>Ga0065711_1012116_pt1 | contig 12328 bp, 6 predicted proteins | sample Hoacrofraction12_FD_59098 | JGI IMG/M metagenome (GOLD analysis project Ga0065711, IMG submission 59098) | Hoatzin crop microbial communities from Cojedes, Venezuela - Epithelial fraction 12 v2 (version 2) | ecosystem: Host-associated > Birds > Digestive system > Esophagus > Crop | place... | reverse complement strand
AAATTGTATCAATAGCTTATCCTTTAATATATGGGTTTTTCTTCTTCCTAGGACAAACTTAAGTCAGATAGATGCTGATTTTTCAGGTAGAGAAACATCATTCTTATGCCAATAACATCACTTTATGGCACCCACAAGACTATATGTTGTCATATTACTGGCATTTGATAACCAGTGACTCCTTTTTAGAGGCCTAATGTCTTGAGGGCATAACTTTTCCTTGGTTAAAGGCATAAGTTTGTTTATTTCACTATATGCGTGCTTCAGTTTATGATGAGATTAACGCTGTAAGCAACGTAATTTACCTCAGAAACGCTTAAATGAAATAATCTCCACTATTTTAGCCAACATAAAGCCTTTGGAAACTGTCTTCTGTGCAAAGATGTAATGTCTTCCAGTGAATTTGATCTTTTTCTGGATGATGATATCTATTTGTTGTATGTTGTTTCTTAGAAATGAAATGCTTCTTGATGGGGGGGAGGGGAGCGTGTGTGAACAGACACTAACACAATGTACCACACTTTGTTCACTAGTAGGTTGAATAAAATATTTGTAGGAAGCTTCGTTTTGTTTTTTGTGCAAATAGCATAGGGAGTCTGAGCTGATTTGTCTAGAGATTAANAGTGAAGGCTGTATTGATACCATAGCAAAAANTTCTGANANACAGTGACTTGGGGCTGGAGGGGANTGTATCAGGAGGAGGAAGAGTTTGGTAGGCTCTGGAGGAGGAGCTCACTGTGTGGAGGTGTGGTTGGGAATAATCTTTAAACATCCGAATGAAAGCTGAGAAGTTTTCTTGTGCATGTGGCCGTTATGTGGTAGCTGCTAGTGTCAACCATTCAGGAAGGATGTTGACTAATTGGGGTGGTTCAGAGAATATCCATGTGAGGCTTTGGAAAGGATGTTTCCAGGTGAAAATGTCAAAAAGAGCAGCCTAGTTAACGTGTTCTAGAAGTAGTGGAGATGTGACTTATTTTCCTCAACACAGAAATCATACATTCTGTAGTGGAAGGGCTCTTGGACCAGATAGGAAAGATTCTTCAGTAAGGGGGAGTTGAAGTTTAAGAACATTAGGCTCGGAGTTCCATACAAGGTATGTAATGATGAGGAATAATTAACCGTAGAGCAATGTACTGTCTTGGAAACTTTAAAAAGCAGGAGTTAATTTGGGCGAGTTTTATGAACTGAATTAGGCCAGAGATGGGGCTGGAAGATCACGTTGTTACTTTCCGTCCTTAGAAACTTCTGGCTATGTGCTGTAAAAGAATGGCATTATGGAGTCTGCATGGAACCGAATTCTCCTTTCCTTTGGCTCCAGTCACCTTCTGTTCGAGTAAATGATGAAACCTGCTCTGGCCAAGAGGATATGATATGGCTTGTGCTTACCTCATGTTGGCTGGGATTTAGGGGAGACTGATTCAAAGATTTTAGTGGTTTAAAAATGAACACTTCTGTACCAAAAAATGTTAAGATTTCAAGATGGTAATGAATTGCAGTGAACGTAGAAAATATGATGCTGAAAGCATAACACACAATCTGATAAAACTTTCTCTGATATATCAGTTTTGCATTACAATTCTCAAACACGGTGTTCTGGAGGGTGACAGGGCACGACGTGGGATGCTGATGGTGCTGTGGCAGTCTCAGCAGTGGGGAGCTGAAGGTGAGCTGAGCTCGGTCACTACCACCCGGGCTGGCTGTGCTCCTCCCTGTTTTTCTAGCAAGTGGTAGAGTGGAGTAGACGTGTTGCATGGCCTGTTGTGCACCAGTGCCAGGGAGGGTTCTGTGGGTGTAGAAGCAGATGGTTGTGTTTGGATAGTATTCTGAGTTCCCATGGAGAAGCAAGAAGAAAGAAGGGAAGAGAAAGAAGTCTCAGAGTCAGCTTTTCCATCAAACGTGAAGTTCCCCAGAGATGTGTGCCACCACAAGTAAAAGGTAGCTCTAGAAAAAAAAATAAAGAGGACCAGAGAACAAGTTCTAGACACAGCTTTCTTCTTGTCCCCGTTGACTCCATTATACTAAAGGTTTAATTTGCTTGCAGTATTGGGTAGTATTAAAAATACCCAACTTTTTTTGTTTGGCATGGGCATCATGCCAAGGCTCAAATGGTACTAGCCAGTATTTGTAGTAGCGCTCCCCTCAAGCCTATTTTGCACACCAGCAGCTGTTAAGAGTGTAGAGAGTGAGGGAGCTGGAGTGAGTTAAACTGACACGTGTGTAGCAATGGAAACTTTTAGTAAATAATTCAATGCAGTACTATAGAAGCTGGTATCTGTGGTGACCGGTATCAACCATTTTAATGGTTTTCTCTCACTTCCTTGCTATGTTAGCTATTTACCTGGAGTATTTGTTATTTTAAACTGTGATGGGTGAGGGGGGCAGAAGGGGACAGCAGTATCTCAGTACTTTTGTTTGTGTTGTTTTCAGTTGTAACCTGCAAGGCCTCTGCTGAGTGAAACGCTAGCGTAGAGTTTTGTCTGTGTCGTTCCGAGGAGAGATCCTATTGATCTTGTACTTGGTCTGGTGGAGATGGCATCATCTGAACTGGACCCTTCAGGCCAAAACCATTTACTGTTTGCTAGCTGAACGAGTTTGTGTTTGTTCAGTTCAGCTGTTTGCTGCCGAATTTCTACCATGTTCAGAAATCCTAATTGAATTTCTTGCTTTACAAGCTATACGCAGCAGAGCTATTACTCTTTAACTTGTAGACTGCTAGTAGCTAGTAAAACTTGTCAGGGATAGGTTTTTTCCTTCGGACTTTCCTTTTGTGGATGTTTTAGAAATAGTATATGGTCTCCCCAGGAAACTAGGAAGTAAAGGTTTAAAAATCATGCTGTAATGACATTTGAGGGTTCCTGAATCCAGGTTTACACCAGGTTGCAAACTTAGTGCAGTAGTTGACTAAGACAAGGAATGTGTGAGGAAAAGACCAGCTGAATGGAAAGGAGGCAACGACTTCAGGGCTTTTCCTTAGAGCAATGAATGTGGCTTAAGAAGGGGTTTTAATTTATGCTGCTCTTTATTTTATTCACAGTTGACAGAAAACATGAGAACTGCAAGAATCTGAGAAGTGGGAGGGGAAAGATGTCTGACAGTGTGATTGAACGGGGTTGTGTTCTGAGAGGTCAGAGCAGTGAAGGACGGACTTGAAAAGGGCATGGCAGATAAAGGTGCAACTAGAACAAAAAGAGCAAAAAAAAAAGAGAGGACAGAGAATAAAAATATGCTCTTCAAAACCACCATATCTAGGAAACTATCCTCCTTTGAACCTGAAGTAAATTGAAGTCGCCAGTTCTGTAGGTAGNGATGCATTTCAGTAGAATTATTCAAGAGCTCCAGTCCTGCCATCCAGATANGTTANTGTCAAAGAGTTGGCTGACAAAAAATAGCTATTTAGAACAGTTTTTGATGTGAAAAACTGCCAGTGTGGAAGAAACCAAGACAAGTCTGTGTGCCTAATGTTTGTCGTTTCAAAAGAAACAACTGAATTGTCAGTTGAAATCTGATGATAGATCTTTAAAGGTATGCAGTGCGTTTGACTTAGCGAAACTTCTGTTGTTTTTTTTTAAAGTGAGGGCTGTAACTCTTGTTGCAATATGTCCCATACAGAACAGCATATTCTGAAGTAATGCAAATTTGTGGAATGTGTATCAGCCCATGTGAAGATTCAGTGTTGTAATGAATGATGGTACTGCTGGGGAAGTTGTGGGACAGGTTTTAAAGCAAGTGTTTTGGTAGAGCACTTGAGCAAGAGTTCTGAAACCATGCATGGCCGCATGAGGAGAAAGGTAACTTCCATCAATCATCTGCAAACTTCTTAAAGGAGGGCAGTGATTTAAGCTTGTTATGGGGTTTATATACCCGATACTGTAAGGGTTCAAATTATTTTCAGCATATACATCTTGGAGGAGATAACATTCTGCCAGGAAAACTTTAATTCCCAAAGTGTACTGGGGATTAAAGCAAATTGTTTTAATGGACAGTTTAAAAAATACTGCCTGTTTTGGTAACACACCCAGCAGCTTTCACGTCTGGGGCTGTGTTTGGTGTACTTTATCCACATTGCAGGTACTGAAATTTGTTTCTGCTTTACTCCTCTCTGCTGTCTTGTGGCAAAGGTCAAATTAACTCTGTGGTTACTCAGAGCTAAGGAAACGGAGCAAGCTCGTAGTATTCATTTCTCTGATTCCTAGGTTTCTACAACGGAATGCAGTATGAATGCAGTATTTTTGGGGTGTTTGTCTAGGTGGATTTTAAAACTATTTATGCTCTTTGGACTCAACCTCCCATGGTAGTGAGTTCCACAATTTAATTATATTTGGAGGGAAAATACTTGTGTTTTGTTACTATTACTTATGCTATTTGATACCTCTTGAATATTTTAACTATTTATTCTGAAATGTCATCATTGTTTTTTAATTCATCACTTCTCTCTCACTCGACTCTAGAAGCCTCATTCTCGTAGTCCCTTCTGTTGTCACTCCTCCAATCTGAAGAATCTTGTAGTGGAGCCAGTCTGTACCTACACTTTATCCTTTATCTTCTTTGTGATACCTCAATTTCTCCGTTCGGTTTTGGGAGTGATAATTATAACCATGTAGCACTTAGGATGAGATCACAATGTTTGCCTATAGCATGGCATAATAACATGTTTCTGTTCGTGTTCTCTATTCCTTTGCTAATGGTCTTTACTATTCTGTTTTGTGTCTTCGATTTCTGCTGAGCACTGAGCTGACATTTTGGAATAATGGTGGATGGTACTTCACAATCTCTCTTCCCAAGCTGATATTAGTTAACTTAGAGCTTATTGTTCCTTCTGTAAGTAGGGTTGTTTTTCCTCCTTTCTATACTTCACCTTCGTCAATGTTGATTTTGACCTAACGTGGTGGAAGCCTGTGGTGTCAGAAGAGTCCTCCACTGCTCTTCAGTCTCAGTTTTCAGTTGGGACTTTCCTGAAACACTGCTGACAAATACTGTCAACTTACTTGCCTCTCTGTTGCTGGCTGTGTTTTGAAGATATTGAGCATTGTAACTGCACTACGGCTGGAAATCCTTTGGCATTCTGAAGTTGCTAATTGATTCCTGCTGACATCTTGAGCTTAGTCCATAGTGGTTAAATTTAAGAGTTTTGATTAGGAGCCTTGTTTAAGGCTTTGAAAATCCAGTTAAAATTGTTTCAGGAGGATTAGCTTTGTGTACACACTGCTCTTCACAGAACTGTCACGGACGTGAGGTATGCTTTATTTCTACAAAAATTTTTGGGGAACCTCTGAGGTTACAACTGTTAACTCTTTCACAGATCATTGTGCTTAGTCCATCTGTGCAAGGCAGTTAGGCAGCAGGTCCAGGATAGGAATGCTGATGGATTACAGGGAACTTGGTGTTTTGAGAAGGTAGATTTATGCTCTTGAAACTATAAGCAACCTGAACAAGAATAGTCTTTAAGTGGTGGAGGTTTTGTTCAAAAAGTAGGTCTTTTTGGAGGTACTTTCAGGGTAAGCTTGGGAAGGAGAGTTACACTTTTGTCTGCTACCAGTAAAACCCGGCTCCAAGACAGAGGCTGTATGTTACTGTTGTTACACACCTAGCACTTAGGGGAGAGCATAAAAGCAACGCATCTCATGAGATTTACCTTTAAAGTGTTTGGCTGCTAGAAGTGGAGAGAAAAGTAGAGTCTGACTTGCTATTTTGGCTTTATTGGGGATTATCAACTATTTACAAATGTTTTATTTCTTGGTTTGTGCTATACCTATTTGTATTCAGTTTGTAGGCAATCTGGAGTTACTTGTACCACTAGAAAAGGTCTATGTGAATGAAAATGTTTTAGTTTCTATTTCTGCATGCACGTGTGTCCATCCATGAAGAAAAAGTGAAGAAGCATTATGCTTAATATACCAGTTCTTAGGAAGCTGAGTGGAGTCTAGTTGAGATTATTTAAAAGTGAATAGTTGTGCATTAGGATACTGCGTATATCTGAGCCCCGATGTATTCAGTAGTCAGTTTTCTCAGTTTTCTAATGTAAATGGTTGTCATTGAACTTAAGAATTGCATGATAATATGCAATATTTCTCATACTGATCTGAAAATGTATTGATGCACACAGATTTATATGTACGTATATGTGTATATACAATATTTATATATACATACACGATGCATATAAAAATGTGTGTGTGTATTTTGGCAGTATTACTGCCTGATGTGCAGCAGTAAAAACCTGGACAGTAAGAAATGTGATGGTTAAACTGATTGTGGGAACCATGAATTTAAGATCCCACAAAAAAAAAAAAGCTGTGTCTACTGAAAACTGTTTAGGGCAAATCTTGGGATTACAGCTTCAAATAAAACAATGAATAACTGTTTAACAATTTTGCAGTCCATCCTTAAGCTGCTGATGTGATGTGGTTCATGAAATCACCCTGACAGATATTTCCTTGTGAGACCATTCTCTTCAAAATGTTTTTTATAATTTTCTGCAACTTTGTGTGGGCTCTTGCTCTAGGAAAGCAGTTTATCTCAGATATGTAGCACACGTGCATACATAACTCCAGATATTGCTGAGTGATGCTGTGGAGGAATTTTTAGGGGGAGGTATTTGGAAGGAGTGAGGCCATGATTTATTGTCTATTCCTGAATGGCATGCACAGTTTTTGTGCATCAGTGTTATATACATTATTTTTGGCTATACTGCTGTGCTGCGGTGGGCTTGCTTATTCACATATAGCTGAAGTTAGCAAACAAACGTTGTGGTATCTGAGAAGGCTAGTAGGTACAAGATACTGTGTCCAAGCAGCTGGCGATCTGCCAGAGGCAAAGACTTTACCACAGTATTTCTTTTAAACTGTGAAAGTCATTATAAGCATCTCAATCATGAAGGCACCAGAAGGGTTGCTGAAGAGACTGAATAGATTCATTGTGAAGGCCATTTATTAACAAAGTGGTGTACAATAAACTTAGTTGTCACCTTCAGCTGTTCTTGCTTCTTAACAGAAAGATGGAGAGAGCAATATAAGTGGTATCCATCTCTTCTCTTAAAATCCATGGAGGGAGGTTATGTTCAGGGGCATATAATTTCCTTACAAACCATGCACAACATCCCAACTGATGTTTACAGTACTTGCAGATGACAGCAGGCTGATAAGCCGTGCAGCTGGCGAAGTAAGGCTCTTATTTCAGTTAGGGCTTTTAAATTATATCTGACCATATAGTTTGTGGGTTGATACTGTATAGTGAGCTAAAATTGTGAATTTGCTGTTTTCCTTGGGAGGGCTTGGTGAAATACAAAACTCTTTAGAGGTTTCTGTTTTTCTTGCCATGTTTGCTAATTGAGTAGATTTTTTTTTTTTAATCTGCTAAACAATGGCTTTTCCTGCAAGGTTTTATTACTTCTGGTTGGCTTATTTGTAACATCAAAAAGTGGTTGTCTGAAGTACTTACACTTCAGAATTCAGGACTGTAAGTACCTGTCTGGACTGGAGAGAAATCATTGTGGCTTATTTATATCTGTATGACTATAAGAATTAAGTGATGACTTGGTTTTACCTCTTACCTTGTGCCTCAAGTGTGTCTCTTAAATGAGGTTTCCCTGTTAAAACATATAGAAGATTTTACATCATGCTGTCCACTGTTGTTTCTCTTGTAACTAACGGTAAGTGTTACCTCATACAGGAACAGCTGAATGTTTGTATATTGTCAGCATCTGTGCAATTCTGATCCTGAATGGTATCAGTAAGGAGATAATGTACATTTTCAGAGTGTTACAGTTTATCTGTGGTACTCCTAGCTAAAGATTAAAAGCTTTAGGAATACAGAAAAGGTACTTAAGCTTCTGAAAAATGACAATTTGATTTCAAAATCTTCAGTCCTTCGACAGTGGGAAGATGATCTCTTCAACAGTTCATTTAAAGCTTTGTGCTTAATGCTAGTTTCTATGTAGGGATACTGCACGCATGAAAATGTATGATACTGCCAAAGGTTTTTCCTATTCCAAACCATACTTGGATAATGGAGAAGATTTGGAGTGGAAAACACTTGACACATTGAGTTCATCACAAATCTTGACTTGCAGTACACTGACAATTGTTTTCTGAAAGTAATTTGCATATCGAACATAATTATGGTAGCAAATTTGGATGTTCTTCAGTGTCTCAGCATTCATGTACAGTTTTTCAGATGACCCGTCTGTATAAAACTCAAATTTTAATTCCTGGCAACTTAAATAATACACGAGAGAAAGCAGACAAAATGTCCTCAAACTATCAGAGGTATTCTGTTCTGTCTTCAGGACCTTGCTCATACAGCGTTGTGAACTGTGTCAAAGAATATTGCCCATTTAGTAGAAGAAAGACTGACTGAGTAGTACACTTTGTCATTTCTTCCCCCCCCCAGTTTCCACATAGCAGCCAAACGGAGCCTGCAAATTCTGGTGCAAGCAGTTGGTGCCTGGATATGTATTTCATGTGTGTTCTGGCTGTCTGAGGTAAGAGGGGTGTTAGGGCACACTACCAATTTAAACCACATATCTGAAATTTTAAATTGTCCAGTGGTATATTTCATGGAATGAGAGGTTCCATGGATGGTTTGTAGGAGCAGTTCGTACTGGCAGAGTGGTGTGTCCATCCTTAACTCTTGCAGTCTGTCAATCTGGAAACAAAAAAAGAGAACAGAATTGGTGCAGTGCTGGCCAGCGCTCTAGTTCATGCGTATGTTTTTTGTCAGTGGTAAAGTCAACATATATAGTGTGTAGTAGAAAAACTGCTCTGAATGAGATTTATTTCTACAAGTGTTATGTGTATTTTTTGGAAATAACGTGACTGTATTGATCCTCCTCTCTTGAGGTGAAACCAAATCTTGTAGTTGTTGAGGGTAGCAGATAGCAACTTGTTTTGCAGGAGAAAAAAAAACTTGCGCAAATATCCCCCATCAGAAACTGTAACTTGCCTGTATACTTGTTAGCTGTATTTACTTCCCTGTTTTTTAAAAATTTTGCAAAACTTATGTTTCTTGCCCCTCCTTCTGTCTTCCCCCCCACCCCTCTGGTCTTACTGTGGAAGTATTACATTAGGTTTATAAAGAATAAACGTGACAAAAGTGTCCATCCCAGTTGGAAAGTCCTTTTTTAAAGTAATATTTTTAACTGTCTATTTGTATCTAGGATGCTGAGAAAATTCTATTTGGTTCAGGTTGGATGGGTTTTTGTAAGCTAACAGCCGAGCAGGGTGTCTTGCACCATAGAAATGTTGCTGTGTTTCATAATGAAAATACCAGCAGAAAGGTATCATGCTGGGATCTCTTTGAGTACCCTTGGGTGCGTAAAAAATCCTGCTGCACTAGAATTAAAATACTAAGGTCAATTTTCCATTGGTATTGATGAACCTTTTTGTTATTTCAGCTGTGAATGAGTTCACTGGCTCTGTATAAGTCTTGTGAGACTTACTAGGGCTATGATGATTGCTGTTTTATTGGGCAGCAAAATGTAATTTCGGTGTTACCTAAAGCACTGACTTACAGTAGCTTTTCACATTGAGCTTCTGCAAAGGTGTCATTCCACTCGCTTTCCAGATTACACTGTTGGTGACAGTGACCTCAGTGAGAAGGATTAGCCTGCTGGTAACATCTTTGCCCGAGAGCTGTGTTGTGGGTGGTCTCTGGACTTGCCCGCAGTTCAGCGTATCTTCACTTAAACTCCAGCACCACTTCCCAAAGTTGCAACAGGCTTTGCTGTCCTAAAGAAACCTGAGTTTTGTTTCTTCAGTATTAAAACTGCAGTGAAATTTCTCTAAAGAGTTGCAGCACTTAAAGGAAAATGATCACTTTTTTTGTTAGTGGGGGAACCCCCGCCAAATGGCACTAAGGAGAAGGTTTGTAGGAAGAGGGTTTGGTTCTTATTTTTTACTATGTAATATATAATAATTATGATGTTTTGTTTTTCTTTTGTAAACCCTGAGCAACAAGAAAGGAAGATTTGTCAGCTGTATTTAGTAATGTAAGTTCTGTTATCTACATTGGTATGTATCCTTAATATAGGAGATGTTACTGAGAACTGTGTTTAAGTAGTGTAACGCTTGCTTCTGTCTCATAACAAGTAAATTCCATTAGAGCTGATAGGATTATGTGCATAAATAAAGACTGCAGAATTGGGAACAAAAATGGTGATGCATTGGTCGAATTCTGTTTAGTTAGGTTGCTAGCTTATGGAATGTAATTGAAGAAATCTCCATACGTTCCAGGTTATCCAGCTTTATTGCACTCTGTTGCGAGTTCTCTGAAAACTTTATTGCACTAGTAGTCTGATCTGCTTTACTTGCTACCTACTCTGGGAAACAGTCATTGTATCTATATATGTAAGGAACTTGAATATAGTAATCTTCTTGGAAAGATGATATGAAATATACTGCAAAAATCTGTTGTTTTCACTGGTATCTACCTAATACCTATATGTAAATAGAAGAAAATCCAGAACAGCTTCAGCAGTGATGTGCACAAAAGGGTATGAGTAAAGCAGTTGTACAAGTGTTATAATGGTGNTGAGAACATGCAGAGCTGCAGGTCAGGTCTTGCAAAGGACATAAATGTTTGTTCTGCTGTGTATGTGCTTGGCGGAAGCACATAAATGGCCTTTTGACCACGAGTAACGGTTGCCCAGACTTTTCCAAGGTCCCAGACATGAGATGCTTCTCACTATGTTTCAGTCTCCCAGGGAGCGCACGAGATGTGCTGCCGTGGTTTGTAACTGTGAAGGCCATGCGTAACTCCTGCTGGCTAGGCAAAGCTGCTCCTTCCAGAATGGACTTGGATTATAAACCACCAAGTTTTAGAAGAATTGTCCTGCTATAAGGCTGTCTCTTAACTAGAGAAGGTTTAAATAAATCTATCTGGTGGGCTGGCTGCCCGACTGTTGCTTACTGCATGCGGAGTGTCATGCGTCTGTTGGCAAAGTGTCTGATGTTGGCTGCTGTTAGGGACTGCAAAGCGTTGTGTCCTTGTACCATCGAGATCACCAACTTCTGCATCCGCTGGAGAGTTAAACAAAGAAGACACTAATTGGAAAAAGCCTTCCTGCGAGTTTACTTGCTGATTAGTAGGGCAAGTAGACTAAGCGTGCCACAGATTTGTAATCTGTGACTTCTGAAAGCTCAAAAGCACGGATTTTGTTCAGCAAAGCTTGGGGTGGAGGTGTTACGGGGATTGCAGACTGTTGCGTGACTGTTCCTGATGGCTGCCTTGCTGGTATGAAAAGCTCAGCTGTGACAGTCTATACTCATCGTCATGTAGAATGTTGTTGGCCAGAGTATACTCTCTTATAATGCAGCTGTTTTCCGATGGGGCTCGGTCAGCAGATTGAGCATGTGTTTTAAGTACTGCACATTTCAAAGCCTTGTGGCTTCATGAGTTATCCTGTGTCAGTGAACCTGAAGCAGTAGGGGGGGTGTTGGCGAGTGCAGACTAATTTGACTTGACTTTTGTCCTTTTTGGGTGCAGACTAAATCGCATACAGCTATACAAAACAGTGGATACTTAGTGAGACCTTGTAACTGAGTCGTGAATAAAAACAGTTAATGTTTCATTAAAAACATTTTGACGTTAATACAGGTGTATTTGAAAACATAAGGTGCTGGCTCTGATTTCTTGTGTGAATTGGTGTATCTGAATGATGGGATAGCATAAGCAATTTCAAGACATCACTTCTGTGAAATACTGTAGCCTCTGGAAATGTACTTCCAAGCTTTTGGGAAGGAGGAGGAAGGGGACTGTGTCTGGCTAAAAGCAACATGAAAGAAGTGACAACGGGTGTATGTACAGGGAGGGAATCGAACAGTTTTGCTTTCAGGTCTATCCTAAAGCCTTTGAAAATAGGAAGCATGTATCAGCTTATGTTATGTGTATGATTCTCTTTTTTAATTGACATTTACTTGTGAATTACTTAGCCAATTAAAGTCCAATGTTCAGAATTCTCTTTGAGTTTAAGCTGGAACCTAAGAACTGCTGTTGGCCTCCTCATCACATGAGGTATCTCATGGTCTCACTTAAGTCCCTAAATGAGTCGCTATATTTAATCACAGGTTTCCTAACTTATAATAGACTTATTAAAGAAATATTCTGAATTTTGGAAAATGGTACTTAATATTGCTTTGGTCAATACATTACGCTGCTGTTAGGGGAAACTTCCAAAGGGGCAGGCTTGCTGCTGAGCTGGCAGTTTGTGTTGAAGTACTGGGTGCGGTGTGCTTATAGACCTGTGTGGGTCTTGACCAGTGACGCTATTTCAGCTATCTGGCATCATAAGTACTATACGAGCTGTGCTCTAAGCAAAAACTGTTTTGCATAA
>Ga0065711_1047442_pt1 | contig 12329 bp, 5 predicted proteins | sample Hoacrofraction12_FD_59098 | JGI IMG/M metagenome (GOLD analysis project Ga0065711, IMG submission 59098) | Hoatzin crop microbial communities from Cojedes, Venezuela - Epithelial fraction 12 v2 (version 2) | ecosystem: Host-associated > Birds > Digestive system > Esophagus > Crop | place... | reverse complement strand
CGGGGTTACAAGCCCTGCCAGCAAACCTGCTCCGGCGTGGGCTCCTCTCTCCACAGGTCCGCAGGTCCTGGCAGGAGCCTGCTCCAGTGCAGGCTTCCCACGGTGTCACAGCGTCCTTTGGGCATCCGTCTGCTCCGGCATGGGGTCCCTTCCATGGGCTACAAGTGGATATCTGCTCCACCGTGGACCTCCATGGGCTGCAGGGGGACAGCCTGCCTCACCATGGTCTTCTCCACACGCTGCAGGGGAAATCTCTTCTCCAGTGCCTGGAGCACCTCCTCCCCCTCCTTCTGCACTGCCCTTGGTGTCTGCAGAGTTGTTTCTCTCGCTCTCACCTCTCTCTTTCCATCTGCTGTTGCACAGCAGTTTTTTCCCCCCTTCTTAAGTATGTTATCCCAGAGGCACTACCACCGTCACTGATGGCTTCGGCCTTGGCCAGTTGCGGGTCCGTCTTGGAGCCGGCTGACATTGGCTCTGTTGGACATCAGGGAAGCTTCTCACAGAAGCCACCCCTGTAGCCCCCCTGCTATCAAAAGCTTGCCATGCAAACCCAGTACACCTGTACAGAACTGTTCCTTTGTGAATGCACCAGAGATTACTTCTAAGTGTTTCTCAGAGTTAACATAATCCCAGATGTCTGAAGGACTTACGTATACTTTACCTGCTTCTGAAAATGCTGCCCCTCATGCCCTCTTTCTTATCTCTTTTTGCTTCACTTCCACAAATCTGTCAGAGTTGGTTGAGAAACCACACAGTAGGCATATTTTCATTTAGGGAAGGTGAAATAGTTCGATTGTAGAAAGCGTGTTTGTGCCTTTGGTTCCTGGTTGCAAGCTTGATTTTCTTCTCCTGCTGCAATCTTTTCAGTGTTTAGGTGCCATCAAGGAGAGTCATTATTTTCAGAAACTTGAGACTTGCTTTTGTTAAGTACCTTTTCTTGATAAAGATGCAAGGTGCTTTCTCAGATTCTCAGAAGTGGATGGCAGTCATTAAGCAAAGAGCTGGATATGCTTGGTTAGTAATGAAAGGGGATTTGGACATCCTATGGGGCATTGCGCTACTTCTGCAGTTCTGTGTCAGCCTGAAGTCTTTTCTGGAGACCGAGTTATGAAAGAGAATGGGAACAAAAATCCTATGCATCAGAAGTCTGTGTGAAGAGTGTTGAGACCTTCTAGACCCACCTCATTTTGTAGACTTTTAACCACAGGGAATTCTGGACTGCTGCTTACAACTCTGAACTTGAGAAGGAGATTGGAGGCTTTTCCTCATAAGCGTGTTGATGATTGTGGAAAGAAAGGTTCTGGTGAGCTGGGTTGTACCAGATACACCTAGGATGTCATCAGTAATAGTTAGCAAGTATTTATGAAAGGCAGATTGTGCTCAACCAATCTGTTAGCCTGCTACAACAAGGTGAGTAGCTTGGTGGGTGAGGGGTGAGCAGTGGAGGTTGTTTATCTTGACTTGAATAAGGTTTTTGATGCTGTGTCCCATAACATCCATGTCGACAAGCTGACCAAGAATGGCTTACGTAAGTAGACAGAGCTGGACTGAAAACTGCCTGAATGGCCAGGCCAGAGGTTTGTGCTCAGTGGTGCAAAGTCTAGTTGGAGGCAAGTCACTATTGGTGTACCCCAGGGATCGGTACTGGGGCCAGTACTTTCTAACCTTCGTTAGTGACCTGGACAGTAATGCCGAGTGCACCCTCATCAAGTTTGCAGGTGATAGAAAACTGGGAGGACTGGGTGATAGATGAGATGGTTGTGCTGCCATTCAGGGGGTTATGGACAGGCCGGAGAACTGGACAGAGAGGAACCTCATGAAGTTGAGTAAAGGAAAATGCAGAATCCTGCACCTGAGGAGGAATAACCTCAGGCACCAGTTAATGCTGGAGGCTGACCAGCAGGAAAGTAGCTCTGCAGAGAAGGACCTTGAGGTTCTGGTGGACAACAAGATGACCATGAGCAAGCAATGGACTCTCATGGCAAAAAAGCCCAACAGCGTTCTGGGCTGCATGAGGAGTGTTACCAGGAGGTTGAGAGGTGATCCTTTTTTACTCAGTACTGGTGAGGTCGCATCTGAGGTTGCAACTTTGTCCACTTTTGGGCTCCCCAGTACAAGAGACATGGATGTACTGGAGCATCTTTCATGTGAGTCGGTGCTCGGAGAGCTGGGACTGGTCAGCCTGGACAAGAGAAGGCTCAGGGGGGTCTTATCAATGTGTATAGATACCTGATGGGAGGTAACGAAGAGGATGGAGCCAGGCTTTTCTCTGTTGTGCTCAGTGACAGGACAAGAGGGCACTAATTCAAACACATGAAGTTCCGTCTAAACACAGGAGAACTTCTTCTGCAGTAAGGATGGTCAAACACTGGTAGGAGTAGCCCAGGGAAGTTATGGAGTTCCCATCTATGGACATATTCAAAACCTGGCAGGACACAGTGCTTGGCGACCTGCTGTAGCTGACCCCGCTTGAGCAGGAGCGTTGGACTCCAACTTGAGAGGTCCCTCCTAACTGCGGTGATTCTGTGACTCTTTGAAAACCCCTCCTCTTGAAAAGACAGAACTCGTGTTTCACCATCAACAAATCTCTGTATTAGTTTTGGTCTTGGAGCATAGTGAGATTCCCAACATGGGGAGATTTTATTTTTTTATTTGGCAGGTTGTTAACTTACATATGATCTGGAAGTCAAACTGTTCCCATTAAATGCTAGCCAGAAGGATTGGTGCTATTACAATGCTTTTTGGGGTGTTCCCCATAGAATTGCTTCCCCCCCTGGAATTTGCAGACAGAAAAGTAGGAACATCTCTTCAGTAGCTTTCTCTCCTGCTAGAGAAAAATTAAAATATTCTTTCCCCTTGCCTCTAATCTGGTAATAATGGTCTCTGGGATATGCTGTGTTCCAAATCTCTTTGTTTTGACAAAGAGATCAGTATTAAGGCAACCGCTTCCTTTTAAGAGTCACAGGATTCATTTTTTTTCACTTGGCTGGTTTTGATTTCAGTTGCAATTCTAGGTATGGTTAGTGATATATAAACAAAACTGCTGAAGTTACCACTTAAAAATCAGATGTGAGGCTTTTAGATGACTGTTTTCTCTGTGTTTAAATATGTTCATTAAGTTCTAGGGGTTTTCTCTTTTTTCTTGCCGAGTACCGTTCTCCAGCCTCAAACATGTTGACTCGTATTTTCTGTCATGTTCAATTTGTAAAGAAAACATTCTGGGGACTTTAGTCCATAAAAAAATGTGGGGATTTGGAGTCTGGACCATTTAAAAAAAAAAAAAAAAAAATCCTGGCTTGGGGAAAAAACTTTCAGTTCAAGACTTGCCAAAAGTTGCACAGGAATACTTTTTGTAGAGCAAGTTGTTTCTACCAGGTATTGAACAAGCTACTCTCCTCTCAAAAGCAAATAAATAAAATAGCAACAAAACGTCCCCAAACCTAAAGCTGCCGCCTCTGAGAAGAGAACTGCCAGCGAATCACGGGGCTCTTCTAGGATGTCTTGAAAGACGGTGTGATACGATGGCTCTGTGTGCGTTGAGTTTGAGGGACGTTCATTCGGAGACCACATTCTTTCAAGTGGACATAGCTCAAGGTGTGACAGAACTTCTGAATCAGAATATTTTTAGCTGTGACAGAATTTTTTTAAAGGAAATTCTACAGGAAATTATAAAGACCTGCTTGAATTAGTCACGCTTTCGTTGGAACTGAGTAGAGTGGCACAGCTTCTGAATGCTGAATCTTTCATGCTTTCCCTTGCTAGGTGAGGAAGTTAATGGTGATGCTGTAATGTTAAGCGAAATATTTGTAGTAATTTAAAATATGTAGTAAGTGAAAACAGCCCTCTGGTTGGCTGCAGAGCATGCAGCATTCAGGCCTCTACTTGATGTTGAGAATTGTTCATTTAAGAGTTCTCACTGTGTAGTTGTAATTTGGAGTTTCCTCATAATGGAAAAGTATTTTATTGTGGATGAAAATAAATAAGGAACTGATGGAATTAAGATTTCACAGCCTGCTTTCCTATGAATAAAGGAGACTAGGGATCAGATTCTTCTTATTATTTGTCCATCCATCTTCCTCTTTCTTCTCTTCATCCACTAGTTTTGTGTAAGCTGTTGGCTAGTTCTTAGCTCTCTGCTAGAAGAATAAACTTGGAAATACTAGTTGCCCTTAAGTTTTATGAAAATAAAAAGATGGAAGAGAAAAAACTCCAGATCAGCACAAGGCGGGTTGTAACTCGGTTTCTGCACCCTGCTTGGCAGCAGCCAGCTGGCCAGCCCCCATGTGCATCGCTCTGAACCAGGCTCAGGCTTTGTTGCTTGCTGCTCGACTGTCTTTTCAAATCCCGAGGAAGGCAGCCCCAGCTTTCTGTCCCGAGCTGGCTGTACCGTGCAGTGGGGGGTATGTATTCCTAATGGTAGTTACCTGTAAGAGGGAATTTAATGTATGATGTATGCGTGCCAGCGACGTGGAAGAAGAAAAGGTGTGCCTCTGGAGAAAGAGCAAGTTGTATAAAGGAAAAAAAATAACTTGTGGCATTTTCAAATGACAGTTTGGACTTTTGGAGTGTTAATATAACCAGTGCACTTGCTAGCATGTGAAAAGGCCAAAGATACGCACTTCTGATAAGAATTAGTGCTTTTAAGTGGTTTATAACAAAAACTGTTTTGAGATGGATATTGTTTGTAACTTTTTTTTGTCTAGAGGGTGGTAATTGGTATAAAATCTGAAAAAAAGAAAAAGGTATGGAAATCTGAAGCCATGTTATTTTTTTATGGAAGCTTTTAGGTAATGGTGATTTTCACTAAGGAGCAATGCGTAAGAAAAGCATCCCTTCAAATGCTATTTTGCGTAGCTATAAAGCTTAATCTTCGTATTTTGCCTAAAAGATAGGTTAAATGTGGAAACCTTGTTTCCTTTTCTGGAGCAGCTTCCACTTAAAATGACTTCTGCCTTATTAAAGCCAATTATTTAAAATCATACCCCTGTAGCTGAAATAAATGGGGCTCCAGAATAAATGGTTGCAGCCGTAGGGAAGAGGCTTCCGTCTTCGCTCATTTTAACTGTGCCTGTAGTGTTTGTCGGTAATATTGTGCACTGCCCTGTAATTGAATTGCTCTGCTAGTATCAAATGAAATGGTGCCATCAGAAATGAGCAGTTTAACAAGGTAGCCATGTATACATGGTAATTTCTGTTGTAATATTTGATGTTTGTGACACTTGAACGTTTTAGAGGGGGAGAGCAAATGATAATATGAGGTTTCTGCTCGAAGTTGAGATTCTAGAGTTATATTGAGCATGTAGCTGACTTGAAGAAATAAAATACTCAACCAAACCTTGAAAACATTTAAAAGCAAACACTAGGGAAGGCCAGCTGCTTTTGAAAGCAGTCTTGAATTCACAAGCATTGGGATGCATGTAATGGAGTATACTGATGTTTGTCAAAAACAGAGAAGTCTTGTAAGTGAAACAGAGTTGAGAAGGCTGTATCTGCACTGATGTGCTATCAAAAATTAGGAGAAATCAATAAAGATAGCAAGTCAATGCATGTAAACTAAGTCCTGTGAAGATGTTTGTCTTGAGAAGTTAAAGGTGGTGATGCAGCGCAGTAACTTAACTTCAAGCAGAGATTAACACTTAAAAAAACCACCGAATTTTTAAAATGTAGATTTTGAGTTGAAGTTACTGGAAGATTTCAGCTTGTTGTCTTTATTGAGATTTCCAGATTAGAGTTACACTGGGGATAAAAAGCAGCTGAAGTTAAATAGTATCCCTTCTGAACTAGAAATACGCTATAATTTTTATCCTCTTTAAGGAAGATTAAAAAATTCTGTATAAGCCCATTAGTGTTTTTGTAAAACTGTCATATCCAAACTTAATCTTTAGAAATTAAAATATTGTTTTTTTTCTTGAAAACTGGTGCAGATTCCAAATAAATGTAAGACAAATCATATAAATAATGCCTCCTAAAACGAATGAAGCTCTCTTTCAAAGGTCTCTTCCATAATTTTCTGAAGACATAAAACTTTAAAAACAAACCCAACACAACAAAACCCAAAAAGCCAACCAAACAAAAAAAAAACACCCCACACACACCAAAACGCAAGCTCACAAAAAACCTAACTTTGATCTTCAGGCTAGTGCTCCATTGTACCTGCATCGTACTTCTAGCGTATCTTCTGGCTTCTTACAGCTGGGAGCTCACATATTACTGCCTGTAACTAATGTGAAGTTACATCTCCACAGCTACTGAGCGTGGTGCTATATATTCACATCCTGACTTGTGATACCTAAACTAAATTTGCTCAAAAAGTCAGGCTTAGTGGGACAAGAGCTAGCTTCCTAAGTGTACGGTTTTCAGTATTTTCAAGGCCTTTTGTTTGGGGAAGAGGCAGGCAGGGGAATTTTGAGACTTGCACATCAGATGTTCCTTTGACTGTCCTGCACGTGGTCCGACAAGGAGGCATCACAAGGAGGAGGAATCAGCCATGGTGACATTTTATAGCTGTGAGGAAGCTGCAGAGCTGTGAAAAAAAGGCTTATTGTGGCTGCAAGAGGGTGAAACAAGCTCGTTGGGTAGCAAAGCTGTTTCATGGTGTCCTTTCTTTGAATTTTTTTAGTTAGATGGCTCTGAGAAGAGAACCAGACCTGTGCCCTTTTTCAGGTACGGCTTTGTCTGCTTCTGGATAGTACATTAGCTGTTAAGCATAAAACCTGGTTTTGCTGACAAAAGAATAATATTTTCAGAAATGCCCATCACTTGGTGAGCCAGTAGGATTGTCTCCAGCCCATAGTTCTCTGCCTCCTGGCACCAAGTCTCACTGGTACCCAGATTTAAACAGGTGATCAAATTGTTGCACAGGAGGTGAGGAGTGGTGATTGTCACTCATGTACTCGTGTGCAATGGCAAATAAAGATAATTTCACTTGGTTTAGTTGACTCTTAATATAGGTTTAACATCAGACTGCGTGCCACAGCCAAGGAGCCTGCAGACAGGCAATCACTGCGGTCCAGCAGATGCAAGATGAGTTTGTGTGCTACAGTTCTGTTTCTGAGCCAGCAACTGGTCATTAACTGTGTTTCGTAATCCTTCTAAGTCTTTGGAAATATGTACTTACCAAGATGTGGGACACAATATGTGTTCTTAAGCATTTGTGATGCTTAAACAAGTTTCTGTATTCCTGTGTTGCTACCCCGACTGTAAAATTAGCCCCGTGTTTTTTCCCTCCCTGTTGCCCATCTATGTAATGTTCTTCTGCAGACTCTGTTCCTTCTTTTGGGCTTTTCCTTTTTTTTACCTAGGTTTTGTTTTGTTTTATTGTGGTAGTGTGTGGGTTTCATGTGGGGCTTTTTGTGGTGTTTTTTCTCTTTTTTTTTTTTTTCTGGAGTCACTGAATCAGGAATACCTTTCACGTCCGCCCCTGTGAGCTTAGCCAAGGCAGATGAACAAAGATCTCTTGTTGTACACAGCTTTCTCAACAACTCAGGGCACTGTTAATATTGCCCTGTCAAATCAATTTATTTCAGAAGGAGAAGCAGCACCTGTCAAGGGAGTACTCTGTCTGATAAGCTAGGGTGCTTCAGGGGAAGCTGGCCAAGCTTCAGATGACAAGCTTCATTGCCTGCCCCATCACCTGAAAACTTAACGTTTTCTACGCTCTGCAGTAACATGTTACACTGGATAGAGTCCTGCTCCAAACAGTCATTTCATGAGGGCTTGGGAATTGACTGCAGAACAGCCTGTTACATTTTAGCTACCATGTTTGAGGTGGATGTCAATGCGAATTGAAAAATATATTTTAAAGTTCACATTAGGATATAGTGTCTGGTGTGTGCCAACTTTCTTTTTTAATAAAATCAGTTCTCTTGAAGTCTGAACTGTCTTTGGTCTGACTCCACAAGGTGGCTTCCTAAAATACTTGATCCATTATCTTTCCTGCTTGCGTGGTTCCTCTCTGTGCTCATGCTTGTGTGTGTCTTCAGAGGAAGGTGAGTATTTTTCTTTGAAAAACAGTCCTTTGCAGCATGATGAAACTTGAAATAATATGCGGATTTTCCTTGGAGAGTTTCTGATAAAATATTTCTCTTGAGGCTTTTCGAGTCAGGATTCTATCATGTTATGGGAAAGCATTTGAGTGATTTAGGGAGTGGGAACAGTTAAATAATGAACAAAACATTACTCTTGGATCATCGTTTGTGCGTGTTCCTGTTGCCATGAGGGGCTCAGATTGAGACTGGGCTTCCTCGAGTCAACCCAGCTCTGCCTTTTGGAGTTGAGAGCATCTTACAGATAAGCAATGTTAAACTGGTGGATTCCTCTGATTGCACATTAGAGCTACGAAAAGCCTGTTTCAGGTTGGATTAAGAGTCAGGTTGGCTGTCAGCAAGCAAAAATGCTTTTCACTCATCCAGCTGAAGACTGGAGTAAAATACTCCATGGTATGGTGTCAGGATCTCCAAAAAGTTCCGGGGGTGCTCCTGAGCTGCCTGCGCAGCCTTCCCCCCCATCCTTGGCCCCTGTTTTTGCTGGCTGCTGTTGGAGTGTCTCTTCAGTATAGCAGGCAAGGAGGCCTGTGTAGTGACGAATTCCTAAAGCACTAGTAGGGCACCTGCTGTTGCAGTTGTGTGGCTTGGGGGTATGGTGGGTAGTTGGGCTTGTCTGATCAGTAAGGTTTGGTCTGAAAAACTGCCACTGGATTTACGGAGGCTGTGGTATTTGCTGCGTAATGCTAACAGATAATCCCTGTATTTGAAAGAATGCTTTTCTTTGACTTAATTTATTCAAGTGGACACTCAAACAAAATTAAAAAGGAACCAGAAAACCCAAAACCTCTAAATCAAACCTGTTCTAAAATACTTGTCTCAAAAAGATATAAACCCCCGCTATGATCAGAAGTGCTCGTTCTCTGTCCATGCACTGCAGTAATACTCTGAAACAGAACTACTCCGGCTTTAGTTCATAACCAATCTATGAATGCGCCAAAAACGTGATAAATGCTAATCAAATGTAAAATAATGAATCAGCTGTGGCATTTTATTATGGAAATTAAACATCATGCAAACCCTTGCCTAACGAAAAGAAATTGTCAGGAAAAATACTAATTTTCATGTGATAATTAAGTTTTCTTTGCTTTTCATTTCCATGTCTAATAACGTTTCAGTTTCACTTTTTATAACAGGCATTTGTTATGAAAACCTTTTCAAGCAGGATTTAATTTATGGAATTGAAAAGGATCGTCACTCCCACTTAATTGCAGGAAAATAGAACTGGATGTAGGGAATAGTTGTGCTATTTTAAGGGTCAGAAAGATCTAAAAAGTTGAAAAAATAACTTGCCAATGCACTTTACCACATCCCTTCTAAGCAAGTATGCTGCTCTTTAATGGTATGATGCCAATTTTCCTTGCCAGTTCTGTAAGAGTGTGAGTGCCGGCGGATTGTACCTGTCATGAAATGCTCCTACAACTTGTCATCTCGGGGAGCACCTCAGTGGACTGGTAGGCCTATTCTAGGGACGTAGTTCTAAGTGTGAAATATTATTAGTGGTTTCATTAATAACAAAACCTTAGCTTGCTGAGTGGGCCTGGTGGATTTGCCTTCAGAGTGTTTAATTTGTTGACCTCTTGTGGATGTGTGTTGAATTCAAAGGGATCTCTGTAGCATACTGTGTCTGGTGTCACATGCTCACTAGTATGTGGCGTACCCTGTTTGTAAACTTCTGCGCTCCGTCTTACGAGCAACAAATGTCTCCTGCGTTTCCGCTTCCATAATCACTCTTCTCAATTTCCATCTCATCTGCATTCCCAACCAGCTATGATCGCCATTATTTTTTGCTGCTGTTTGGTTATATTTCTTTTCCTGCAGTGGTTTTCACCTCTGTTATATTTGTAAGCGACAATAATAGTATCGTTTTGCCAGCCTAGGTATGGGGTAAGTTCTTTCCATTGACACCTGGCAGACAGCATCTCTGTTCTTTGTGCAGTTTCTTTATGCCAGTTCAGTGTGAGTTTACTGTTCTTGAAAGAATGACAGTATGCAAAAGATAGTGTGGCCAGCAGGAGCAGAGGGGTGATCATGCCCCTGTACTCAGCACTGGTGAGGCCGCTCCTCGAGTACTGTGTTCAGTTTTGGGCCTCTCAGTACAAGAAGGACATTGAGGTGCTGGAGTGTGTCCAGAGAAGAGCAACGAGGCTGGTGAGGGGTCTGGAGAACAAGTCCTATGAGGAGCGGCTGAGGGAACTGGGGCTGTTTAGTCTGGAGGAGGCTGAGGGGGGACCTTATTGCTCTCTACAGCTACCTGAGAGGAGGTTGTAGTGAGGTGGGTGTTGATCTCTTCTCCCAAGCAACTAGCAAAAGGACGAGAGGAAATGGCCTCAAGATGTATCAGGGGAGGTTTAGATTGGATATTAGGAAAAATGTCTTTACTGAAAGAGTGGTCAGGCGTTGGAACAGGCTGCCCAGGGAGATGATGTAGTCTCCATCCCTGGAGGTGTTCAAAAGACGTGTAGATGTGGCCCTCTGGGACATGGTTTAGAAGGCATGGTGGTGTTGGGTTGATGGTTGGACTTGATGATCTTAGAGGTCTTTTCCAACCTTAATGATTCTGTGATTTTGTGAAATAGTCTAAGGTGGGGTCTTATGGAGTAGTACTGAATGATGACCCATATTCTCTCTGATCACTTCTGTTGTGATTATCTTTGTTTTTCCATCCTAGAGTGACATTTGCCCATTTCACGGTTGTATCATAACCACCTTGCGGTCAGTTGCTGTGCACAGAATTTTCTCCTCGTTTCCAACTGTTAAAACTCCTAGCTGCATGCAGAAGCTTTTGTTAGTCTCCAAGTGTATGACCTGCCATTTCTGTTTCACTGGGGTTTGGGGTTTGTTTTTCTGTATCTCTTATTCATCAAACCTATGTGATCTTTTCTATAGGTTAGTCCAGTTCTCCTGTCTTGGCAGGGTTTCTCCACTTTGAGCTGTCAGCCGACAGATTTCATCGATGTATCTTTACCTTTTGTGTAAGTGTTACTCATTAAAATACTAGGTCAGACTGGTGTCAGTTTGTGCTTGACATGACAATCCCCAGTAGCAACCTCTGTCTCAGCTTGACTTTATTCCTTGACACTGCTAATATGCAGACATTTTGAGTGCGCTTCTTGGGAATATTCCAGAGTACTTAATGTTTTATCACTTTCAGTGTACAGAAGCACTGCCATGTGTAGGATGGAGTACACAGTTTTAATAATATTATTTCATTATCAAATAAATGTATAGTATCAAAAATAAGGGTATGCAGTGTAAGAGTATCCATACAATTCTTTTAAATAGCCCTACTAGTCAGACAAAATACTTGCACAGTTACACCTGTAATACTGATTAACGTGAGCAGTGTCCTGACAGGCTGACGATACTGTGTTCCCTCAAGCAGGTGGGTTAAGGATCTCCTGAATTTGGCCAGCGAAGCAGGGCTAAAAGCATGCGTGGCCTGTAATTTTGAAAAAAGCTGAGCACGCTTTGATATCGCCACAAGTGGCAGTGTTTGGCCATTTCTGATTAAACCACCACTGGCATCCAAATTACTTAGGATTGAGTTTTCATACCAGAAGACCTTGAGCTAACGGTTCTTTTCCTGACCTTTCCTTTCCTGGCAGTCTCTCTTCAGCTGGAAATGTTGTGGACTGTTACTTTTGACGCAACATGAGTGGTGTTTTCTGGTTTGTCATTATCTTTTGTTTAGGTGTCTTGACCTGCTCTGATTCAGCGTAAGTCTCAAAGCCAGTACGCTCTCACAGAATGTAATCCCTCAACTCAGAGCATTTTGTGACAGTTTTCTTTAGCTCTTTCTTCCGTCAGCAAGGTATCTTAGAGGAATGGTTTTTCCTTAGTCAAGATATTTCTAAAACTTGGGGACTTAAATTCCTCACTCTCTCAAACGTTTGGTCTTGCTGTTCCCTTTCTGGTTCCCTTAAGCACAAACAGGAGATTTAATTCCTCATGTATTGGTTCTTCAGTCGTCCTTCTTCCTCTGGACATCATGACTGCGAATGATCTAATAACGCATTCACGCTGCGCACGTTGCTTTCTCTGGAGGCTTCAGCTGACACTGGTGGGAGAAGCACGAATGCAAACAGAGGGAGGTCATCCAGGCTCTCTGAGTGGTTTGCAGTTTGTTGGAATAGATGGAAATTGAAAAGAGGTAGAGAAAGCCACCAGCTGAGGACTGTAGTATGGCTTACTAGCAGATCTGCTAGAGCTCTGGTTTCTTTAGCCTATCCAGGAGCCATATAGCATTTCATGTGATCTTGGTCAACTCTTCCCCGACACCCCCCC
>Ga0065711_1047441_pt1 | contig 12329 bp, 4 predicted proteins | sample Hoacrofraction12_FD_59098 | JGI IMG/M metagenome (GOLD analysis project Ga0065711, IMG submission 59098) | Hoatzin crop microbial communities from Cojedes, Venezuela - Epithelial fraction 12 v2 (version 2) | ecosystem: Host-associated > Birds > Digestive system > Esophagus > Crop | place... | reverse complement strand
GGGGGGGGGAGGAATCTGCAACTTGTTGTAAATCCCCAAACATTAGTGACCATTATTAGCAGCATCTGAAGCAACTGACCTAGATTTAACTAAACAGTTTAGAAAATAGAATTTTAAATAGATTTCACAAAAAAATAAATCTATTGGCCTATATAAGCCCAGTAAATCTTTATTTTTCCAGATAAATTGTTGTAGCCTTCCTCACTTTCTAGAAGCTGATTCTGTATATTGCCTGTTTTCACTCAATTAAGATCGAAGTTTTCATGCAGATTGTAAAGGTTCAGCCTTGTACATGTGCATATGTTGAATAGCTTTTGTCGTGCATTTCAGAGCCAGAGGGCTAAAGTCTAGCTAGGGAAGTTGTGGTTTTCTTGCATTTGTTCTGTGGGTGCTGCCTGAACGTGCAGTAGTCCAGGAGGGCAGTGGCTCATGGTGTCTGCACTGGTGCTTCAGTTTGTGCCGGGGTATGTTTTGACAGCAAACCTCCAGATTATTCCCATTCCCATGCTGTAGTATGTACCACAGAGCAATCGCAGAGCGTCTTTTTGGATGAAGATAAACCAGGCAACATACTCCAAAGCTGTGTCTCTTGTGCACCAACTTTTAATGGGGATTCAAATGAAAAAGCAGTTTAGAACTATACTGAACTGCCCTGAAATATGTATAGTGTAGGGAGTGGATCATCACCAACTGTTTCGTTTCACAGATCTGCTCCCATTGTACCACAGTGTTTGCCAATGTTGATCTAGCCTAAAAGGAACACAGTACCTTTTGACAAATAAAAGAGTTGTTTTTAATTAGTTTCAGGCATGTAACTATCTCGCTGTATTGGGATTATAGCATTTAACATGGAATGAGAACTGTCTCTGACTCTTAACTCTATGTCAGATCACTTTTAATAGAGCTCATGCTGAAGGCGTTCTGTCCAACTATTTTAATGTTGCCTTCAAACTGTGGATTATATTGCAAAGTCAGAAATTCATATCCCAGCTGTTGAATGAGAAGTCGTATGTGTAGCTACTGCAAAATTAGTTCCATTTGCATGGAACCTGTTGTAAGAACTACTACAAGAATCTATGTTTTTGTTACATGGTTACATTCCTTTTAAAGAATAAATTAATTTGAACTGGATAATTATTACCAGGTGTACAGTGTATGTCACATAAGCTTTGAAAGAGGGATTGTCTTGTTCCCTTGGAAGACTATGGGGTTTAAACTTGAGAACACATCAAAATGCTTTATTAAACTTGAGAGTGCTTACCAGTCCTTGTAAATAGAGCTGTACAATTATTCTTTAAGCATCAGATTGCATATGTTTATTTAGCACCACCATGGAAATTGCTCTCTGATATTCTGTGTTCTTTTCTAATGCTGTAATTATCTCAGGATGCAGTGATATCACGAAGAGATTTCCATCACAATTTATTTGTCATCTGATATTGTGTTACTCTTGTTGTGACATTCTTTGTCTTTGGTTATAATATTTTTTTCTTATTAATTTTTCACTTGCTCTGAATGTGTGCATTAGTGATCTGATCCTTTGCTCTTGATGACATCTGTCTTATTATAGATGGTTTCATTTACGATTGCAATGTGCAGAGCAGCCTTTTTAAAGTTAGATGTTTATATTACTCTGCTTTTGAAAACATTCTGGCTTGTTTAGGTCTGTCTCCTACTTTTAATTCAGTACTCTGCAACTCAAGGATTATTATGGTAAAATGTGAACATTAGGGAAAGGGTACACTGCATATTGTTACCTTTTTCAGCCATTTCTAGAGTTCAAGTCAGTGAGCTAGAATTTGTGTAGTTGTAAAGGTCTATCACATCTAATTACTATGGAAATGTATTTTAGCAATGTTGAATGATTATTACAGTCTTTTAAAATAATTCTGTGCTACTTGCTTACTATGAAATCTAATCAAAATGGCACTTAGAAATTTACCTGTTGTTTAGGTTAGAGGAGGAGGGAGAGGGAAAGAAGTGGTGATAGCTTTCTGCAGAAGCTTGGAAGTAGGAATTTAATAATAATCATCCTGGCAATCTAAGGGGCTCTTGACAAGTAAAGGAGGAGGTAGGAGCCGAACATTGTGTCAGAGGGCAAGTGAGACAGAAATGCAGAGCACATCCATGATTTTGTGCTGTTGAAACAATATGTCTGTACTGTGAGATAAGAAAGATTGTTACATTTGGTGCCTCTGCTTTTATTTGAAATCACGGTTTTATTAATTTTAGTGTTACCTTGTTTCACAGCTGACTAGGATCTATCCCTAGAGCATGTTTCTCTAAATTTTTAAGTTCTGTCAGCTGCTTTCAGTGTAATTTCTAAAATGCTATTTCATATTTGTTGTATGTAGTGGTGGCCACCAGTGGCTCATACACAACTGGAACCATACTTGGGTTTTCTTACCTGCTTCAGTGGCCACAGAACTCGATTTCTTGTCACACCTCTTACTCAAAGTATACCATAAGTTTGCAAGGTGCAGAGAAGTTTGGAGTTACAATACAGTTGTAAATGCTGACATCCTTGTTGTTTGGAGTCTGTTTGATCAATTAGTTTTCCGAGCACCAGCTAGTACTGACATGTGTCTAGGATTTAACTGGTCAATGAAGAATAATCCTGTACCACTTGCTTACTGTGAAATCTAATCTAAATGGCACTTATAAATGTATCTGTTTGTTTGGATAACTGTGATAAAGGCAATCCTTTCTTTTATTATTATTGCAGCCTTCATTTTGTGAACTTACCATCTTTGTGCCTGTCATTCCAGGTTATCTACTCAGATATCTTTTGGGTTAAATCAAAAGTTGTCACGTATTAAGCTGGGAGTCATAGAATCGTAGAATTGTTTGGGTTAGAAGGGACCTTAAAGACCATCTAGTCCAACCCCCCTGCCATGGGCAGGGACATCTTCCACTAGACCTGGTAGCTCAGAGCCCCATCCAACCTGGCCTTGAATGCTTCCAGGGACAGGGCATCCACAACCTCTCTGGGCAACCTGTTCCAGTCATTTACACATGCATCTATATATCATGGAGGAGACATCTGAAGCCACCATAATCAGCTTGGAGCTGTAATTTCTGCAAGGTGAGAGTCAAATAGGTATCCTACAGGCTGCTCTTCTCCTTATGATTTATGTAAATGACTTTTCTGGTACAGTGGAGCTGTAAGTCCTGCCTTTAAACATTCCAAAGAAATTACTGAATCCTTTTAGTGATCCTTAATGCCAAAAATCTGATGTTGCTGACATATAACCAAGTACTGACCAAGGTGATAAATTATTGCAGAAATGGCAAAGTGAATTTTTCATGTTGCTGTTGACCATGGAGCTTAGTGAGCTTCCAAAATAAAGTATTTATAATATACTGTCAGGCTTGTTTGGATGTTGTCTTTGGGACTAGCCAGCAAAAGTTCTGATATTCCAAAAGGCTTGACTCAAATATATCCTTCTAGAAATTGCTAGTTACTTTAGATGTCCAAATTGATCTTAGGGGAGGAACACTCACATCCTGAAAAATCACTTCCCACTAGGGTGCTAAGCCTGCAAAATAACTAGCCATTCATGAAACCACAATTGCCTGTAGTGAGCAAGACTTGAAGTGATAACTTGCTCTGTGTAACTAAAAATTTGGTAGTCATCTCCCTCCTTCTTTCTGGCCAGTGTTCATACTATTTTCTTGTAGCTGTGTATACAACATGGATGCATGAGGCAAGGTACACTGTGTGCTGCTCAAATAACTGTAAAATAAGGGTTTCTACTTTCTGAACAATCTGTAATTATATGGTAATTTTTGTCTCAAAATAATAATGATCTGAAATTAGAATTTGGATTATGTCCTCTTCTGAGGTTTGAATTGCGGTCTGGTGTATGATTTGGAAAAATAACTTGCCAGTTTTAATACTTCTCACAAAAGGTCTCATTGTTGCTTAGGAACCAACATAATATCCATGAAAAGTATTATCCATGTTAGACATTACAAGGGTTTCATCCGAAATGTACATCTCCTGAAGCAGAATATGTATGTCAGTGCTTGTAAGCCATCAAAAAGAGCTTTGGGGATGTGCAAACTTCTGCAGTATTGGTAAGAATATATTTTACTGCCCGTCTACCTCAAAGTTTCCTTAGAACACCATAAGCTCTGATTAACTCAAAACTAACCAGAAAATGAGTTGTGGATAGACAACTGAAATGTCTCTCTAACACACTTTTTGTCACACTTTCTTGTGACTATGGCAAAGCAGACCTACATGAGGAGGGTTTTTTGTATGCAGCTACTATGATTTGCTATTGCTACTAGGTGGGTGGTTTAGTTTCTAATTTGGCAGATAGAAGGCAAGTGTGCTCTGCCATAATTATGTCTCTTCTGTAGTACTTTTATTGCTAGCAAATACTTCGACCAATTTCTGTAAAAAGTTAGTTGACACAAAAGGACCACTCTGTAAGAAAAAAAAAATTTTTACTTTTTTTCTGGTTATAAATACCAAGTATTCTATCAAAGTATGTAAATTAACCCTGAAGAAAATTTGTCTGGGTATTTGAAAAAACAAGACTAAGGAAGAATGCATGACACTTCTCAAACCATTCTCCCTGCAAATGACTTTATTAATCAGAAATAATTACTAACTGAGATGTAGTAGCTTAAAAAAAGATAACATTTTTCCACAGCAAGAACCAACTGAGAGAGATCAAGCTACGACAGAATAAACAAATTGTTTGGGTCAGTTCCAGATTTGTTCTACCTGATGACCTCTATTTAACCTCACTCATAATCCATTTTTTCCTTGCTGTGACAGAGATGCTTGAAAATGTTGGTTTGTCCAAATTCACTCACTTTCCAACTAATTCTACATTGCTATACATCGTCAGCAGTTGACAGTGTCCATTCCATGCTGTGTTTTCTGCCTTAACTTTGTCATGGTACACATCTTTTGCATGAAACAGTGAATGGAGCAAAATCCACTTTAGACAGAATGAAATCAGAGACAACAGAAACACAGGGCAGATTTGGCTTTTTTTAATCAGTGGAGCCTGTATCTATAAAATCTAAAAAATTTTAGTATTTCTTGAATGTAATATAAACAATTTGAAAGGTTTAAGGAAGTGAACACCTTCTAAGGATGACTATTCTGCAAGAACATTGTGCCTTTTTTTTTTATAAAGAAACTTTGTAGAATACTTACAAAATAAATAACACCTTATTGTTACGTTAATACCAAGAACTTGGTTTAAGACCTGCAGATTTTCTGCTAAAAAAAATAATCTCTATTTAGATAGTGACAACATATAATTTACACAAAGTTAATTGCAGTAACTCAGATCAAAGCAGCTCCAGAAAGCATACTTCCCACTCAAAACCAAAATAAAAATAATTTCTGTAATGTTCTACTCGTATTGTTTGAAGAAAAAATGCTAGAATATGAATTAAAAATTTACCTGTGTCCTCTTGCTACTTCTTGATTTTTACCGGTGAAGAGTGTTATCTTTGTTACTGATGTGCTCCCCTTAAAGATCTGGATAGGTTTTCTGGTGATCACTCTCCGTGGCATCTTTTATGCAGGTGCTTCTTGTTGCTAAGAGATCAGTTGCTTAGAGATGGAAGTTTGTTTTTTGTAATAGATCAGGGGCCAGTGCTATTGAAAAGAAAATTTTGTAATTTTACCTCTAGAGCTCAATGTATCTGCTGCAAAACAGCCACTGGTGGAGATACACATGCCTAATGCTGATTAGAATTGTAACTGGAGAGTAAAACAGAAAAGTAAACAAAGTTTATAATTATGTTTGATGGATCTGAATGTCAAGGAAAGAGATTTGTCATTTAACTGGAGAAATTATATTAATTCTTTGCCTAGCATATCTAAATGTATTTTTTTATTTCCAACAGAAAGGAAGAAAAATCTTCTTCTGAAACTGGCATGCACAAAGTTTTCCATAGCCTTTTGTAAGACACAATCCTGCACCGACATTGGAAAGGTCTTACTGACTATCCTATACATATTTTATGTACCGTTTCCTTTATATTTCCAGTTGGTTTGATAACTCTTCAGAATTACTATACAAACTAAAGGCTGGTTTCTCTGCTTTATGACACTTTTTTTTGCTGTACCCTTGGGCAACTTGAACAAACTTAACTTAGGAAAATCCAAATGTTTTCAAGGACTGCATTAAGCAATTAGAGGAAACATTAAAATAATGACCAAAGATCTATAGGAAGAGATGATGAAGTTATTAAAAGGTGAGACTAACACAGAAGTATGAATCGGGTACTTGTGCCTGTTACTTACTGTTTTTTAACAACAACAGAAGTCTGACTTTTCTCAATTTCTGCTATGGGAAATCCTTAGCTGACTCAGCTGCCTGTTCTATAAATTTACCCCTATGAGTCCAAATAGACTGTTTTGTGAAATAGGTCAAAATTATCCTTGTTAGGTTTTTTTTATTTCGCTTAATGCTCTCAAGTTTAGAAAATCCACTCACTCAAGTCTGTTTTCAGCAAGACTGTGTTATGTCCTCTGGCCGTCAGACACAACGCATCCTTGTCTTTCACTGTCGGGCCACAATTGTAAAAGATTCCCATAAAATGTTTTCATTCGTCTTTTTCTGAATTCACTCAAGGCCTTAGCATTAGCATTTAAAAGGAATAAATCAAACCAATTAGAGCACTTTTAATAGGAAAACCCATCTAATGGGTAAAAGGGTCTTATGTCTAAAGGACTGTGATCTCACTTGCAACAAAAGGTTTTTAAGACTTACAATAGTTCTAGTGATGGAATATTTTTAAGTCGGGGAAGGATGGGAGAGGCCTAGAATTTTATTGAATGTGAAATCTCTTTTAAGAAGCCTTTCTTTAAGTAAGTAAATAAATAATGCAGACATTTTGGGGAGAATAAGGACTGAATTCATGCAGAAATGCTTCCGGCATTACTGCCACCTCACTAAAGATACACAGCTTACACAACCAGAAGCCAACATAATTTCAGTCTAAGAACTGAACTCTTGTTCTTTTTCCATGTGCACGCACCCTTCCATATCTATTTATTATGCAGAGACTTGTTTACAGAATAATTTCAGTGTATAATTTTCCTGGAATCAAGAGTACAAGCAGAAATGGGCAGAACTATACAGAACAATTCTATTGTGTCCTGTATTTAGAGCTGGTCACAATGATGGTTAAAACCTGTTGCATAGTATCTGGTGTTCTGAAAGTGTAAAAATCACTTTGTTTTATTTCAGAAAGAGATAATACCTGGTTTTAATTTTTAAGTCTACCTAAAAATTTTGGGGGAAGTAGTGCATTAATATTTTTTGTTTAACAAGACAGCTGTATGTTTTTACTGCTTTTAGATTAGGGATGTTTACATTCTGCAGGAGCTGGTTTTTGAGACTAGTTTTGGTCCATTTTATATGGTATATGGTATATTTCTTATAGATTTTAATGTGGACAAATTAATAGGAATGATCAGTTCTGAAGCAGATGGATAATTATTCCATGGATACCAAATTGAGAAAGCTTTGTGTAGCAGTATAAGAAAGTTACCATAGAAAGTTTCCAGCTCTTTCTCATGATTTGAAACTGGTTTACTGCATTTAAACTGTTGCTTTGGTTTCAGCTGCTGGGAAGAATAACAGCTTGTGTTGAACTTCGCTTGCTAGTTTTCTTCTTGTGTTCTCCTTTGAGTTCCCCACATGTTTTTATCAAAAGTCAAACAGTATTTACTGCCACTGCAAACACGTCATTGCTTTTGTGTTCTGTTTAGGATATAAAAGCAAGTGATGGTACCTCAAACCTTTGTGTGGTTGCAGCTGTCACTCACTGACTTTGGAGATGGTATATTGTTTTATAAGTGTTGGGTCAGGCTGTAGAGTTAGAGAGTAACTTGGCTGTAGGAAAAAAAGCTCTGGGAGGCAATAATTACGGTAATTGGAAGCAGCTATATCCTTAGATATTCTTTATTATACCTGCAAATAGTAGAAATAAACTACTTGACTACTCGTTATTTTTAAAAGCCTCAGAATGAGGAGTTTGGTAAAATAAGAAGTTAACATAACAAATGCAAAACCAATTCAATTTCTTTCTTTGTCAGCACGTGTTGCTTGAGGTTTAGGGGAGTCCAAGAATGATCTGGCCAGTTTCCCACACAAACATATTTTGATTCCTTGCTCCATGATCATTTATTTAATCAAAAGTCCTCATTTCTAAAAATGAAAAATCTGGTGAAGTTTTTTGTTGGGGCTCCTTCCTCTGTGAGTGCTATGTATCTGCTTGCTGATACGAAGAACTTGTACATGAATCATAATACAGGGGCAAGAAGTCAGTTGAATTGGTCATGAAGAAGTCACAAAAGGAGTTAAATAATGTGAAAATACTTGATTATAGTTAAACTAGGTTTTGTCAAGACTGACTTCTGTGGGATATATCTTTAAATCAAATATTGTTTCCATATACTAGAGAAGATGTATTTAAGTTCTTTCATGCCAAAGAATTCCTGGAACTTTGTATAATGCAACCAGAATGATTGGACTTGTTGTTCACTACAAAGATCCGTGGCTGAATACTAGAAATTCTTTAGACCCTGAGTAGGCATTCACTGAATTAACAAAGTTCTTTTTTTATACCATTAAGAATAAAGCAGTTTTTTTTTTTCTAAATATTTTACAATAGACTTTTGAGAAAAAAAGGATGCAAAACGCTCTTCATAGCTGAGCAGAAGGGTACGCAACCCTGTTAGGGACCCTGTGGCTCATGTGATTAGAGTTCTGTTTTAATAATAAGGACTTGAATCTGATCTACTAACTATGTAGAAAGAAAATAATATCAATTAAATCAGTGGAAATGAAATCACTAATATAAGAATCAGTATTGTGAAACTAGTAGGAGAGGATCAGGCTCAGATCTTAATTCTTTTTGTCCTGATGGTTTCACTGCTGTCATTAAGGTATGAGATAAATGCTCGTCTTACCCCAAGAATGGATAGCCACTGGTAAATCTGTCCCTAATATACTCCATGTTGATTTAGTATTAAAGGAAGCAAAGACATCCGTATGAACATAAACTTGTCAGCACAAGGTCATGCTAAAGATCCATCTAGCTTGGTGCTCCATCTCAGATATTGGCCAAAATCAGGTGCCAAATGGAGAGTATCAGTGTTGGTTAAATATATACTTTTGTCTCCCTGCCTTCCCTCCATTATTTGAGGATAAAGGAATTTAAAGTGACAGTCTTAGCCATCCCTATGTTTGCAATAATGGCTACATGTCGTTTCTACGAACTTCAAGAAAACATTGTAATAATTTAACCAGGAATTTTACTTCTACCTTTTCTCTTAACTTCCCATATGTACTATTTTCTTGTTATCCTAAACAAGTCAGTTCTCAAGTCTAGGAGAGCTGAGACTACTGGAAGTATCTGTATTCAAATACTTCCCATGCTACTTTATAATTCAGAAGTGTGTATCAGCCATGGGAATAGCTAATGTGCAAACTGTCAGGTTCTCTTGCTGGCAAGCAAAATTGTTCAACAAGCCATACACTGAATGTGTCAAACCTTACAATTCCCTTAAAATTGTATTGGGTGAACTGCTTGCGGTTTTTGTTTGTTTTGATTCTGTTTCAGTTCAGTAAGTACTAGTAAAGTGCAAAGCACAGTAGAATGTTTGCAGGCAAACTGCTGTTACCCATTGTCTTCCATTTCCAGTCAAGACTTGCAGTGCTGTCTTGGTAGGTGCCCAAGTGCTTCTTCATAGCAGCTCCTCAATTTGGCCAGCATCCACTGCATTCTGAAACTGATTTATATCTGTTCCATCAGTGTTTCTGTGAGTTATTCTTTCATGCTTTTACAATAACTTATCTATTTATTGTCATAAATTCACCCTTTCAAAGAACAGTGTGTATGTATGCAGGGGTATTTTGAGGGACTTGGTACCACACAGTATTGGAAATCACTTATTCCATGTTTTGTGCATGAATTTTTCTTGTGCCTTGGGAGGAACTGGACTATTTGGCTGTTCTAACATTATACTCGGTGCAGAGATGGTCTCCTTTTTTGCCTCCCCAGCAAAGTTTTCATAATGCAAATTTGGGTTTGGCTTCTCTAGCTAATGCCATTTTAAAAAGATCACCTAAGGATCTGCTCTAATGTTGACTGAGAAATTCTACTGGAAAACACTCTTGGTGGAATTCCTCTGCCTGGCTTGCTAAACTAGCTGTGAGTCACCTGTAACCACCTCCTACCTGGCCTTCTGGCAAATAGGCATTTTGGTGGGAATGGAGATTGAACTTTGGAATATTTTTGCTAGACTTTGAAAAATATTTAAATACCTAACAACCCTTCTGTAAAGTCTTCTGTAAAGTGACTAGTGATAGCATTCATTGATAAATCTTTTAGAAATACTTATAAAACAACCCTGGCTCATTGATTGGTAGTAGTTCTCTTTAGAAGGTGGTGATAAACCTATTGTTAGGCCTCCAAAACCAAAAACTTTTCAGAAGCCACCGTGTAATGATAAGGAGGCAGTGGGCTGTTTCCCCAGTATTTGATCAGGACAAGATGCTAGTCCAGATAAAAATACCAGATTCTGACTTATGAAGGTTGTATTGGTGTACTGTTTGACTATCAGATTAATGGATTCTTTTGTTTTATGAATGAGGAGATAATTTTGAGATTTATTTTAACTTTTGAGAGCTTGACTCATTGGTAACTTTCAATAGTATTTCGTTACATTCCTCATGCTTATGGCGGTTAATGGAAAAATAGCTTTTTCTTAACACTAACATTATGTTGTAATTTAGAAAAGGCTGAAAAAACAGTAGAAGGCCATTGAGGAGAGATGGTGTGGTAGGAAAGAGGGAGGGGATGGATAAGGGGAAGTATATGTATTTGTATGTAGTTACACTACTATGATGCTTGTCTATCTTTTTTAAAGCATTTTGCTGCAGCACTCATGCAAAACACATGACTGACGGATGTGGTAGAAAGGCTCTCGGTGTGAAGGCGTACGTGGAGTATAATGCTGTTCGCTCTGTAGTTATAGTTTTCCCTGTATTGAATAAAAAAGGCTATATACTCAGAGGAGCACTACCATGACAGTAAAGTTCGATGGAGTTTCCACTCAAAAAAATGGGATTTTCACCCTAACTTCAGTGGGAATAGGATAAGGTGTCCTTTAAAGTATATGGAGAGATGATAAGGTAAGGTTCCAGGAAACGGATTTTGAAGTTTTTTTGTTAAGACTTGACTTACCTCTGCCTATTTTTATCTCAAAAGCTTGTCTTGGAAATCAAGTGTATACTAGTGGTATGTATGAATAACTTATCCTTCATACTAATTCATGGTTATCTAGAAAACAATTTCGCTTGTCTGCCATGTTTTCCAATTATATCTAATAAGATTATTATTCTTTTTTTAGTGATAAAAGTGGTCCTAGGGCTTAACGGATCTCAGTCTTTGAGATCCATGCACGAAAAAAAAAGAAAATAAAAAAGTAGTATTGCAGGATTATGTTGTTATTGCCTTTTGAAGTAGGCATTAGATAGCTATTATTCAGCACTGTTCTTGCCTATAAAGAGGATTTAAACCTTGAATAAAATTAAGCTGTATTTTCTTGGTAACTCCCCCCAAATCACTCTTCTAATTCTGTCCACATCAGGTTGGTAGAACAGCATTAAACTCCTAATGAAAGTCAAAACGGAAAGAGTTAACAATATGGAAATTTTTCTCATATTAGTCTGCCTGCGTAAGTTCAGATCTTCAGACTGCAGTAGACTACACTTGTTAATTCAAGAAGTACTACTTTTGAAGACAGGAACAGTGTGTTCTTGTCACAGACAGAAGCAGCTGTAACGGAGTATTCTAGGAACAGGTCACAGATGTGCTATCTTAAACTAACTCTGTATTAAGTATCTAAGTATCTACACTTTCAGCTTGTTAGCTGTTCAACTTGGTTTACATGTTCATTCTTCTCCTGAATTGGTATTGCAGCTGGTGAGAAAAAGGAAGAGGTGCGTGAAGACTTCTTTGTCCTTGATGTGCAGGAACCTAGTGAGGACAATCTCAGATTTTCTCTCTTTGTCCATGGACATAAGAGTAATTTGAGAGCAGCTCTTTGGGGTGTGGGGAAAGGTACTTTGAGAGACAGTCTGTTCCTTGGTCGTGGAAAAATGTGCAGGCTATTCATAGTAATTTAGGATGAGTATTCAGATTGTTACAGGCTTCTTTGACAGCTAAATACTCTCTTTTCCCCCCAATTTGCCTTCTCTTTCCCCCCCAATTTGCCTTCTCTTTCCCCCCCAATTTGCCTTCTCTTTCCCCCCCAATTTGCCTTCTCTTTCCCCCCC
>Ga0065711_1047440_pt1 | contig 12329 bp, 10 predicted proteins | sample Hoacrofraction12_FD_59098 | JGI IMG/M metagenome (GOLD analysis project Ga0065711, IMG submission 59098) | Hoatzin crop microbial communities from Cojedes, Venezuela - Epithelial fraction 12 v2 (version 2) | ecosystem: Host-associated > Birds > Digestive system > Esophagus > Crop | place... | reverse complement strand
CCCCCCCCCCCCATTTCCTCTTTTTGCAAAATTCGGCATCGCTTCACAAAAACAGCGCACTCTGCAAAGCTGTTATTTTCTGTTTCTTTTTTGGGGTGGGCCTCCCCGTTTCCCCATGGCTTTGCTGAAGCTGATGTCTGGCAGTACTGTGTGCAGTCTCTGAAGCTGCACCTAATCGTAAAGACCCTGCTGTTTGTGTTAATTTCATCAAGGTATTGGCAGATTGGCATTTTCACACTTGTAATGGAGGCAAGCTGTGTTCCAGGTGGAGTGTTGTCTATTCTTTCTGGAAGTCCATCCACTTTACATTAAATCAGTATTCCTCTCTGCTCTGAGTGCGTTCAAGACTAGCTGTACACTTCAGGGGGAGAAAGTTAGAATCGAACTGATGCAGAAGCTGCCTAGTTGGTCTGAATATTTAGGCGACAATTCAAATGCCGTGAGATCAGCAGTGGACTTTCTCCTTCCTCTGGGGAAGTAAGCCAATTTTTATTTTTTTATTTTTAATACTGGTAGCAAAGCTTTTCCTGCTCTGAATACATGATATATTGGTAAAAGCGTGTCTGTTCTTATTTGCCCTGCAACTCCAGGTTTTGCTTGTGAAGTTATAGTGATGCTTTTTTTTTTTTATAAAGATTTCATAGTCTGCTTACTTCTAGAGCTGCTACAAGATCTTTGTGAAAATAGAAAATAAAGGAACTTTTCACACTTTTTTGGACAGTCTGGGAAATATTTCAAAAGGCTTGGTGATGTGTCCTAATTCAGTCCAGCCCAGCTCAAATATAAAAAACCATCACCGTGGAATAACTTCCGCAAAGCCAGTCTTGCCGAAGAGCATCTCTCAGCTGTTGTGCTTAAGGCAAGAGTATAATAGATCCGCTCAGGAGAAATCCTGTTTATAGCTTAGGCAGGCTTAAAAAAAGGAATATGGTTCCAGTTGGAGAATTAACCGATTGGCTCTTGGTCATGATACTTCGTGCATTTGCAATTTGCACGATACAGAAAGATGCTTCTCTCCCGAGTTGCTGGTGGAGAGACCAGGTCTTGCTGCGCTTCCTCAGCTTCCTGACAGCTACAGTGGGCTGGGAGGAAGCCTCACTCTCCCTTGTTTTATTTGCCACAGCTTTCCATCTGTACTTTGCCGCTCCTTGTTCCCACAGATACAAAAGATGAATAGTCCTTAGCAAAGGTTGCATTGCTTGGCAGAAGTGTGCGGGGCGAGCACTGGAGCCCCAAACTGAAGTGTCTTCTGCTGTCCTTCACATGGAGGTAGCAGGCTGTGGCATTTTCTTTACTGCTCTCCTGGCTCTGCATGCCCACGAATGAGCTTTCTGTAAGGGCCCGTCTCGAAAGGGAGGTGTCTGTGGTGAGTGGAGGCCAGCTTGCTGCTGCGGAATGGCTCTTCAAGCTGTTCGCTTCCCCGTGCCTTTGCAAGATCTCATGCGATGCTGTCTTGGTCGTCCAGCTGAGAAAACGGAGCTCTGCACTTCTGAGCAGGCTTCCTTTGCAGCTGCTTCATGCCAGCGTAATGGGCACTGAGGCTGGCTCACGCCTGTCCCCTGTTTTGCTGGTTCTTCCTTATGCTGCTGCAGTTACCTAGGCCAATTGATACCTTCAGTTGCTACTTAATCAGAATAATTGATGTGCTTGATTTATGAACTATGAGGAAGCCCTATAAGCAATACACAAGTCCATTAACAGGTTATGCAGAAGTAAGCAAATTCATTGTAATAAGACCCTTGATGTTGGTAGTCAGGCGTGAGAGGATACATGCTACTGCTTTTACCAGTCCATGAAAAGCCAGGATCAGTTGATCCATTGCTCTTCCCACGTTGGCAGGAGAGTGTTTGTTCCCTCAGGAGAAAGGCATGCTGTAAAGAACTTGCATGCTCTAGCTGCAGGCTTTGCTGTTTGGGTATTGTTTAAAGCACGTACATAGCTAAGCTGTGCATATGCTTCTGATAAAATAATGTATTTTAAAAGGCTGTATGTTTTTGTGTACAAAAATTCAAAGACACTTTCCATCACTTGGAAGTGATGGAAAAATGTAGTCCCTGTGAGATCCCAGTTCGTCCCTTTTAGCCTGGAGCCTTTAATACGCGTTGTCTGTTCCTCTCAAAAGGCTCCTGAATTCAGTCCTGGTTTCAGGGGAAGATTAAGCCCGGATGATTCATGCTGGGCTGTCCTCACAGGGAGCACACTGCTGAGGAGCTTTCTTCATCCCACCAGAGAGCTGGGTGGAAGCACGGCAGCCACCCTTCATGGTCCTGCTACAGCTGCCCTGCTGTTGTGCTTCCACGCGGCATAGGAGCACGTCCTTCAGTGCTTTGTCCTCAGCTAAGCCTTCTTCCTCTCCCTGAGGACCAGTTTGCAGCAGTAAGGTCTGATATGCGCCCAGAAACATGTGGTGCTTTCACTCGGCTGCCAGAGAACGCTGCATCATCCCTGGGTAGGAGAGTTGTCCCCTGATTTGGAGCACAGAGACCAGGGCAGCCTACAAAGTAGCATAGCAACATGGCCCCGGGTTAGGAGTGGGTGTCCCTGGGACTTTTGGGGAGCCCTGCTTCCTGAGCACACCGGGCACGTGCAGAAGCAGAAGAGTTACAAGCTCAAGAGCACGTTTCATGTTCTAGCACTCACTTGTGCTGCTCAATTTGAGGCAGGGCAACTTTGCAGCACGAAGGTGGAGTCTGGGCAGTCATGCCTTACGAAGAGCTGTGTGTAATCCTGCAAAGAAGGCTAATAGAAAGCATGTTCTTCTGTGTTGTTAAAGCTTAGTGTCACCAGGGAGTGCTTCTTGTACAAGAAGAAAAGAAAAAGCATGTTGGTTGTCATCCAAGACCAGTGCTTGGCAATTTCCCCGTCTGTCCCAAAAGGTGTGGGATGATGGCTAAGCCTCCCAGGGCTCCACAGCCTGGGAGTTTCTGCAGGCATCTCCCATCATAGCTTTTGAAAATCCCGAAGGAAAGGTGCAAGGCAGCCCCACACCCCATCCCTGCGAGGGGGCTGCGCTCAGATCTCGCAGGCGTTGCCGGCGGATGCAGGAGGCCTGCCGCGGCTGCGTCCCCCACAACTGTGGACTGAAAGCCAGTTGTCTTTGCTGATGTTTGTCCTGTCCCGTGGCCACGCTGCATCGATCTTGGGAACCAGCCCTGCAGAGCACCCAAGCGACTGGGAGCTGTCTTGATGTTCCTCGCCCGATGGCTTTGCACAGGGGCTGCCCACTAAGCAGCACTCGGTGTTTGAAGGCAGGTGCGTATTCCACCTCTAAAGCAGCGTGGGGACACCGAATTCAGTACCTTACCTCCCTGTGGCATCCTTGTCCTCGGATGGCTCGTGCTGGTTCCGCAGCGATGCTGAGGCCGCGACGCTTGACAGGTCGAGGTACTTGTGGGAGCTGGCTGCAGGACGCGACCGCGTGGTCCTGGTTGCAGGTGGCATTTCTCACACCTGCTGCAGCCGCAACATAAAGCCGTCTGCCTTCAGTCTTGTTTCCTACCCTGACAAGCGACTTTCCCCCCCCTCCTGACGCATCTTTCCAGATGAATTTTCATCATCTCAGGGGGTAGTCAGAGGAGGTGGGTGGGGTCTTAAAGTTGCTGGGAAAGGCTAATGTATGCTATCGTTACCTCTTTTACTCGCTCAGGCTCTTAATTGCTCTGTTTCGCAGATAGTGCTGGCGCTCTGCAGTATGCCTCTGAGGGGGTAAAGTACTTGGTAGGTGAGGGGAGTTTTCGGTTTTCAGGCTGTTTTTCCTCGGTACGAGGCAGCCCAAGTGTGGGTTGCTGCCAAAGGCAGGTTTGTTCCCAGGCTGTTGTCTGTCTGTCTGTCTTGCCGCAGGGCTGCCTTGATTAAAGCTGCTTGAGCTGATTGTGAAACTGCAGCCTAAGAGTCTAGTTGTCTTTGGAGCCTAAGACATTAAATAAGAGTCTTAACATTTCTGGGTAGTTTTTGATGGGACTCTGCGGGGGCACTCTGGTGAGGCTTCGTCAGGAAGGTGCTGAATCCTTGTTTGCTGTCAGCTGTAGCAAAACCATCTTTCCCAAGATGTTTTACTGTAATAAACCTTACAAAGCATGTTTCCAGGTGTTTTTGAGAGAAGCACAGAATTACCTGTGGGTTTTTTCCTCGACAGAGGAGGACTTTGTTCTGTTTTGCTGCTGGTAGGCGATCGCTCGTTCGTCTGTTTGCTTTACCCCTCGAGATGTGGTTGTGGCAGTACCTAGAGGCTGGAATCAGGATCAGGACCCAATTCGCACTGGTCCCTCGGACTGATGTGTAAAGCACAGCCGTGCTCACCAGGCTACGTGAGCCCGCGTGCCGTTTGGATGAGCCCTGCTTCCAGACGGGCTGGCCGTGCTGTGGCCCCAAGCTCCGTGGTGGCCACTCATCCTTGTGCTGTTGTGTGTATGGGCTGCACGAGGTGGTTTAGCCATCCTGCTGAGATCCAAAGCAAACAGCCTCCTTCCTCCTCATCCTCCTCCTCCCTTGGAGGGCTCCACCACTGTTATCCCTCTCGCTGGGGTGAATCTCAGCCATTCCCACTTTTATGGAGCAAATGTTGAGGTTCTGCTCCGTTGCTGGGAGGCAGCTCGAGGGGTGATGGAGACGGGAGGGAAAGGTGAGGGGTTGTTCTTAATGAGTTTTTATGGCCGTGTTTGAGCTGTTTAATTGGAGGAGTCTTGAAATTAATGACAGGCATGTTTTCCAAAGCTGCTCTGCACGTGTGTTTGGGTGAGATAAACTGGGGTAAATAAGTTTTGCCACTACTGTGGGCACTAATAAGCCTCCTGACTGATACCAGAATACAAATAAATAGCAACTTTGACTGTTTTGTTGATAGACTGCTGGGCCTTTGATGAAGCAATTACATCTCAAAATGCACCTCTCAGGGAGCTAAAACATGAAGTGATGTATTTTTAAAAAAAAAAAAAAAAAACCACCAAAAAACCAACACAAACATACAACCTGTAGGGTGTCCCAGAGGCCGATGATTGACTTCAGCTTTTATTAATTCATCTGCAGTGCATTTGCTGGAGCTTTTAGGGTTTAATTGAGGTTAAGAGGTTGGAATCTGTGGTAAACAAAAGAATGGCATATGGGCAGGCTGAAATTGTGTATGTTTAAGTAAGAGCATTCCTTCTGGCCGCTTGTTTTCACTGGGCAGTTACTCTTGGCTCACAACTTTTCTCCCCCCCTTTTTTTTTAAAAAAAAAAAAGTGTAAACACGCAATGCTAGCAAGTTAATGATTCATCATGTTTTATCACATCCTAACATACCTCTAAAGAAGAGAAGGCTGAGCTGGGCATGTGTTTGACCTCCTCCTTCAGATTAAGGACGCTGCTTCTGTAACCTCTTACCTGCTGCGGTGGGGTCCACAAGCTCGTCTGTTTTAAAATGTAAGAAGAAAAACACCTGCTCCACCTCCTTTCTCCCTTCCTTGCTCCCTGGGTCCACAGTTGTTCTGTTGAAAATTCAAAGGGGCAAAGCAGGTGTGAGACCAGAGGAAAGGCTTTCCAGAAGCTTTGTTTTACAGAAGCCAGGGGAAGTGGGATTCTTTCTTCTCAGTTATCCACAGAACATTGTGCACAAGTCTTTTTCATGGTCACTTCTTGGTCCTATTTTCAGTTCTGGTATGAGCCGCCTGACTGTCATTGCTGGACGTGATCTCTCCTTGCAAGCAGGAATGTGTTCCAGCCAGTGCAGCCATTTGACAATTAAGACAAACCTCCTTATGTTGGAAAGCTTGAGCTCATGCTCCGAGATCTTTATGCTGTTGATAAAGTTTATGGTGCATATGACATCAGTTGGCAATAATAATGGTGACCTGTTGCCCTCGAGTCATTCTGTAGACATCTGTAATTTATATACAGCTGGTAGCAGTGTGTAGCCTGGAGGCTAAGAGAGCTCATCAGTATAATTACATCGATAAGAGAGAATAAATCAGAGTTTTTCTCTGAATATTTCATTTGGTAGAAGCTTTTACCTGTCCCAGGAAGTCAAATGTGTTTTTCCTGCTTGTTTGTAATTTAGAGCAAGCTCCTTTATAAAGCTCCTAGTTCTTGTTTAAGTAAATTCTGACTTTGAAAGAAGTAATAATAATAGCCTTTAATAACCTCCTCTTTTCATTAATGCCATAAACGGTGGCAGGGAGTCACGCCGGGGTGGCACTGCTCGGGGCAGCCGGGGTCTGACGTGCACCAGAACTTGCACAGGATGGAGCAGACCCCGTAGCTGGTTGGTGGGTTGCTACCTGGGGTCTCTGCCTGTGCTTGTCCCTAACCCACCCTCGAGGAGCCTCTCCCCTTCCTGGCAGACTTGTCAGGTGCCACAGGGTGCTTCCTCACGTCGGAGAGCATCGGGGCGGGGAGGGCTGTAAATAAGACGTCGCAAGTTGCTGAGGAAACTGTGTCTAACCTAGCTATAATGTGAAGGTGATGTTGGCTACTGTGCTTTTGGGTGTGAACTGAATTGCCACCTCTCATTTCTGTTATTATCATGACTTCAGCTCCGAGATGCTTGTGCAGCTTGGGCTGAGCCCTTGGGGGAAGGCTGGCAGCGCACACCTCACAAAAAGTGTATGGTACAGCGTCTCAGCCTTGTGAGCTCATGCGTTTCCACCTCCTCCTTTGAGCTGAGGCGTAGAGGGTTTGGGGCAGCAGTTGCCCAGGGAAGGGGCGAAGGGGAAGACGGCTCAGATGAAGTCCTCCACACCGACTCCTCCAGACCTCGACTTTGGGCGAGAGCGAGGTGCCGGCCCGAAGGACGGGGTGCTCCCCGCTCCCTTGTAGGCGTTTTCAGGAAGCGCTCCGGGGTGTCATCTGCCTTATCACTTACGTGAGTCTCCAAACCTGGAGTATGGTTTGTTATTCTAGGGAGACCTGATTGCTTTATGGCGCTCTCCCGGGCTATTTAAAGGTCGGCTCTGCCCGGTTTCTGCGTTGATGCTGGTGACAACATTGAGGATGAGTAGTTTGGTTGGTGGTTTTTTTTTTTCTCTTAGACAGCAAGGAGGAATGCGTCATGTCAAACGCGTGCCACGGGCTGCTCCCAGCGCCAGCAGAGCCTGTCACTGATGCTTTCCCCTTCTCGACAGGTTCGTGGGATGAAGGGAGCCTGACGCCCACCCGCAGAGAGGACCCTGGCGCCCGCGGAGCTGCCCGCCATGAGCAGGGCCGGCAGGATGCAGCCGGAGAGCCGGAGCGTCTGCGTCTTCCTGCCCAGCCGGGAGCAGCTCAGCCTGGCTGTCGGGGTGAGTGGCCAGCAGGCTTTGTTAGCTCCCGTTGTTCTCCCCAAAGCCTGGTGCTGGTCTGCTGACCGAAAGGCTATTAGCCAGCTTAGGGTAATTGGTGCTTCATTTTCTAATCAGACGGCTTCAACTCATTTGCAGAGTGCCTTGGAAGTCCCGGCTGTGTTTCTGGACAGGGGGTCGGTCCCCTCTGCCCTTTTTCTGTTGTTACCGCATTTTTATTCTCTGAGTGGTTTTGCTGCTGATAATAATCTAGCAAATTTTAAAAAACTGAACCTGAAATGCCTTGATGGCTTGGCAAGTGTGCCCAACACATGACAGTTTGCTCTGGCGTTTCAGCTCTTTCTGGTTTCGATAGCCCGCAGATCCTTTCAAAGACTCTAGGGCAGAGTAAACAGCCATTGAGGGCGGGGGGTTTTCCCTCCTTTGGGTACTTGTACACACAAAAACTCGAGGTAAGTTGCTTCATTTCTTTCATCACCACCAAGTGTGTGTGCCAGAGTGCCTGCAGAGCCGGGTCAGCTGGGAGCCCGGCGTGGCATGGTGTCCCCCACGGCACGGTGCCTCTGTGCAGCGCCGGCTGCTCCTTGAACTTGTGAGAAACTGAGCTGACAGAGGCACTTCACGTCCAGGCAGCAAGCTAGGCTCAGAGGTGAGGGCTCTGTTGTCAGCGTGTGCAAGCACTCGTGTGGGGGCTGGGGAGGTTTTGCTTTGTTTGGGGTTTTTTTTCCCAACCCCCCCACCTTTGGGGTGGGAAGGGGGAGAAGACACTTGAGGTGAACTGTTATTTTAAGCACTTGGTTGAAACAGTGGCTTTTGAAGCTATGCGTGTTAATCCTCAAAATCCAGGTAGGAATTTTCCTACCTGCTGTGCTGGAGCATCGCATCATTAACTGAGAGAGCCAGGAGGGCTGCATGGAACAGCCCTTTAACAGCAGAATCTGGGGTGCTCTGCTTGTAGGTCACCAGTTTAAACCCAGCCTGTCTACCACCCCGGAAGGCTTTTGCAGTCTGCTGGCTTTTGTGCAAGCCACAAAATGATCATTTAATTAAGTTCTTGGCGGCAGGTGCACAGGCTGGGGTAATGGTCTGTTGCGACTGACCCTAAATCTCACCTTCTTACAGCTTTTATCAGGGAGGCTAAAGATGGGAGATAGCAGAGGTGCAGGCTGGCGTGCCAGAGGGCAGCGTGCCGGCAGGGCTGACGATGCCGCCGCTCCTCACCGTTCCCAGACCCTGAGCTGGGCGAGTGGCCCTTCGTCCGTCGCTGGGCCACGCTCCATGGAGCAGAGCTTAGACCATATGGTAAATCCTGGATACCTGCAGTTTATCATCCCTAGAGCAGGGGTGCCCTCCTCCGTGGGGGAAGCGGGACCGGAGGCATGAGCGGGTTTGGCCATCACCGTTCGGTTTGGACCGGTGTGAAGTGAGCACTGGTTGAACGTCGTGCCTGCTCCCTGTCCAAAGAGTCGGGGCGCCTCAAGCACCGCCGTCTGGTCCCGCAGAGGGGTCCCTGCTGGGGCTCCCCTCGGTAGCTCTTTCAAAGACGCTTTCCCTCTTTGCTTCTGCTGCCCCTTGCTTTGGCAGCTGGGAAGTAGAGAAAACGTGTGCGTGGAGATGCCTGTGTGTGAAAGGGAATAGCTGCCTGCGCTAGAACATGAGTCCTGGACGCACAGTTGTGTCCTAATTGCATAGAGAGTGAAACATGACCTGTTACAGCTGGGCAAGGCACCAAAACCAGCTTTTCATTTAGCTTCTGTCTTTACCACAACACCCCTTCAAAACAACAACAAAAATTAAGATTTCACAGCTGGAGAGATCTTTTTTTTTTTATTTTTCAAAGGAACATCAAGGCAATTTTCCAGTGATGTTGGTAGAACCCAGATTTAATTAGCACAACCACAGATGATACTCTGTGCATTTATTAGAATAATAATGCCACTACTTAAGATTTCCAAAGCCTTTTAACCTCTACAGTGTGGAATGCAAATACTAAACAAGCTTGCAGCTCAGTGAGGTAGGTAGGAATCGTTATCCTTCCAGCAGAATAAATTATAGATCCTTCCCGCGATAAGCACAGTGTTTATGCAGGTAACTCCTTTCACCCCCCCTCCCATATAAATTCCACCCTTCCAGATAAGAGTTTACCTATATGTGTTTTATGTGGTCACATGTAGGTTGAAGCCTGCTCTTTAAAATGGATTTGTCTGATGCCCTTTACAGATAGCACTGTTGAAGAGAGGAGAGCGGGAGCCATTTTAAAGTCTCTTCCCCCATAATGAGGTATCTTTAACGTTGACATTCACCTTTCTGGATGTACAGGGGAATGCGAGAGGGTGAGGAGGAAAACTGTCTTCGCGAGACCAGCTGTGACCGTGAGGAGAAGCAGAGCAGTGAGGGGAACCAGTGGGTGCTGCAGCTCTCCAGTCGCCCTGAGGACAGCGAGGTGGGGTGGGAGGTTGCTGCTGGGGAGGCTGAGCACAGAGCAAAGCAGCCTGCCACCGGGGAGAGGAGTACGAGTATCGGGGAGATGGAGTGAGTACCGGGGGGCTTAAGCCAGCTGCGAGGGAGAATGGTGCAACTAAAAATGGCGTGGGTTGCACTAAAGATCCTGGAGGGGTATCCAGTTTGTTCAGTTTTGTTAATCTGCCAGCGTTGTGGCTTTCTCCCTGATAGTTTTGAACCTGTTGATCGATATCAACTGGTTTTTATGACTAGGTTTCTGAAAACTTTGTGGGGTGCTAGCAGCTGAATGAAGGAGAGAGACCCGTGCTAGCTAAGATCCGGCTGCCAGCGAGGGGAGCAGGGCAGGCAGCCACCCTCCCCGTGGCTGTGTAGTTCAGGAGCTGCCACGGCAGATGCTGCTCTTTGCCTGGCTGCTGGATAGCAGGGAGGGTGAGCAGAAATTTCTGGAGGGGAGGATGTCTGGTGAGGTCCTGTGTGTTGGTGAATTGCAAGCCTAGGTCTGGAGTCTTTCAGTTGTTCTGTGAGCGGGACAGCTGATGTTTTAAAGCATATGGACCTGGAATGATAGAGAAGGGTAACCAATACGTGTGAATATTTGCACACAGGATGACCCTGGAGTAGGAGTGACCTTCTGTAAACTTGCACTTGACTTCACTTGGAACTAAATTTCGTGTGTAAAGAAGCCCTGAGTCTGACATGGGGCAAAGCCAAGTGTCAGGGGAAGGAACGATTCATGGCATGTCTGGGATGGAGCTTGGCACAGGAACCATTTGCAAAGGGAGGGGAGGCCAAAGAGAAGCGCACAGATGAAAAATGCAAAGGGAGATGTTGGTTGCTTTGAGCAGAGGGGAAGGCAGGAGGAGGGAACAGCAATTGCAAGTGTAATCAGTACTGCATAGCCTTGGTGGCTGGGAGGAAAACTCGATACAGAAGGGATGTGCCAAAAGGAGAATGGACAAGGTGGTAGCTCACATACCTGTTGTGCAAGAAATCTGATTAAATCACTGCTTTAGAGCTGAGTGTCACAAAACGTTGAAGTGCTCAGTTCCCTAGAACTAAGTATCTTAAAGCAGGTTTTTTCTTCCCTTAGCATGCCACTTAACAGAATTCATCTGGTCACGTAGCTTTTACATAGAGCCCTGTGCTGCCAGTGACACTTGTGTGCGCAGAACCATTTGGAGGGTAGGTCACCTCTTCCTTAGTGAGTCCTTCCCAGGTAGGAGAACATGCTTGGAGCTTGCTTCCTTGAGAAAGGAGGCAGATCCGTGCCCGACCTCCCCTTCCAGCTGTGTGTTCTTGGTGGTTGAGCAAACGGTGTGTTAGGTGTGAGCAGCAAAGGTTTCAAAGCTGCCGATAAAGCTTTAGTGAGTGGCCGGCTGGTGACGCCTTGTCAAGTAGAAGAAAATGAGTCTATAAATGATCTCTGGTTTCCCATTGTCCATGTCTAGTGACATGGTACGTGCTGGGGCAGGGAGGGGAGCACAGCCGGTTTCTGGGGAGCCTGCACTAAAAAAGTTTGAAGAATTATGGTAGCATTTAGCTTGATGACGGTGATTAGTTCAGTCGGCTTCTGCCCCGTCGTCTTCGTTGCTGTGAAGGTAGCACGGCACTGTCCCCCCTTGGGAAGGCTGCCCTGCTGCTGCTGATCTGCATCGTCCGTCATGAAATTCAGAGGTTCTGGCCCGTTTCGCAGCTGGTAGCACCCAGGGCTGAGCTGAGCTTGTCCGTGGTGGTGATGGTGTCCTGCTCTCCCCTCCCGCTCTTCCTCACAACTCCCTCCCCGATGCCTCTGAGGGTTGAGGAGTTGAGGGATTTTGTGCCGGTGGTTGTCTGTCTGTCTGTGCTTCTAGGGTGGTGCGACGGCACGCTCCTACCCCCTGCAACCACCACCCAGGCTCTGGTCCCCTGCGGCAGCGTGGGCTGGTGCCTCTGCTTTCCCTGGGCTCCCGTGCGCAGCGTGACGGGGGACACGGGGACTAGAGCATCTCAGTGTGGCGTGGAAAGAGCTCGTAGGCTGTCGGTGACAGCTTCGGAAGATGAAGATGTTAATTGCTGTGTGACCAGAAGTTAGCAGGGCACAGAGCAAGCTCTCCTGTGTAGGGTACAGAGCAAGCTCAGCTGTGACCCGCGAGCTATTTCTGCTCAAACCATGAAGCCTTGGGTTGGTTTGTGTGCTTTTGTTTTCACCAAATGAAAGTTTTCTTTTTTGTTTTTTCTCTTAACCTCTCAAGAAAAATAAATATCTGCAGGAGGGCAGTGTTTTCATACTCGTAATTACAAACACGCTTTTTGTAAGAGCACCTGTAAATAACCTGGTCAGTGCTGCACAAACCTAGGGCTCCAGCAGCGCTCCAAATTCTTATACAAAGATGCCAATAGAAGAAGAGCTACTGGAGCTACTGGAGAGAGTCCAGCGGAGGGCTACGAGGATGGTGAGGGGACTGGAGCATCTCCCCTACGAGGAGAGGTTGAGGGAACTGGGCTCGTTCAGCCTGAAGAACAGAAGGCTGCGAGGGGACCTTATAAATGCCTACAAATATCTGAAGGGTGGGTGTCAGGAGGATGGGGCCAAGCTCTTTTCAGTGGTGCCCAGTGACAGGACAAGGGGCAATG
>Ga0065711_1047439_pt1 | contig 12329 bp, 11 predicted proteins | sample Hoacrofraction12_FD_59098 | JGI IMG/M metagenome (GOLD analysis project Ga0065711, IMG submission 59098) | Hoatzin crop microbial communities from Cojedes, Venezuela - Epithelial fraction 12 v2 (version 2) | ecosystem: Host-associated > Birds > Digestive system > Esophagus > Crop | place... | reverse complement strand
GAGCGTTGTGCGTAAATCACTCTCCTAACACATTCAGCTGTGCCAGCAGAAACTGGAGGGTAGATGAAATAATTAAAAAAAAAAAAATAGAAAGGTTATTTTGCTGGTGTAGCTTGTTCCTTCTGAGAAACAGGTTTAAGCTGTACTGTCTGAGGGGTTCTTAGCTCGTGTAGGCTGTGTAGGGGTAAGAGCCTGTTGCCCGCGTAACTTCATGAGCTCTGTTAAGTGCTCTCATGGTGGGAGAGATATTTCCTGTCGCCACGATGTCTTGTTTTCAGAAACCCTTGCCAGCCTTGCTTAGACCCAAGCAATACTGATTTCATGTCTTTTTAGAGATGAATTCATTTAAATTAGTGCAGTTCCCTCCTTGTCCTGATGAGTTAAAGGGCATTCCTTACAGTCGATCTGACCAGCAGAATGTAAGTTGCAACCTGATCTGGATTCAGTGCTGACCCGGCTTTGGGCACGGCGTCGGACGAGGCACCTCCCAGGGCCGCTCCGGCCTGAAGGGTTCTGTGGCTCTGGGCTGTGCCAGTTCAGGGGCGATGGTGCAGCGTGTGCTGTGTGCATGGGAACGGCTTACGTAGCTTTCACGGGTGCTGGCAAGGTGATCCAAGAAAATTGCCTAAACGGGCAAGAAGAAGATCTTTTTTATCATAGATGCTTTCCGAGTGCCCAGATCTCTCCTCTGCTTCATCTGGTGGTCACTGCAGTTCCTCTGCACTTTGCCATCCCTGGCAGGTTTCGAAGGTGGAGGGCTAGCAGTAACAGCACTGTTTAACTGTCATTAAGGTTCCTGTTGTTTTTCTGATTTTGTATCTTTGACATGCGGTGGTGCATGCCGTGTAGAACAACTGTGGCCCATCTACCGTCCGTCCCTTGCACTCGGTAATGTCAATGAGCTAGCAATGTGAGGGAAAATGGCACAAAATTTCCCAATTCCTCTTTCAGTCTTGAAAAGATTGCTTTTTTAGGGAACTTTTCCTTCTCTGTGGCACAGAGATCGTTGTTCACGTGCATTTACTGAGCACGATTGTGGAGGCTTATGGAGAAGATCTCTCATGTCCTGCCTCTTAGTCTCCATGCTGGCACCACTTGTGTTCCCAATAGTGTGGTGCCTCTCCAGTTTCCTGCCTCTGCATGCCAGTTCATGGGAGCTAGACAGTCAGCAGTGCTGTACTGGGACCGGAGCCAAAGAAGAGGAGCAAAAGACGTGAGCAAAATTCTTTCCTTGGGTGAAGCTCTCCACTAGGGGTCTTAGGTTATTGACATGGAATGACTGACCCAAGTCTTTCTAGCAATTTGAAGGTGGGGCTTGTAACTGGAAGCCCTCCTGTCCCCTCTTTTTGACGCTATCCTATTCCAACAGTGTTAACATTTGATCTGGGTTTAAATTTTGTGGAGTCTGCAAGGCTGTGAAGAAAATCCTGGAACTCCTGTCTTGCTGCCCCAGTGCTCTGTCGTCCATACAGATTTCCCATTTTTTTTGCCAGCTCATTCTGAGGCTAAAATCAGCGTAAAGACCCATCGTGTTCCACATGAACGCTCAGATCCTGCAGGAAGAAGTTCTGCAAAGCAATCAGAATGGCGACAGGAACGATGGCTTAGTTTTGGACCTCAAAGACACTCAGCACTAATTTAGAGGCTATGAAAGTCTGGAATTGATAGCAGTGAACTCGGCAGTGGCCATGCAAGGTTTTCTGCAGAGTTGCTATACTGGTCAGCTGGACCCTTGTGTAAGCTTGAAAAACAAACCATAGTGTGGGTATTGCTCAAAGTGCCTCACAGTGGCAGAACTTCATTTTTTGTGGATGGAATTGATCTGTTTTGTGATCTAGTGTGGCTTGAGAGAGAGAGCCAGTTGTGCTGCCCGCTGTTTCTGAAACTCTCTTTACAAGATCACCAACCCCTGCAGGGAGCTGCTTTCCAGCTGGCGTGGCACAGGCAGGCTGCCCTGTTTCCCCAGTCTCATGCTGGAGGATTTTTCCAGATCCTGCCTGTTCCCCCAGCTCTCCCTTAATTGCTGACATTCTTGCTGGCCCTTTGATGACTGGCAGACTGTCATCAGATCCCTCATTTGAAATCCATTAGAGAAGCAGCAAAACTCCGCTTACTTACAGGGACCGTTCCATTCTTTCTTTTGTGGCATGTCTTAAACCAGGGTTTTCAGTATTGAAGATTGGTTAGCATTTTTTTTAATGGCATGGGAATGTTTGTCTGAGACTAGGTGCATAGTTAAGCTCTTATGATCCAAAATAGACAGAAACATGGGTATGTGTGCACCTGGTTGGGATAGCAGGTTGTAGGGCTTTTGGTTCATTGGTTTTGGGTGGTATGGTTGGTTTTGTTTTACCTTGAGATGTCACTTGAAAAGAGATTTGTCCTAACTTAACAGTAATCCATTATCTGGAGGCAAATGTATGTTTGATGATGCCCCAGCATTTATGGAATTACTAGTTTCTTATTTTTGACAGATCTTTCATGTGTTAGGATCTGTGCTTTGGGGCTGCACTCTTTGCAAAACTGAGAATGAGGAAGCTCTACAGGGTTTCAGATAAATCAGTCTTTTTTTCCTCTTGCCTCCCATGGTGAATTTGCTCCCATGGTGGTTGCATAAGGCAACCCAGCTGAGCAAAGCCTCAGTAAAAGAGAAGCAGCTTGCTACTTGCTTTCTGTCAACTTGCCACGCTCCTTCTGTACATGCTGCTCTACACCAGTTGCAGAATACCACAGTAAATAGCTTCCAAAACTCCAGCAGTCCTTCTTCCCATACGCCTTTGCTTGCTAGAGTGGCTGGAAGGCTTTTGTGCTACTGCAGCAGAGCTCGTTCGCTGATACTGCATGATAGAAACCAGTTCATTATCAGTGTCCTTTCTGATACTTTGGTAGCCCTGGCTGGTCATACGCTTCTGCTCTTGGAAATGGAGTGAACTGGATATCCAGAAACACGAGCAATCACAAGCTTGGAGTCGCGCAGCCTCACTTGAGGCATTTCCACCAAGGGCCAAACTCAGAACTCGGAAGTCTTTGGGAGGAATCGGGAAATCCTTCGCTGGAAGGGCATGTGGAAATCCAAGGCAGCATTATTTTTCCAGGATGCTGGATACAAGCAGCCCATCAGAATAAGGAACTTTTCACCAATCCTCATTTACCTTATGTTCAGATCATGCGCCCTGTAGGACTGGAAACAGAGGCTGTACTTTTAACAGGTTGTAAACGAGCAGGTTTTTAGCCATTGGAATTGGGTGGTGTGTGAGGCTCACCGCACTGGTGGCACGGTCCCTCTTCCAACTAGAACTGCCTCGCAGCTGCCCAGCTCCTCCGTTACATGGGCTGCAGGTTTCCTGCTGTCCCGCGCTGGAGGGAGGAGGCAGGGTAGCAGGACAGCTCTGGCTGCAGAAAGCTAATTTTCTGCTACGTTTCTACACTGTTTGCTCCGTCTAAGTTAGTGAGGTACCTGTTTTATAGTGCCGGGCACAGCATAAGCCTACGCTGGCATGCTCGAGCTACCTTCCTACATACTTGCTTTCATCCAAGTTGTACAGTATGAGGAAAGACTTGGCATTGTCTTCCTGAGTTACCAAATCTTGTATTAGTCATGTCTTTGGGAGATGGTGGCAGTTCTTCACCTCCCACGCATAGCCTAGATATAGTCTTTTACCGGGCTCGATATGGGTTTAAAAAAAAAAAAAAAAATCCTAATTCTTTGACTTCTTTAACTGCAAATGGAAATAATTCATGAATGTTACGGTTTTGTTTGTCAGATGAGAACAGTAGCCTATGCTATCAACAGTATTTTTGCTTCCCTTCCCCCTTTTGCTGTTGCGGTAGGGCGAATTGCATAATTTTTAATAAGATTAGAGCTATTTGCATTTTAAGGTGTTCAGGGTATTAGCTGGCGGTGTGTCAGTTTAGTCTGTCTGAGCTGGCTTTGGTCACCTCCCTTAAAGGTTAGAGAGTTCAAAAATATTGTGCCGTGTTGAACTGAGAGTCTAGACATGTCTGGAGAGATCCTTAGTTTTCAGGATTTGTCTAAGCTTTGTTTTAGTAAGGGTGTGAAAGCTACCAAAAATGACAGGCTAACACAAAGGTTTAGAAGTCATTTGAGTACTGTGTGGGTGAGAAATGCCTGTATCTGTACTCTTAGTCAAGGAACGATAAAAGGGCACACATTAAAAAAATACAGAGCGCTGTCAAGCCAATAAAAGGCCCTGCATTTGTGTGTAGAAATGGAGCAGGAGTTTGGGGCTGCTCCTAGCTTTACTGTAGAAATTTAGGTGTGCCGTTCAGACCTCTACGTGCCAGGCTTTAGTCCTCGGTCGGCATGTGGTCTGATCCGTGCAACCTTTCCTGGATGTGAGCCAGGCGACAGCCTTCCCTAAGGCTTCAGGAGTGAAAGAAAAGAGCAGTAAATATGCAAAGGATTGTTCCCGCAGGACTGCACGCTTTGCCACTTCTGGAGGCCCAGGTGACGCTGGTGGCACCATGCTCCGTGCAGCCGTGGCCATCCCTCTGTCTGCTCGGGTGCCTTCCCTGTGAGCCACCTCTTTGTTCAAGAGGGCTTTTTCTGAAGACCCCCAGTTCTCTGCCTTGAAAAGGCCCATTCCCTTTTCTCCTCCTGTTCCAGTGAACCTCTTGTGCTCTTTGAGGGGAAAAAAGCATATTGTCCAAGAACATGGTTTTCAAGGGAAGAACTCAAAACAAGAAGCAGTGCTGCTCCTGTACCAAAAGCTCTCATGAATCCGGGAGAGTTTAATGGGTCTTAACAGAAGTTGGACACTTGCCTGAGCCTTGACAGATGCTGCTGTGTATTGCGTGCTGTCTGGAGGAGTCCCTGTATGCTGGGGTCATCTTACCTCGTGTAGGTACTTTGAAGCAGTGGCTGAAGTAGGAATGCTTAAGGATATGCCACGGAGACTGCTTTTGCAGTTGCTGACAAGTGGACAAAACGCTGGAGTTACACACTGGGGGTTTTTTCTGCACAAAGCTTGCAATTTCTTGACTAGCAGGTGAAGTAACCTGGGAAAAGGACAAAGGAACAGTAACATAATCAAAATATCCCTGTCGAGGTTTCCTAGAGAGGAATTAATGCAGAACAGTAGCTATTTGCTTTTGCAGGTTTCTAGAGGCAGATTGTATTCTTAACCGCTCTTCAGTTCTCATGACGGAGTATTTTAAAGTTCTGATTCCTGAAACTTCACAAATAAGAATGTCAAGTTTCATTTAAAAATTACAGTAAGGCATGTTTCTAGCCTTCCTGACTGCAGGCTAAATCTTTAAGGTATGGCCGTAGTAAACTCAAATGTTTCTAAACAGCAGAAAACAATGGAAATTTATGTTCTTTAGTTTTGGGATTAACTTCAAGTGGGCAATACTGGATTTACCAAACCTTCGTGATCAGTAATGCTGAAGGCTCTTGAAGGATTTAACCGCCTCAGCAGTTATGTTTAATTTGAAGTGTGCAGAAAGAGAGCAGCCAGTTTATTTCCCTGGTTATTTAGGCACCATTGGTGATACATTTGTGGGTTTGTGTATTTAATACAGGCTTTGATGTTTTCCCTTATGCATCTTTTTATTATATAAATAATGTCCTTGCTTCTTAGTGTTTGTTGTTAGTGTGTGCAAATACATTCATCTTTTGTTTCACTCTTCCCTAGTGACCTGTTACATGTCGTTATAGGATATGCAGAAAGGAAATAATTAGTCTAACTTTGATCTGCCCTTGAAATTGCACTGTGCTTTTAAACCACTGTAGAAGAGGAACAGTAAGTTTGTTTCTGCTCTGCTCAGCAACAAAGCACAGAGTGAATCTAGGCATTGTAAATTATGGTCTTACAGTAGCCTAAAGAGACAGTTTTTAACAAATGAGTTGTAGATGGAGACTTTTTTTCCCAGCGCGGAGATGCTGCAGATAGGGCAGTGGTGTGCCAGGAGCTCCTGAACTGTGAAATCAGAAGAGACCGTTAGATCATCGCTTCTGAGCACCTGCGTGGGTGGCTGTTTCATCTCACCTGCTTACTTTCGTACAGTCCCTCACCTTAGTTTGGGGGGTTTTCCGACTTTTTTACACTGAAGCTTAGTTTGTCTTTGATTCATTTCTGCATACCTCTATGGCTTTTCCTTCTTTTGGTTTTTTTGTTTCTTTTTTTTTTTCTTTTTTCATTTTGGCATTCTGCTTGGCACTGCAGGAGCAAATTGTTAAATGTTCCCTGCTCCAGGGAGCTCTGGGGGCAAAAAAAAAATCTGCCAGAAGTTATTTGAAGTGGGTTGAGAAATTTGGAAACTGTTACAGGAAAACCAGGAATAGTTTTCTGTTCCTGGTCTCCATAGTCTGGAAGGAAAGCAAAGTCTGGGTGACAGAACAAAAATTAAACAGCTTTGAGATTTGTTTTCTCCAGCTGCTGGTGGTGAAGGAGACTCTTGGGTAGTGTGGCCACAGCATTTGAACTGTGTGTCTGTCTCATTCATTTGCCTTTATATAAGTTGAACCTTTCAGATTGCCTTTTTGTTTTTTTAAACCTTTGTTTCCCAGTGTGTGTTGTTTTTGAGACACCAAAAATACTAAAAGATAGGTAATAGGAAGACAGGAAACAGCTTTATTTCTGTCAGTATCTGGACCTTGTTTTCACCATTTCTTTTACTGATCAGAAAAAAAAGACAGCAGAAAGTATTTGGAATACAGAAAATACAAGGGGTGCTAATTCCTCCTGCTACCCGTTTGTATTGGTGGTTCAGTAGATGGTCCCTGATGTATGGGAAATATTTGCTGTCAAAATCCTAAAAGGGCTTCCTTTAGGGTGTTTTGGGTTTGGGTTTTTTTTTTTTTTTGCTAGGCAGCTGTTGAGCTAAGGATACCCAGAATTTTGTACAGTGGTTGTGAGCAGTTTACTCCTTAATCTCACCTCCTGTTTCCTAAGCAATTAATCTTTTTTGTTGTAGTTGCAGACCTCAAGATCGTAGGTGTAAGGACTGTCTTTTTCTAATTATGCGGTGCTCAGGCCACTGCATTGTGACTCTTGGCTGAAGCATCTTTATATGTTCCTGTAGTACAAATAAATGGTGAGAATGAGCTAATTTTACAAGATGTCATTTAACAAGCATGGATGAACTGTGAAACCGAGGTCTTTGCAGATCCTCCTCATCAAAGATCGCAGTATAGTTTGTATTATTTTTTGCTGTTATTTTTATTTGGATTATCTGTTGTTACTGTTTAGTGATGGTTTCAAGTATTTTTGCTCCATTTACCTATTAGCTGCGTGTATTTCCTGCCCAAAGCCATCGCGTTGTTGCTTTAAGATGACGACATCCCCTGTGCTGTACCTCAGAGCTAAATGCAGTAGTATATAAGAGTGTCTTTACACACTTCACACTATTATGATGCTAAATTATTTAGTTTTTTCAAAAGGCATTTAGTCCTCTGCTGAAAGAGGATTCAAATGTGTACAGCAGTGGTGGTTATTACTCAGTGTGTGTTTGTCCGTAGAAGCGTATGAAAGGTAGAGATGTTAATTTTAGTTTCACTGAGTCTGCCAGGCTGGAAACTAAATGTAAATCTGAGTATGTATCTCTCTGTTGTGTTTTGCCTCCAGCAGCTTTTAGAATCACAAATGCACATTTTTAATGACTAAATGTAACATTAAGAGAGAGCCATTCTGCCCCAATTGTTTCATCGGAGAATGGTCTTGCTAGAGACGGCTTTTAAGTAGCCACGTCTGTCTAATCAAGGTTTCCCTCTTCCCCTTGGAAAAAAAAAAAAAAAAAAGAATGTTAAAAAGCAGAGAAAATGAGATTATTCATTTCTGTGCAAACCTTGGAGTGGCAGCTGGAATGCGAAATAAAAGGAAGAGGTCACGTGGTGCGGCTGCCCGAAAGACGTGGTGTGGCTGCCCAAAGACACGTTCCTCCAGAAGCTGGTATTTCCGTTCAGCCCTGCCGCAGGTGGGCAGGGGGCTGTAGGGTACCCCTGGGGCTGGGACCCAGCGGTGGTGTCGCGATGGGTGACCTGCTGCCTTCTTCGGGCTGCACGTGGGAAACACCGGCAGAGGTGGAATACTGTAAAGGGTGAAGGGGCACCGTTAGGGTGTTGTACTTTTCTTCCAGTTTCTAAGTAAAACCCTGCTGCATTTTAGGAAATGAACAGTGATTAGATTTGGAGAGGGCCTGTGCCTAGGTGGTGGGACCAGCCTTGGGCTGAGGCACCCGGAGGATGAGCAGCTTCCCCATGTCAGTGGGGACACGGTCCAGTGTCCGCTCCTCTCCCCCAGCATGTCGCGGCGGGGAGCTTGCAGAGGGCGGGAGGATGCTTGGTGTTGTCCTGCCCGTACCTCCGGGTGATCTCTGCAAAGCAGCTCGCCTGCGGCATCTTGCTCCTGCATGAGGAAGGGGTGTCTGAGTCCCGCTGGATAGGCTTTGGGGCTCGGGGGGTCTGTAAGGGGAAAAGGAGCTTGGCCAGCTAGAAGACGCTATGTGGCATCGTCTCCTGGCACTTCCCCGTTCCCTTTTATTTCCCAGTAATGTGAAACTGATCATCTTAAATGAAGTTGTTGATGTACATGATTAAGAAAAAAAGAAAAAATACACTGCAAGGTTGGTGTGAGAAAAGGCAGAGGAGCTCTTGACCGACCCGAGGACAAGGGCAACCCAGAAAGCCGTGCGGCCAGCTGGGGATGAGACAAAGCGCGGGGAATCGTCCCTTTTCCGTCCCACCTGTGCCGGCAGGTCGGGAGGCCTTTGCCGGGCGAGGCGTCCCGCCGGCTCCCCAAAGGGAAGGCTCTCCGGGGAGGCCAGAGCTTCCACGCTGCCGCACCCTCTGGCCGGCACCCTCTGGCCGGCCTCGCGTGGGGAAGAGAAGAGACGCAGGGCGAGGGGCAGCGCCGCCGCTTTTGGGGGTATGGCCTTAAAGGAAGAGGAGGTGGAAGAGCCAAAGATAAAGACGGCCGGGAACATCCTTAAGGCTGCCAAGCCTAAAATTAGCCGGAGGCTAGGCTTTGCTTCCCTGGTGGGCTCGCATGCCGCACACACACGTCTTCCCTGCGAGAACACGGGGAGTGCTGGGGCCCAGGGGCGCGTGGCTCCCCGTGACCCCCCGCGCTCGCGTCACTGGGCTGTTGCGATGGGCGGCCAGTGCGTCGCCGGCTGCAGGGAGGATCGGGATCGTTGCTGTTGATGGATGAGGCGTTAAGGACAGAGCTGACGTCAGGAGTCTGCGCGTACGACGCGATTTGCCGTGTCGCTTAGGCAGCGGTTTGGAGCGCGGGCGGCGGATCAGGAGCAGGCAGCAGAGGGGTGCGGGCACCACGTCCCACCCGGGTGCCGTAACCCTGCCCTCGCGGGCTGCCGCTTGCGTTGTGGCCGGGCACCTTTAACAGTTGTGCCCAAGAAATCTGCTTTTGCCAGATGAAAAGAAAAACCACCTTTGGGCCTAGCTTGGCCATTCCAGGTGGGCCAAAACAACGTTGAAAGCTTATGCTTGGGGCTGCACTTCTGTGCAAACACGGCTCGATTCTCCTGTCAGCGCATTAAAATGGAGCGGTGTGGCTGTGTAGTCACTACTGTTTAAGATGGTGTGTCTGTTAAGCAGACATGCCCTTAAATCAGGCTTACTCTGTGAGCCCTGAGACAGGCTAGCTTAATTCTATTCAGAATTCGCTGAGCACTGTTGTATCCACATCATACAGCATAACAGCCTTTTACATATGTGCTCGCCTGGGAGCCCTGCGACTGAGCGAGGGCCTTTCTGATCTGTTGGCCAGGTTGCTGCCAACTCTGTGTGAGATTTGGACAGTTTTAGAGGGGAGGAGTGCAGGGGAGCCAGGCTGCAGTGGTACTTCTGGCCTCTCTGCTAACTGCTGTGCAAGGGACTGATCGGCCCAGGACATTTCAAGAATGCAGAATTTGTTTTTTTTTGTTTTGCTTCTCCCTGCCTGTCCTTCTGTTTCCTCCAGCAGCTTAGGGAAAGCAGTGGTTTTACAGCTGTGTTTTTTAATCCCCTTTGACTGGACCACAATTTTTAGCCGGACGGTACCTACGTTATAGGGAGGGCGAGGCACCGAGCGTAATGCTGCACTCAGGGTTTTACGTTTGTCTCCTTGCTTGCTGCGTAGCCAGGATAAGTTGTAACTGTTTCTCCAAATCCCTGTGAGTTTTTCTTCAAAATGAAGTGATTAACTTCTGCTGTAAACTTCCCCTTGTCTGGGGCATCCAGGCCTTGCGCTGAGCTTGACAGCATTCAAGATCTGCTGCCCACATAGACTATTAGGTTCTGCTTATCCTTCGTTTCCACTGCCTGGTGAAATATTAGATAACGGGGAAAGAGCTTATCTTACATACGTCTGAACTGACAAATATGGCAGCCTTTCAGTAAAAAGGCTAATGCAGACGAGGCCTTCTTCCTGGCTAGAATAAGAATGAGGCCGGTGCTTGTCTTCTGCTGCTGACAACGGTCAGATGCGTGCGGCATGATTTCCATAGCATCCAGACAGTCGGAGCACCTAATATCTACCTGTCTAGTCAATACATCAGCTTTGCGGGAGCGGGGAGCTGAAGTTTGTCATTGAGGCGGTTTTCTAATGCAGCACGAATGGATCTTTCAGCTGTACTCCAGGGTAAACATTGTAAGCCGCGCAAATTTATTTGCCAGCAGTGACAAATAACTGTGTCAGTCACTTTTGTTTTCTTCCCTAAATAAGATGTTCTCTATAAATGCCCTTACGGATTTAATTTTTGTAGCTTTAAGTGGAGGGAGGGGGAAAGGGGGAGATTTCTTGCTGTTTGAACAGGTTAATATTAGTGTTTATTTCCCTCTGTGTTTCTGCACATGAAAAATTAGTTTGAGTTCGGACTCGATGATCTTAAAGGTCTTTTCCAACCTAAAAGGTTCTATTATTCTAATAACCTCCAGAGGCACCCACTTCAGGATTTAACAATTTGAGCGTAGCCGCTGGGAAACACTGTCCTGGAATCAGTATTGAGGGGAGTCTGGCTTAAAGGGATAGCTGAGGAACAAGGCTTTGCGGTGCCAGGGCTACCTGGAGCGGGAAGAGGAGCGGCAAAGGAGCGGGCTGCTCTGCCCGCAGGGTGCCGGGCAAGGCCTGTTACTCAGCTCTGAAGTTTCTTGGCTCATCTCAGGCACAGAGCTGTGCTTGAAGTTTAACGCTTCCATTTTGAGAAAGAATACTCACCGTTGTAACGTGGCGTATTTCTGCATTGCATTCATTTTGGGAAATTGTTTTCCCAGCCGTAAATCCTAAACTGTGCATTCGCTGTCGAATGCTCAGCCACCAGCTAAAACGCAAAGCATCTGACAGCCCGTAACGCTGGGGATCTAGTGGGAGAACCCGGTAGCCTTTTTAGAAATGAAGGAATAGAAGTTACCAGGTGGCTTGCTGCAGTACGATGGAACCCAAGTGTGCTCTGAGTGGAGGAAGTGGAAAGAGTTGTTAGTTGGGCAAGCCAGACACACCTAGACAGCATCCTGAGCTGCTGCCAGCCCACACGGGGCTTTTGGACATTTTCCAGGCCTTCGTTCCTGAAAATAAATTGTTCAAGATGGGAAACTTTGAAGATTGCATTGACCAGTGAGCTGCGCCTCTGGGTGTGAGCTTAAAGGGAGAGAACTCGATTTAGGCTAGAGGCTCATGGAGAAAAAGCTGCGGTCGAAGTTTAGCCTACATTTCATTTGTTTGCAGGAAGTGGTCTGCAATTTTTTTTGTTGTTTTTTCCTTATAAATGGGATTTATTCTGGCCTCAGAAATTGAGAAAGGGCTGTCGATCTGATTATTTAGTTTAGCTATTGACTTGGTTTGTAGCTGCAATTCATATAAAATGGTCACCTCTGTATCTATTTCACAGGAGCAGCATATGAAGGAATTAAGTTACATATCTATAAATCATTCAGAATAAGCAAAACAAAGGATATATGCTAACTGTTATGATATTTATTTAATGCTTTGATAGGTGTGTTGCAAAACAAATGAGGAGGTGGGGATATCTTTTGGAACAGAATATACTGCGGCGCCTGCTTTGATCTGCATTAGACATCTGCACTGTGAAGTACAAGTGATGCTGAAAGATGCACTGAGAAAACAAACGGGTTACAGTGCTGTCGTGTTAGAAATGGCAAAATGTGTAGGCAATAGAGAAACTAAAACTACTTCAGTTTCAGGCAGAATTGTAAAGTATTAACTGAAGAAATATAGCAGAGAAGGTAAAATATGAACATTTTGGACACTGGGACTCAGACAGTTCCTTATGTGATAGAAATACTGTGCTAAAGAAAAAAAAAGCAACTTTTTTTTTTTGTAGCAGAAAAACAGACCCTCAAAATGTTG
>Ga0065711_1047438_pt1 | contig 12329 bp, 4 predicted proteins | sample Hoacrofraction12_FD_59098 | JGI IMG/M metagenome (GOLD analysis project Ga0065711, IMG submission 59098) | Hoatzin crop microbial communities from Cojedes, Venezuela - Epithelial fraction 12 v2 (version 2) | ecosystem: Host-associated > Birds > Digestive system > Esophagus > Crop | place... | reverse complement strand
GGGTTGGGGCCGCCCGGCGGGGCCGGCGCCGAGGGGGCAGGCGGCAGCGGCGAGGCCGGGCCCGAGGACAGAGCTGCCTCTTGCTTTTGCCCTGCCTGCCAGCCTCCCTCTTCGCCGGGCCCGGTCAGTCCGTGCTTCGCTGGAGAGCTCTGCCCCTCTTCGGGCACGCAGCGTCTCCCCAGCCCCGCTTCCGCGTGTGCGGGTGGAGGAGGCCCTGCCTGAGCGAGCAGACGCAGTACAGCCCCGTCCCTGCACCCTTTCGCCCTTACAGGCCTCTGCAGAAACACCCGGGCTGCGGGTCCGTAGCAGGCCGCTGCTGCAGGGGCACCGGGGGCTTCTGCCGGCCTGGCAGGTGCTTCTGGCTCCTGCCTGAGGGTCACAGATAGGGGCTGAAGAATTGTAGGCCAGTGTTTCTTCAAAGAGAAAAAAAAGAAAGCGTTAATAACGAGCGTCAGTTTTGTTACAAAATCAGTTTTGGTTGGCGTTGGAAAGCCCAAAGTGCGTCAGGAGGAAGGAATTCGGAGTATAGGTGGCTTCTGTAAAATTGTACATGGGCAATGATTTATCAAAAGCAGAGAAATAGGGATCCTCCCAAGTAAAGTATTTAGAATGAACTTAGGGTCATATATTGAATAGAATAAAATAAAGAAACTAAGGCTTTTTTTTTTTTTTTAATTTGGAAAGTAGTGGGCTTAGTTGGGAAACTAGAATTGTGATCTTTTTGATGAAAAGGCCGCAGGCCTCTGTGTCTGATCTAATAGATTTTGTCAGTAGTCAGTCACGTTTGCTTTGGCTGTCATAATGATATACGATCTGCTGGATTTCTTAGTGTGCCTGAGTATGGGAAGGAAATATTTAGTAATGGCTCTACTTCTGTAGGACTCAAATATTTTTTCAGGAGTGGGCTCTTTATGGAGGTATTCACGCTAACTTCTGTGTAACAAATAATGGTCCTACTGTGTGTTTTCTGCTGGAATTTTTTTTTCTTACAGGGCACAACTATCTTCTTTCGCTTGTGTATCTCTAGGAGTCAAAAACACAATTTCTTGGCTTTAATATTATAGCTAATTGTTTTGTATTACCTCAGTTAACTCTGTAATGATTCTGTTCATGTTTTTGTGTATGCTTCTTTGATATATGTTTCTCACCTCCATTTTAGGATTATGCTAAGGACAGATATGGAGTGTCATCAATGATACAATCCCAAGAGAAACCAGGTCAGTTAAAAAACAAAAAAGTTTTTAAAAAAAGAAGGGGGGGGAAGGAACAGAGAGGTTATATGCTTGATAACTTCAGTGCTTGTTTGAGAAATCATTTACGAAACTTTTTGCTTCAAATCCTGCTGCCATACTTTCCCTTTATTTGAATACATTCGCCACTTGTGAGGCCGCATTTGGAGTGCTATGTCCAGTTTTGGGCTCGCCAGTGCAAAGAAGTCATTAACATTTTGGAATCAGTCCAATGGAGAGCTACCAAGTTGCTCAGAGGACTGACTGGAGCATAGGATCTCTGAGGAGAAGCTAAGGGAGCTGGGCTTGTTCAGCCTGGAGAAGAGGAAGCTGTGGGATGATCTTATTTCTGTTCAAAGCTCCTTGATGGGAGGGTGTAGAGAAGATAAAGCCAGACTCTTGAAGGTGTGTGGTAGTTGGACAGGATGTCATAGGCACAAGTTGGAACACAGGAAATTCTGGTCAGACAGGAGGAAAAAAATCATGAGTGTGGTTGATATTGGAGCTGGGTCCAGAGAGGTTAGGGAATCTCAGTCTTTGCCATTACCTGGGCCACGCTCTACACAGCTTGTCAGTTTTTGTCTCTGTCCATCAATGCAGGCTTTTTTATTAAATTATTTATAATGTACTGAGTCCTGAGATGTCAGGTTTTTTCTTTGTTTGGAGTAAGTTCTGCTATGGCTTGCTGCAACAGTACTGTCGCTCTCTGAGTAGGATATCTGTCTGCTTATGCAGCCGTCATTACTCCTGCATATGGGCACCAAATCCATTAATATTATATATTAATATTTATGGGTTTTATCGTTATTCACACTACTGTGAATTCAGGAAATCCGCATTTTATACTGCTGGTGAATTGGGATTCAGAAAGACTTGTCAGCTAGAGAACAATCTGCCAGACCAACATCCCAAGAAATATTAATCTTCATATTATCTAGTGCATGAAACAGGAATGAGGGAAGGTAATAGACTGGCTTCTTGTAACTTCTTCATAGTGAAATGTAAAAAAGGAACATCATCTGTGATTAGGTGATTTTTTTTTTTTTTTTCTCTCTCTTCTGTGTGGTTGTTTTGGTTGCCCTCCCTTAAGAAGGGAAATGCAGAGTGTAGGGAAGAGGAGCAGCCACAAAAGCAATCCTAGATTGAAACCCACTGAAGGGGGACATTGTGTCAAGAATGTAACAGGACAAGAAAATCACTAGAGACTGTATTAATAGTCATTGTTGAACAAAATACATAATAGCTGTCAAAGAAAGGGAACTAAAGTTGAAATCACATTGTGAGGCAGCCCAGCTGCTGACTGCTGTGGTCTCCTTCCTGATGCTGTATCTTCTGCTGATCTGTTTCAACATAGTAATAATAACAACTTGTTTAGCCAACTTTGCAAAGTGAAAGAAGTTGGCTTGGGGTCTGATGGCTGCTGGAAGGGGCAGGAACACAGCCATACATAGTTACGTGTAACCACATAATAATCCATAAATTCTTGTGCGATCACAACCTAAAATGTGTAACATTAAGAAAAAGATAGCTTCTCCAAGTTAGTGTCTGACTGGTTAACCTGCACTGCTGACCGTAGCCTGAAAGATTGCCGGTTGGATCTCCTCTCCCTGCACTGTTCTGCGATGGCATTTGGCTCACTAGGGTTTCTGCAAGATGTTTCTTCTGCTTTCACACCCTATAGCAAGCAATTGTGTGGAGGACCCAAACTGGCAGATTGAGATGGTCAATCAAATCCTGCTCTCTTGGAGATAGACCACCCTGTCAACTATCTCATATTCAGAAGAAACGCTCAAAAATACTGTGGAGAAAAAAATACGTTGAGGAGGAAAATGACTAAAACTACAGGAAATGATGCAAAAAAAAGGTTGAGTGCTGTGCTTAGATCTGTTGTCCCCTTAAGCCTCAACCTTAATTTGAAAACAAAACAAAAAATCTCAGACAGTGTATGGACAAGATTGAGTGTGTTTTCCATTGGGTTTAAAATACAACCTACAGGACTCCTGCTGTTCCATTTTTTAGAATATGGTTACCCAGAACACCAAAATTAGATAACAATAAAAATGAAAATGCCTGTAATAAAAAAGTTCAAGATCAGCCTAGTCCCCTCCTTGAGGCTAATGCCCTCTTATTTAAAGATTCGGTAGTTCCTCCCAGGGAGAGCTCTTGTCAAAGGACTCACAGGACGGTGAAGTCATCACTCGGCATCAGTTGTGTACGTATGCTTTTCCCCAAAGTATTCTGCTTACATGGAGCGTCTTGGAGGAACTACTGCTTGGGGGGGGGGAGCACAAATGCGGGTGTTCTCATCTGTTTGTACTGTATTATTTTGTTTCTGAAGTCTGTGTGGGTAGGTGCCATTTCTAAATCAGAATAACGAATTGTGGTATGACATGTGCAGATCCACATACCGTCTGGTAACTGGAGCCAACAGACAATATGGACAGCACAGACATGGGTAGGAGCTCTGTTGGACATCTGCAGCACTGCTGCTTGTAGGCAGGCTGTAGTAGCTGCACTGTCCTGAGGACACCATCTGGTCAGGGGCAGTTAGAAAGCTTAGAGCGATCAAAGCAAATTATTCTCCCCTTCCAAGGGAGAGGCTTATTGTCCTTTTGCCATACTCATAGATTCTTGTTCCTCTGCAGGCAAATTAAACTCTTCTCACATGTTCACAAAGTTGTTGCATAGGTGCTCCACCCTGGTCTGCTGATCTCACACACACCTGTGTCTTCATTCTTGGCCCACTTCAGTCTTTGTTCTGCTGATGTTGGCTGCCCTGGCTAGCTGATGTTCTCACTTCCTGTTACATCATGGCTTTAAGTCCTTCCTGCCTGCTGCAGGCTGTGATTGCTAATAAAACTCCATTTGCCTCTCCCTCCCTTCAGCGCCATTACATTCGTCTCCCCTCCCTGGAAGCTGCTTTCATCTTACACTGCTTTTGGCTTTCAGGTGTTTTTATTAAACGTATCTGCTCTTTTTCAAATTTATCCAACACTGTAAAGATGCTGGCACTTCAGACACAGCAGAAATATTGATCATACTGTTCAAAACTCCACGATGCAAGATAGATGAACTTGGTAAACAGGCTGATGTGACAGGCAGGGAATGGGGGTCTAGGGGTGGAAAAGTAATTTTGACTTGTATAACCTACACAGCTTTTTGGGGGTTTATCCTCCCATGTTTGCAAGAGGTTAGAGTTCTGGGAGAAAGCTAAGGATATGCAGTATTTTGAAGAGAAGAAATTGTGCTATATATGAAGGAAATGAAAAAACATAGTCACTTTCCCCTTAAACGTGATTCAAAATCATAGTGAAGGTGAGATAACATGAGTATTAAACTGGGGCTGGAAGTGTAATTTCAGATTTATGGAGTATTTTGTTTGAACTTTGTGTAAAATCTTTATTCTCTTGTCTTCACTGCAGCTGTAGCACAGTTTAAAATATCTTTTATTTATGCATTTTTTAATTGGCTGTGTTTATGTGGCAAGAAGACAGAAAATGTAAGTATAGCTTGCATTTGTGAAAGAACAAGTAGGTGGTAGTCTGAAGAGTATGGTGGGAGGCCCTTAAAGGTGAGAGCAAGATGCTTCATTTTTGTCATGGGAGAGATAGAAGTGAACTGAAAGGAATTCCAGGTGAAATGATACGTGAGAGTACACAGGGAAGATCTGAGCTACAATATGTTGGCTGGACAAGAGATAATGAGGGACAAACGATTGCTTACGCTAACAAGTGTAGACATTATAATGACCTGCTGGCATTTTAGAAATGAGAGGAAAAGAAGATTTGGGAAGTGTTGAAGGAGGGATACAAAGTGACAGTTGCTGCATCTGGCTCTTCAGTGGTGCCCAGTGACACGTGAGAGGCAATGGGCACAAACAGAAACACAGGAGGTTCCCTCTGAACGTCAGGAAATGCTTTCTTACCCTGAGGGTGACCGAGCACTGGTACAGGCTGCCCACGGAGCTTGTGGAGTCTCCCTCTGTGGAGATATTAAAAAACTGCCGGAATGGGATCTTAGACAGCTGGCTGTAGGTGGCCCTGCTTGAGCCAGGGCTTGGACCAGATGACCTCCAGAGGTCCCTTCCAACCTGAAGCATTCTGTGATTCTGTGATCTGCTGTTGGAAAAAAAAACCCACAACACTTTGTGATGTCTCTTTTTGGATATTCTTTTATTACCCTTTTTATAAAAGGTGAAATAGGTTGTAATAATTCATAGCATATAAAAATTTTTGTGTTAAAAGTGTCTTGTGTTGTCTTGGTGAAACATGAACCATTATGTATCCAAAAGACTTAAAAATGTTTATCTAAGGCAGATGGTTCCTGAAACACTAAGGATCCATAAACAGGGCAGCACCTCATTCTGTCTTTATGCTAGTGCCTGGAAATTGTTTTACGTTTCTAACAATACAGTTTTAAGTTGACTGAAGTAATTTTAACTGTCTGAATATCAGACTCTTAGAAATACTAAAGCTTATGAGTTGCGTTGGTTGCAAGTTTCCTATACCGATAAAGTTTGGACATCAGAAGTTGCTGGCAAGTGAGAACATCTTTGTTCCCCTTTCTCCCTTCCCCAGTGCACGCACATAGACGTGCACACACGCACACACAGACATTATTAATATATGTGAGTCAATTTCCTACCACATATCTCTGTGCACTTACATTCTGTTCTGGTTTTGGTGTGTGTCTGTGAAGAAAAAACTATGTTGCCCTGAGCATAAGCTAATAAACATTTTAAAACCCCAGAAATTCCCAGTGCGGAATAATAGGCTTGCAGGGCAAGCTGTGACTGGTATTCAGAGACGGACGGAAAGAGTCCAGAGCGGCAGATGGTAACCTGGGGTAGACAAACTTTGGAAAACTTCTGGCTGGGGAAGTCTAGAGTGGGAGTGTGTTAGTAAATTTAATGTTATTTTGAAACAAGGGAGAAGTCTGTGATGAAAGAGAGAGTGAATTTGCTTGTGTTACATATCGTAGAGTATATCGAGTTGGAAGAGACCCATAAGGATCAGTATCTCCTTTGAAGATTATTTTTTTGTCTAATAAGCAGTGGTTTTAACCACAGACGAACTGTAAATGAGTATGTCAGAACTGTTGAAATTCTATGCAATGCTCTCCTCTAACTGATTTGTATATACTATAAGAAATAAATGTTTGAGATTGTGCAAAAATACTTTTGGCCAAAAATCGATGGAAAAATATAATTAAACAAGTACATTTTGAGGAATAGTGGCATGCGGCCAGCATATTGGCAGTTCATAATGCTTGTATACAATTTTTAAAGTCCTGATCTATTTAAAAATATTGTCCTTGATAATTTTTAGTTTTTCCTTTACTATCCAAAATCTGTCCTTTCCAAACCATGTATTGCTATTGTTATGTATCTTTCTTGGGTACACAGAATTTGAAGGGCTCTTTCTGATGAATTTCGGCTCCTACAGTAATAGTAGTGCTTGATCAGGTTGTCAAAGAGATTCTCTCTTAAAATAAATTTTGCTGGTTTTACACAGTAATAGTCTTGTTGCTTAAAAATGCTGCTGTTTTTATGAAAATAAATCTTTTAATTGGTGGTGCACATTTATTTGTGATATCTTTCACTTCTTTGTTTTAAATAATAATTATTTTACGGTGATACTCGCCCTACTTACATAGATTTAGGGAGCAGTTGTGCTACCTCTGAGCCTTTGTTTTGCTGTGTTCAAAATACCAGCTTTCATGTCACACAGTGGAGCAGGGCAGGCATCGCTTAGCCAGCAGAAATCCAGACTAGTAAGTGCAGGTAGCACAGTGCAGCACAGTGAAGTCCTATCAAAAATAGTGTTGTCGTGCTGGGTTCTATCTGTGAACTACAGTAAGTCTTGCTTTTGTTTTAGTGCAGTTTGACCTTGCTGTATAAGTCAAACACTAATCTTGAACCAGTTTAAAACTATTTGATCAAGTACAATTCGCTGAGAAAAGAAATGGGATCTTTTGTGTGTTTTTCAGTAGATCTACTATGCTGTAGATACAAAAAATAATGTTTTGGATTTATTATAAATTTTAGCAATGATAGAAAATTTATTGAGTTTAAAGTGAAAAAACATTTTGCTTAAAAAAAATTTAAAATATGGAGGTTTTTTTTCTTTTTTTCTGTAATTCAGATAGAGTTTTGATTCGGATAAAAGACTTGACAGTGGAGAAGGCTGATGAAGTGGTTTGGGTTCGTGGCAGAATTCATACAAGCAGAGCTAAAGGTGAGATGCTTCCATGGTTTTGATTTCTATTTTGTCATATTGTTAGTATAAACTGAACATGTAGTTTGGCTTCATGACCTGTTAGTTATATCTTGCATACAAAAAAATTTTGGTTCCTCAGTGTTCACTTTGACTGATCATTTTCTCTTTTTCTACCTCTCTTTTCCCAAAAGGGAAAAAGGAAATTTTGTTTTCAGCTGAGTGGAAATTGGGTTTTACTATTACACTGTAGTAGAAGTGAAGTTTGGTTTTATCATATTACTAAATAATGTGTGGACAACTGTAAATAATAGGAATTAAAAATATTATAGTCATTCTGCTTTGGATATTACAGTTGTGAGATAAATCAGTTCTAAGCTTCTATTATAAAACTTGCTTTTATTATAAATGTATTGGTTGTTAGGCCATATTTATTCTCCTGCGTATGAATAGTTTTACTATGCCTTTTATTTGGCAAGAAACAAAAATCTATGTGTTAAAATTCTCTAATTTTTACTTTTAGTTACCAGTATCTGATTATATCGGTTTGAACTTAAAATGAGAAACATCATCTTTCTTTTACAAGACAAAGGGAAAATCCTCTTACAGGTTCTCAGTAGTGCGAGCTGTCATACTTGGCTGTCTGACAGCCATATTTCTTCTCTGGAATCAGAAGTTGTCTCCGGAGATCGGTTTGCCATATGCAAACTTAAATAGGCTTTGGCCTTTTCAGTTGACATCAGATGCTGACAACTGTTGTACTGGTTTCGGTTATGTTTGGCAGCTCTGTAGTGAGTTATAAATACCTTGTCTTCCCAAGAGTTGAAAGAAAAGAGCGTAAAGAAATTATCTTCACCAATTAATCTTAACGATAGTATTAGAATTGGGAATAATGCAGATTAGAGGTGAGAATCCAATACAGAATATTGTCATGGATACCAGGTTCAGTTCTCTTTATGGAGCTTCATTTTCTTAAAAAATATCTCTCTTAATGAGTGTCTATACTGCAGCCAGTTAAAATAAGGAACTGCATGTAAATATATGCATATAATGCACATTTTAACTTGTATTAGACTCTTTAAATTTAGGGAGTCCTCTGTGATTTCCTCAATAGTTCTGTAGTGTGGTCTTACACAGAAGTCTCTCTTTGCTATGTATAGAAACTGTCAACTCCAAAAGCTGTGAAAGCCTTGGTCATTACAACCTGAAGATGTTCAGACAGGAGAAATCTGATTTAAATGTTGCTATCAGTATACAAGTAAGAGTATCCTCATGGCTCGCTCTTTTGCAATTGTAAAAAGAGTTCAGACTTCACAGAATTTAGTATATTGAAGTGTCTATGCAGACTTTTAAAACAATGTAAAGGTCAATGCTTGTTCATTACTGTCTCTGTATTGCATTTATATACGGTATCTTGCATGATATATGCATTTACTTCAGTCAGAATAACATATGTAACATGACAATATTAACTTAAAGAAAGCTGTTTGTCATCCTTCACCTTTGACCTCAGGAAAGACAATGTTTTTTTCATGAAATAACAGCATTTATTTTCAAAACTATTTAACACTGCCTGAAGAATGAAAGCAAAACGAGTTGATTATGGGCATGAAGTGTTCTCAATTTATTGATAGTGCTTCTTGTTCCCTCTTGGTCTGACAACACAGAACAATTCTGACATTCAGGGAATGCTGCTAGGGGAAGCCATATGCTTGTTTATTTAAGCTTTGGGGGAAGGACTCTTACAAGAAAAGCAAATGTTTAAGAGTAAAAGGTAATATTAGCCTTTCCCACACACATCGTGGCACTATTCCTGACATTATGGAAGGTCTTGCAGGAAGCAGGAAAATCTTACAGAAAAATAGCATTAGTTTTTCTCAGAAGCTCGATTTTGACTTGTAAATATCCAACGCATCCTTTATTTAACCCTCTCTAGTTCTGATTAGTAAACCAAAGAAAATTAATGTGCACAATTGCAGAATCCAGCTGTCCCGTATAGCAAGCCACTCATGAAGTCTGATGGAAATTAAGGGAAGGATGCGTAAAGAATGGGGTGTTGGGAATTTCTGTGGATTGCACTAAAATTAAAGTGCTTGAGGCCCTGTGGTTTTTATCGTAGATTGCATAAACGTTATTTCTGGCCTTATTTTAAAGCCTGCTTGAGCTGCTGACCATGTTTATCATTGAAAAGCAGTTGGGAAATCAGTCTGGGTACTGCCAGGCAGCTGGGACTTGTGCAGTGTGTTAGACCTGAACTTGTATTTGTATTTTACAAATGCAAAGATTTATAAATAGTATGTCTGAAAATAAGAGTACTTCCAAGAGCAATTTAAATACTGGACCAAATTTTGTAATATACCATGGAAAGGTTTCTCTTTCTGGCAGTTGTCTGTAACTAGCAATGTATTAATTTATATGACAAAAATTTTGTTACTCTTTATACAAATTCCTTCCTTACATCCTTTTCTCTCAGAAGGTCCTGTGTCATTTGGTATTTACATCCAAGAAAGGAAATGGATTCCTGTTTGGCTTTATGTGCTTACTTTTGATGAGATTCTCTAAGTGGTGTCTTCTATTACTTGTTCAGTGACTGAAAGTTCCTTAGGTTAGACTGAGTCAGATGTTTTTAACCAAATTCCATTTGAAACTTTTTATCTTTTTAGGCATTCTTGTGAGACATGGTATTGGTTTGTTTTATAGGAACTTAGAGTAGTTTACTTTTGAATGGGAGTAAGTTGGTCTTGTACTTTTCACTTAAATACCATGTAAATTTTTTTAAACACATGGAGAACATCCCATAATCCCAGTTTTTTTCTCACTCTGGTGCTTCCTTTTGTCTGTCTCTTGGTCTGGAAAGGCATCTAATCATGAACTAGATTTGATTATGGCTTGTCTTTTTGATACTTTAGTTTGCATATGTTAGGCTCTTTTGGGAAAAGTTCTGTTTTCTCCTACAATCTTCGTAACTTTGATATTTTAACTGTTCCTATCAGTGAGGTTTGTTTGATCGCTTATCTTCTGTGTGATTAGAAATTACTGTATTCTACAAAACATCCTCTTTCCTCATGAAAACAACTACTGTTACTCATGACAAAAAGATTAGAGTCCTTTTATAATGCAGCTATTGATCAGATTGCTAGTGTTTGGGATTACGTACAACTGCCAGACTTCTGCTTCTAATTAGTATGATAGCAGGTCCCTTCATTTATTTCACTATCTTCTCCTTAAATATTTACTAGTTGAGTGACATTGCAGCTGTCTTCAGCTGTGTATTTTTTGTTTGAACACTTGAAACTTGGATCATATTTTGCTAACTAAATTATTTGAAATCATAGACACAAATAATATTTTCTAGGAAATACTGTATCAAACCACACTGTAAGTAAGAAAAATTGAGATGTTAAAGGTGTGAGATATGCCTAGTTTATCCATAGAAAGTTAGCATATTCTGTCCTGTGGAAAAATTGTACTTTTGTTTGTTGACTTGCTGGATCTGAAACACAGGCATGTATACCACTGAAGGCTCTAATTTCTGAATACTCTACTTTTCTAATTTAAATCTGTGGCTTAATGTTTGCCTGCAAGAAATATGTACGAGCATCAGCTTCTTTACTTTGACATTGCAGCCTCTGGAATGTGGAAATAGTTGTACTCTGTTTTCTGAGAATGTGGAGTTAATTTTGTTGCATTTCTGAAATCACAATCATAGGACAAGGTTAGTTATTTCCAATAATTATAATGTTAATTTTTAATAATATTTTGTATTAGTTTTATAGGTTTGGTTTTATGTCCATCAGATTGTATGTCAAATGCTCTGTATTTATGTTCTGATAGTTTAAATTATCTGCAGCTATGTGTCAGGAATGGTAATCTACATAATTATAAATGAAAACTGCAACTAGCTTTTTACTGTCAGTATTCAAGTTAGATATATGTTGATTTTAATGTTTTATAGTCTAAGTCAACAATAACTGGGAAATAGCTGTCTATAACAAAGCTTCTGGCTTCTTCATATTCTCACCATTTTAGTGGCAATGTTATAACGCTATGAGTCAGAACTCGGAAACAAAATTATATGGATGCATTTTTTGAGATAGTGGTATAACAATGAAGTGTTTGTTGTTAATTTCTCCTATGAGGAAGCAGCATTTAAAATCGCCATATTTCCTTAATTCTCAGTTAAGGAGTAAATGTTTATTAGAGATGTGAGGAGAAATATGAAATGATTGTAACTGTCAGCTAAACAGATTAGAAAGAGCTTTGTTGGCTTGGAAATATCCATTTTAAAAGTCAACAAAGTGCATTATGTTCTTTGTAAATTATTATTAATTCTATTAACTTCTTTTTCCCAAAGCTGTTCATGAATAAATTGCTCCTACAGGAATTTTTATTTGGGTCTTTTAGGTTCTTGTCATTTACCAGGATCAATACTCCTTTTGTTCCTCTTCATTCTGAATGCCTGGTGTATTACAGAATGAACATTGTTGGTTTAGTCCCTGTGGTGCAAAATCAAGTGTATTTCTCTCGGAGCAGCTTTGTAAAATGAACTCTACAGCTGTAATTTGAGAAGATGAGAAAAAACTTCTTTTAAAATAGTGTAGTATTGAAGTAGTAGTGAGCAAAGCAACAAGGAAATGTATGATTTACTTTTTGCAGTTGAAGAACAATAGATATTTTAAAAGTTATGATTTATAGTTTTGCTTTGGTTTAGGTATTACTTATTGTTATTTTCATAAAATGTCCGTTCGCATGTTTGTAGATGTAAGGCAGAATTATTTCATTTATGTTCATGTTTATGGGGGGTGTGTGCACCTGCAGAGCTGCCCAGTTTGATGTAGATATTTGGGGTAGCTGGTGGTGAGGGAGAGACGCTCCCCCCCCCCCC
>Ga0065711_1008707_pt1 | contig 12329 bp, 6 predicted proteins | sample Hoacrofraction12_FD_59098 | JGI IMG/M metagenome (GOLD analysis project Ga0065711, IMG submission 59098) | Hoatzin crop microbial communities from Cojedes, Venezuela - Epithelial fraction 12 v2 (version 2) | ecosystem: Host-associated > Birds > Digestive system > Esophagus > Crop | place... | reverse complement strand
TTTTCTTTTCTTTTCTTTTCTTTTCTTTTCTTTCTTTCTTTCTTTCTTTCTTTCTTTCTTTCTTTCTTTCTTTCTTTCTTTCTTTCTTTCTTTCTTTCTTTCTTTCTTTCTTTTTCTTCCTTTCTTCCTTTCTTCCTTTCTTTCTTCCTTTCTTCCTTTCTTCCTTTCTCCTCCCCATCCCACTAGGGGGGAAGGGGTGGGGGGTGAGCAAGCGGCTGGCTGGTGCTGAGTTGCTGCCTGCCGGGTTAAACCACAACAGGCTTCTAAATACTTCTATGATAAACCTAGGACAAAATACTAGCTATATTACCTGTAATAGTAGATCTATTACTTGTAGTATGCTTGGGAAGTATGACTTGGCCCAATTTACCCTCATTTTTGAGGATGTTCTAGTAACATTTGAGCTGAACTGAGTCGCAGACACACACACCCCAACAAGTCTGACAGATGGTGTAATGATGACCTCACGCTGTGGTCTAGACAGGCTAACAAAATGACTGCGTAACAGAAAGAAGCCTCCAGTATAGGACAAAATACAGATTTTGGTGAAGGTAAACAATGAAGCTATGGGGTATATAATAAATTTACACAATAAATTTAATTTTGTTCCATCGAATGATAGTTTTCATTGAGGTGTTGATGAGGACACTTTGATGGTTTCACCTGCAGGGTACAAAAGAGGGTTGAATAGATTTTCAGACTTACTGTCTACACAAACCGTGGATCTGCTCCATAGTCCATAAACCCAGCAAAGACAAGCCAGATGTACCTATTGACTTTAAATCTAGTCTGTGTCTAAGTGCTTTCCTTTGCAGGGTTATTTTCCATAACGGTTTTTCCCTTAAGTAGCAATAGCATGGATAAAAATTACTGCCATGAGAAGGTGGTAATTTTTTTTTGTTTTGGTGATTAAAGTTTTTCTTAAAGGTTAATCATCAAAAAATACGGCTTATTCTGAATTGAAAGTTTCTTATTTTGTCTCTCTAATTCAATTAATTTTTAAGTAAGAAGAAAACTCTTTTCTGATTGTTTTTGTCCTAGTGCCTAGCTCAGGGCTCAAAGCGTGAGAAGCAACCCACAGAGAGAGGAGGTTAATGGGCAGATTACAAGATGCAGCAAATGTAGCTAAGGCCATGGCTGTCATTGATGACGTTTTTTTCACATGGCTGTGATAGACTACATTTTTTTTCATGTGAACATCATCATGACAAATGGGTGATGAAGTATTTTTGCACTGATTTGAAGCAGCTTTCAGTCACACTATCTTCTTTTAAAGAGGAGATGACTTAAAGAAGTAATCTTTTTTTATATATAGGCAGGCTACATAAGTCTGCATTAAAGTACAAAGGAAACTTTGTGATGTAGCACAATACCAACTTTTTTATGACTATAAGCATTTATTGCCTAGGAATAAGCTAAGGAAGACAATGAACAAGCTATGTAGCTCTCACCAAGTGACATCTAATAAAGGGTTTATATCTCACTATGACACCAATCAAACAAGTTTAAAGAGAATACAACTCTTGCCGTCCCACCCTGTACTTTTTCTAAACTTCCCTATACCACAGAAAGGAAGGGTCAAATTTCTCCATAATGTCTATGAGTGTGGTTGCAGTGTCGGCAGGGCCGTGCTCGCTCCCATCACCTGAGATGGGTGTGAAGGAAACTGTCTGCACCAAGCCTAACCAGCACAACATTTCTGCCTCGGTTTGCGGAATGTGAGCTCTTTGTGGCATGTAGAGGAGCATGACTACATGGCGAGGCCGAATCTGCAGAGTCTAATTCCAGTAGAGTTAACTTGCTCATATTTTTAACCTCTCTAAAGTCTAATGTGAATTGAATGTTAAGTAAATCTACTTAGTTTATTAGTAGAGCATGGCATATTGCCATTTATTTCAATTCAACTTCTTTTCCATATCATATGCCTTTTGTGTATTTCATACATGCTTGAAAGACACTGTTTTTGGAACAGTTTTCAAGGCTTTTGCTATGTTTATGGAACTGATTCTTGTACTTTTCCTGAAAATCTGGGTAGTCAGATCCTTGTGTGCAAAGCAATCACAACAGAGAAGAAAGATCAAACCAACAAGAGTAAAAGAACTCAGAAATTACCCTGCACAGGTTTTATTCATTTAAAATTCTAACTTTAGGCTGTACTAGGGAGCCTTTGGGGTCAGAAAAGAAGTGCTGAAAAATAACAATAAGAAAAAAAGCCTATTTATCAAACAATTAAAGCAAAAGTAGACAGGTTATTAAGCTTTTATTACCACAGAGCTGAATGTTGCCTAGTCTGCATCTCAAGACAGAAGTAATTTTGGGAAGAAACTCAGAAGCTAGGCAGCAAGAAAGATTTTCTGACTATTTCTGATATTAAGAAGTGGGCAGCTGCTTAAAAATGCTCAGCGGTTTGGAATGTCAGCCGGAGCACTGGGGAATGACTTGGTGGAAAGATTCACAGCCCAGATCCTGTGGTGCACATCCACGCTTTCAAACCAGGCGTTCTGAAGGCATGCCAGGTTGTCATGTGACCTGGAAATGGGACAGATTAGTAGTGCACAAGGACTCGCTTTTTGCTGGTAAGTCTAAGGATGTAGACAGACACTTCCAAAGTCTCATTAGGATACTAGCGTTTGGAAAGATGTGATTACAAACACAGCATAATTTACTTTGCTGGCGTGCTTTACCACAAGGCTATGACCTCCAGTGCTCTGGTGTTTGGTATGTGAATATGCACCTAGAGCTATAGGTACAACAAATATATCAGCACTAGACTGTGCCTCAAGGCAGCTATTCTGTTGATGCTACTGTCCTTCCTGTTACGTCTTGTGATGTTTGCTGTACTCATCTGCGCACCCCATAAGACATCCATGTGAGCAGCTCTGTGGTTTTCTTTTCATGTTTAAACCAAGTTGCTGTAATCAGCTTTTCTGTAACCTAAACTGCAGTTGTTGTGACCGTATTAAAGTACAACTTTCCAGGCTCAGCCTGTAATGCTGCTATTAGAGGTTTAAACCTCAGCATGGAGAAAGTCTGCAATGAAAGTGAAGCTCTCTTTCATTTCCTATGATTCAGTGTAGCCATACTTGAGAATCACCCAGGTTTGCTTCCCATGCTGTGACATTTGAGACCTGCCCTCTGAGCGCCGGTGGAAGGCTCCGGGCTCTCCAGCTCAGTGTTGTAGATGATATCACAGTGATGGTAAACCACTGCCTCAGTGCTGGCTTGGAGGCAAAGATAAACCAAGTGAGTATGGGGGGTGGTTGTTAAGGACTCTACTTTTGAACTTCATCAAAAGCACATTAATTTCAGAAGCAAGGTGGCTTTTCAATTGTTTCAGCGTACTTTAGATTAATTCCAAGACACTCTTCTTGTTTAAAATGTTAATGAAAATATTAAGGATCATGGTGTAAGGAGGTACTAAATGCAGGAACAGAATCTTTTGAAGGCAGTAACTTGCTTTATGGCCAATAGTACATCACTACTGAAATACAGATACAGAAACAAATGTTTTATCACTTATATGGGTACATCCCCACTGACTTTTGCTGTAAGAATAACACTAAGAATGATATAGGAGCGATCTTTTTAGCAGTTTGTTTCTAAAGCATGTTTAGTTGAGGGTCCCTTAGTTTAGTAGTTACCTCTCAATGATATTTGGTATGTTAAAAAGTCACTGTGAATAGCCTCTCATCCTTCTGTTTCAAAAATAACAAGTGCAAAACAGGCTAGCAGCTTTGCAGTCAGAAAACCTAGGCACCAAGTTCTGAAATAGCTCCAGCTGTGACGCGGAGGAAATCAGCCAGTCTGGTTCCAAGTCCTGCGAAATCAGAGACTTCAGCCAACCAATAAAAGGAACGGACACTTGTTGATCTTCCCAGAGGGTCCTGATATGCACCTTAAATACATCTAATTGAATCAATATACTGTCAAAGTGAACCCCTTAGTAGTAGTTGCTGAAACAGTGACAATCCACCAGTTGCTAATGACGTTCTTGAAGCTATTCTAAAAGCGACACTTGAAGGCAGAGGTCCGACAGCAATTTCTAAATCAGATTAGATTTTTGAGCAGGCGGTTGGCAGGGCCTTCTGCAGTGAAGATGGAGTTAATGCCTTCTATTCACCAGGCACAATTTTTTCAGTCATCTTAGAGTAGCGGGGAACTTGGTGATTGTATCTGATAGATCACTTGTCTGCTTGGATTTGGAGAATTCAGGTTTCTTTTTTCCACTTGCTTTAAGGGGCTATGGTAGGAAAGAACTCAGTCACAAGGTTGCTATTTCTTGGTACATCTGGACAATGTATTATTGGATTCAAAAGCCGAATTAAAAATGAGGGGGGAAAAAGGTTCACTTCAAGTGAAATGCATTTTTTCTGTTTTTCTTAAAAAAATAAAATCATTTTCAATTAATGCAAAATATTTTCTTTAGCCTAAATGTTTCACTTTATAATTATTTTGACCTCTAAAATATTTTTAAATGAGAACTTTATTTTCAAAATAAAAACTGAGTGTTTTGATTTGGAAATGTCAAAATAAGCTGTAAATTTGACGTATTTTTACCCTCAAAGCTCTTTTACAGATTCATAGATTTGGAAAATAATTATTATTTTTCTGAAAATGTTGTGAATTATGTGAATTTAGTGTTTGCATAAAATGCCTTTTTAATGCCTTTCCCTCACATTTCCAACATAACTGCAGATACATCTAGTAGTGGGGGACTGGTTCTTGTTTTCTGTCTGCATAAGGCTTGCAAAATGCACATTTTCTAACACGTTGCAAGGAATCATCATGGAAACTGTCCTGATAGGTATCAGATTATTTTCTCTTTGTTGTGTAATTTATACCATATGCCTAAATTCTATGTCCTGTTTTATCTTCTCCTTTTGTTTTTATTTTATTTGACACAATTATCATCCAGATTTACCTATTTAAAAAATAGCTGGATTTTTGAAGCTCAGTTGGTTTTATATTTTTTCTTCTGATTTTGTAAAATTGATTTTTATATTTATATATATATATTCTAAACCTGGATGATATCAAAAAATTCTTGGACTAACAGAATTTGAAAATACTGCCTTATTAATTTGAAATTATTGATGATAGAAGGAAATAACTCACCTATGTTTGAGATCATGCTTCTGCTTCTTGCTTTTTCTAACATAACTACTTCAATATGAATGATTTGCAGTTAGAATGCTTCTGGTTTGCTTTCAAACTGTGTTGGTTTAGCTTTATATTGTAGTCTAAACTCTAGTCTCTGTATACGTGTCTCTGCTTCTATATAGCTATAGCTTTTTAAAAAGACTAGGGAATCTGAATATTAAAATTGAGATACCTTATAAGGACTTAATTTCAAAGGATTTAAGGTTATCTATCTCATAACTCAAAAATGCATTCATAAGTATGTTGTGTGTACATAAACAGGTGGAACTGTGATATAGACATTTTAACAGAGGGCTTTTTAAATAATGCTATGAAACAACATAGATGTATAATGCTATCTAATTTTTTTTAACAAGTGATCATAGTAGTGTGTGAACAGGATTTATTTCATATGATTTTTGTACTGTTCCTGATTATATTTCATATCGGGATTGCACTTCCATTGTATAGGGCTTGTATAAAACTGCTTGGTCGGACAGAAACTAGCACATGAGAATAAGAAATTGTGCTGGGAACTCCAGAATTAAAGAAGCCAGTTACCCTCCCGATGTGTGTCTCTTGGTTGACTGGCTTTGGCTTTAAAAAAGATGCAACTTCAAAATAAGGCTTTTCTTGTGACTAACACATTCACCAGGTTTCAGTCTTGTGTGGCTTATACGGGTTTCTCTAGTGGCTTATAAGGGGTGATCTGTTGCTGTAACCTTTCCCTTGACTGATCTTGCAAGGTCTTTCTTTCTTCTCTCTCTCTCCAGCTGCCTATTTTTACAAAACTGGCAGGAACATAATTATTGTTGAAAACTCTCGGCCTCTGTCAAATCTGGTAGAACCAGTTGGCCAGTTTTCAAAAGTCCTTGCAGAGTAGGAGACACTCAGAGGCACACAGACACAGTATGACAGCAAATGTTTTCTTGCACTGGAAATCAGTAAAATCAACAATAGCCACAAACTTTATTTCCTAAAATCCTGTACATTCTGTAAAGCCGTGTCAACAGTACTCCAGTTATCAGGCTTAAAAATGCAGTGATGTTCTTTTCTGTTCCAACAGCTGTCGGTGAGATGCTCTTCTTAAGACCCCCTGCCTCCCCGTCACGCCAACATCCGCTTATTGTGCTCAAGAAACCCGGCATGGTCTCGAACCATCATTTCATTCAGTTCTACACCACAGCCATTTCTTTCCTCCCCTCTTCTTTTTCTTTTATTAATTAGTCAATGTGGCAAGTGGCTTTGATGGCTTGGATGCTTGAGGAATGGGTCTTGTAAGGTGAGGAAAGTCTCAAGCACCTTCTGTTCAGCTTTCCTGGCAATAAAGACTTATTTGTTTTAATGCAACTTTGAAATTCAACTGCCAGTATATTACCTTGAGGCTTAGAAGGTTCTGGAGACTCAATACTGAAGACATTCTTCTGATTTTATCTCCAACGTGCCTTGGAGCTGTAACGTAAGAAACCCTTCTTAGTTCACAAAGACCGTTAGTAATGTGTGCTGGCAGGCCAGCTGCGCTCAGTGCAGGTGTCAGTGATGTTCCACCACCAACCTTCATTTGACATTTATGGTTCTGTGGCCAGAATATGTGGTCAGAGTATTAATTCACAGCATTTCTGGGGAACAGCATCCTGGGTGGGCTGTAGAAGGAAGTGATGAAACTAGCCATTAATTAAATTCACCCTTCTGCAGACAGCCTAACCTTGAAGGAGGACCTATCCCTTGGAGAACAAGCAGCAAAGAAAATGATGATTATAAAAGTTAATCCAGCAAGATAGACGCTGATGTGTTGTGCACCAGAATAGCCCCTCCCTGGAGCTTTGCATGAGAAATGTTTGGGAACAAGAGAGGGTAGCCCTCCTTTGCTGCTGCTGCTGCTGTTTCTAAAACTCCGCTTCATATCCCACATTTAAAGTTTGCTGTGGCATAAATATTACTGCAATGAGAGAGAACCAGGCAAGCTGAGGACTGGAGTCTGGAGTATTGACGCCTTGTTAATTGCACTGTTCAGTATGATGGTTTTCTAACAAATGTTTGCCTGCAAAAGTATAGGTTTTTTTACTTACTTGCACTAAAAATCTTGTTAAGGTTTGTATGAAAGTAGTAAATTTTTTTCTTGATCAAAGTGCTAGTTATAGGATATGTATTTCATATTGGGCCTATAAAATTCGTCATCCTCCAGTAAACACAGCTCTATTCAAAGGGCTTTTTCTTTGTAACTTGGCTCAGTTGACCATGGAATGGGAGAATGGGGAAGGCTCAGAGATGGCAGCAGCAGGAGAAGCCAAAGATAAAGGTGCAGGATTACAGCATTGCCGTTAGCCATTTCAACTTGAACTACTGTATTTTTACCAACTGCGTCTTCAGTGTGCTGGGGAGCAGTTTGAGGAAAGAGGAACAAAACCTGGTGCAGGCACTAACTTACCCAAAACACTGTGGCTCCAATTTTAGAAAGGAAAATAAATATTGAACATATATATCACTACATACAATTGCAAAGACAGACACACTGATGTCTCAGGCTCTCTCTGTGGTGCTGCTGGCATGCAGCAGAGTAATTGCACATTATGCAGCACAATTTGAATGGAATGGAGTCAAATTTAATTAGGTTCTGTCTTTACAGCATTTCTTCACCCACAGCACTCGTAGTCTTTAAGGTCCTGCTGAGCAACTGTAATGTTCCACACAAAATGCAAACTGTTAGGGGAATCCCATTCCAAAATCTGTCCTAGTTTACCATTACATACTGTAACTCCTGCACTAGTGATGGTCCGGTTTGTGTTTGTCACTTTCTGCTAGGATATCTTTACATCCTAATTTCACATGGTACTCTATGGCAGCCTGGCTGGTCCAGCCCTTAGGCCTTCTAAATGTCCTTCATGGATCTGACCATATTTAGACCCTGAGCTTTTTTCTTGCAGGTTTTTGTTCCATATCTCTCCACAGTCATTGCCGCACTGCTTTTACCAAATGACTTGTCTCCTCATCTGTTCTGACACTTTCTGCTTCTCCTTCATTGATCAAATGCTTTTGACCATGAAATACCATTTTTTACTTTAGTTATGTTTTATTTTTATGAAGAAGCACTGCAAAGTAATGAGTTTAAAAAGCTACTTTATTATTTTAGTTTTGTATTCAACATAAGCAGTCTTCTAAAATTACAGATTTCTTTCTTAATTCTAATGATAGACATCACAAAATTGCCCGCCAAACTTATAGAAGGTGCTCTATTTCAAATTCAAAATTGCTGTTCAAATTATACTGAGTATGACTGAAATACTTCCAGAACATTTTAATTACTCCTAAATGATAGAAAAATATTTTCTTAAAATACAACTTTAAAAATCTACAGAAGTAGTTGTGGAACTCTGAATGCTTAATTATTCCTTCTATTCCTGGCTTTTTGCAAAAATATAAAAAACTCCACTGACTTGTTCTACTTAAAACAGCTGATGTAACTCACGTTAAACAGATTAAATACAAATTTGGTGAGACTGCATTTCAAATCATATGATAAAACTAAAATGTGGATAAAGCAGAGAACTTTTAAAGAGTAAAAGTTCAGAGAATGAAGTTTTGCAGTGAATGCTGGAGACACATTTTTTTCTCACGCAGGCTTCTTCAGCTCAGCTCATCACCGGTGTAGCCAGTGTTGAACTGTTCCACCAGCTGCGGAGCTCTCCTTGCCCAGGGAGGAACAGAGTCCTCCTCGGCTGTGTCCTGCCCAGTTACCATCCAGCCTTCAGCCAAAACATTGCTTGCTCAAGTTTTTTAGTTACTAAAAAGACTTAAGACCAAAACTTTCATGAGGTGATTAAAGTACATTAATGAGTGATGATACCAGTTTCAAACTTGCTTGGTGTAGAATATGTACTTAATCATAGAATCATAGAATCATTAAGGTTGCAAAAGACCTCTAAGATCATGAAGTCCAACCATACACCCAACACCACCATGCCTGCTAAACTATATCCCGAAGTGCCACATCTACACGTTTTTTTAACACCTCCAGGAATGGTGACTCCACCACTTCCCTGGGCAGCCTATTCCAATGTCTGACCACTCTTTCAGTAAAGAAATTTTTCCTGATATCCAATCTAAACCTCCCCTGATACAACCTGAGGCCATTGTCTCTTGTGCTATTGCCTGTTACTTGGGAGAAGAGACCAACACCTGCCTCACTACAACTTCCTTTCAGAGAGTTGTAGAGAGCGATAAGGTCTCCCCTCAGCCTCCTTTTCTCCAGACTAAACAGCCCCAGCTCCCTCAGCCGCTCCTCGTAAGACTTGACCCCTCACCAGCCTTGTTGCCCTTCTCTGGACACGCTCCAGCATCTCAGTGTCCTTCTTGTAGTGAGGGGCCCAAAACTGAACACAGCACTCCAGGTGTGGCCTCACCAGTGCTGAGTACAGAGGGACGATCACCTCCCTACTCCTCCTGGCCACACTTTCCTGATACAAGCCAGGATGCCATTGGCCTGCTTGGCTACCTGGGCACACTGCTGGCTCAATGGTTTCTTATGCTCATCTTGAATGAACACAGGAATTGAATCCACCAGTACCAAGAAACATTAACCCAGACCACTAAATACATGCCCTATTTTAGCTACATCAATCATTCAGCTGAGGTCTGAAAGGATGCCAGTCATTACAAGCTGAAAGAATATAAACCATTTAAGAAATGACACTTTATCTAAGCTCATCTACTTACATATTTACTGGATCTTTCTTATTGGATAATTTCACAACAAAAACAGAATATCACTTTCATCCAGACCTCTGGAGAGTCTTTTTCCTTGCTCAGTTTTGTTTTAGACATGCTTTTGATGTACCCATAGGGAATGTCTGTTGTTCCTCTGTCAACATTACCCTGAAACCGTAAGTGTAGGCATGTGTGTCCAATAGGAGAGGGATTTTGAAACAGTTAAGCCAAGAGTAGTTACAGGAACATTGTTCCGTTCAGGAGATGCTTAATCACTCTCTGATGACCACTGAAATGAATTCCTTTTGCACATATATGCCTCTGTAATCAGAGTGAATACTGAAATAAACTGTACCTCAGTGGCAGTTTGAACAACTGGGTTTGCAGAAGTGCCCTCAATTTTATTTTTTTCTTGGAAACACTTTCCTTTTTGTCTGTCTTTAGATTAATGAGTTCATATACTGCAACACTGATCACCTTTTTCCCCAAGAAGATTTCAAGCTGCCAAGATCCCCCTTGAAACTTGTATTTTTTTAGTAAGCTTGGGTGACAAAATGTAGATGCTTCTTGCTCAGTGCCAACCAGTTGCTTGCTCACAGTTGTTTCACAATCTTTCAAGGAAACCACCACAAACTGAGTGTGTAAGATACTTTTCCCAGGTTTTATTGCAGCTATTCACTATGATGAAATCATAAACTACGTCACCTTCCCAGACTTCTTGCTCAAATTCCAGAGGTCTTTATCTTGAATTCTTCTGATCTTTTTAATCATTGTTTCTGTAAACAATTCTATTATCTATGATTCTGTTATTTCTTTCACATCGGCTCACCTAGAACACCATTCAGAGCCTTTCCTCACTAGAAGACAATCGCCCCTGATAAATACTCTCCTTCCTAAGCAACATGGCTAGCCAAAATAACCTCCATGTTTTCCTGGCTAGGATGGGACATTGTAAGGAAAGAAGAATCCAGTAAGACTCCTTTGATGCAATTAAATCTGTTTTCAGGATCTATAATTACAATTCCTGCTTTCTCAAGCATGGGATAATTCAAAACACAGGAGCACCTTCCTGCTTCAGCCTCTCTTAGCCAGCAGTGGGTACAAAGGCCCCTGGCTTTCCTGGGCACGCTTCAGAGCTGCTTTGGGCTGCGTTACCACATTGTTCCTGAGCTCTGCCTTTGTTTTTTTTGAATGGTCTCCGACTACTACAGTGAGCAGAACGTTCTCTGCCACGGTGTTCGAACTGCTGAACAACCTTGTACTTACCTTTGGTTTGTGAAAGAAACATCTGCTCAGCATTCTCTTGCTGCCCTCTTTGTTGAAAGATGGTGGTTAACTCCCACAATTCCAACCCAACCTACAAACACCCTACAAAGGACTATCTCGGGAGGGTGTGGGAGAAAGATCATCGCTACTTGGTCTAGGCAAGACCTATGTAGTCTCAAAACAAGAAACATTTGTTGCTCTTACAGTGAAACTATCCGTATTAAAATTTTGTTCAAAATGGTGTGTCTGAGACACCAGTGGTGTCTTGATGAAATGCTGTTTTTCCTCTGACACTTGAAAACGCAGAAGAAAGTCTCAACAACTTTGTCCCTGTTTTGTATTAGACAAAAGAAGTGTTAGAAAAACGTATCAATAGTAAGATTTTCTTTTCATTGCAAAATCGTGACTCAGGCTAATTTGAAACTGTACCACAGATTTTCAATCAAGCTGTGAAATACTCCAGACATTGTGATTCCCAGTTAAGCCAAAGTCAACTGAGGTGCCTGGGGGAATGTATCAATGTCACCCTTGACTTGAGTAACAAACTGGTGAAACCATTCTTTTCAAAAAGCGAAGTACACAATTTGGTAACAGTTACCAAATAATTAGTGACTACCAGTGCTCTTTAGTGCTCTGAAAGGGGCAAAAAAGGAATATTTGGCATTGCTGTGTCTTCCGGCGGCCAGAGCCTCGGCCGTGGCAGCTGCCCCGACTTTCCCTCCAGCCGGGAGCTACGCTGCTCACCGCTGGAGCCGGGGCTTTGAAAATAGCGCGCAGCTCCCCACCGCCGGCAGCCTGGTCCTTCAGGGGCCTGCCGCCCTCCCTCGGCCCGCACCCACCGGCGCCGCGCTGCCCCGCGCTCACGGCCGCCGGGGAGGACCGGGCAGCGGCGGCCCCGCGGCCGCTCGCCTCCCCGACATGGTATCACCCGAGACCCGTATCCCGCTCCGGCGTGGTACATCCCGGCGCGGGAGGCGCTTTCCCGGGACCGGGCGCGCCCGCCGCCACCCCCAGCCCCTCTCTTCCCTCACGCTGAGAGGAACAAGGGCGCGCCCGCCGCTCCCTCTCTTTGTGTGCGAGCGAGGCAGCGCGCGCGGGCGGGCCCGAGACACGGCGCGGAGGAGCACAGCGGGCAGCGTGAGAGCGGGGCGGGAGGGCGGACGGCGGCGGCGGTTGGGAGCGCCGCCGCGGGGGCGGGAGGAAGGTAGGGTGAGGAGCGC
>Ga0065711_1047435_pt1 | contig 12330 bp, 14 predicted proteins | sample Hoacrofraction12_FD_59098 | JGI IMG/M metagenome (GOLD analysis project Ga0065711, IMG submission 59098) | Hoatzin crop microbial communities from Cojedes, Venezuela - Epithelial fraction 12 v2 (version 2) | ecosystem: Host-associated > Birds > Digestive system > Esophagus > Crop | place... | reverse complement strand
AGCCGCCACCGGCCCCCCGCCGCCCCCTGGTCGCCCCCTACCTTCGGCCTGCTCTTGGCGCGGGCCTTGCGGGGAGCCCTCACCGCCTCAGCCATGGCCCCAGCCCGCTGCCCAGCGGCCCCGCCGGGTCGGGGAGGTGGCGGAAAAGGCGGGCCTGGCCCCACCCCCCCCGGGCGCTCTCGGCCAATCAGCAGCGCGGCAGGTACGGGAGGGACGGAGGGACATACCGAGTCGCGGCGCGTTGTCTGCGGAGGGAGCCGGGAGGGGGCAGGGTTTCCCCGTAAGGATCGGTGGGGAGGCCGGGCTTCTCCCAGCGGGACTGAGAGGAGGCCAGGCTCCTCCAGAAGGACCGCAGGGAGGCCAGGCTCCTCTACAAGGATCTATGGGGAGGTCAGGCTCCTCCACAGGGCGCTATGAAGAGGCCAGGTTCCGCTATAAGGACCTGGGAGGAGGACAGGTCCCTCTAGAAGGACCTGCAGGGAGGTCAGGCTCCCCTATAAGCATCTATAGGGAGGTCAGGCTCTTCCATAGGGCCCTGTGAAGAGGCCAGGTTCCCCTATAAGGACCTGGGAGGAGGACAGGTTCCTCCAGAAGGACCTGAAGGGAGGCCAGTCTCTGCTATAAGCATCTATAGGGAGGTCAGGCTCTTCCAGAAGGATCTCTAGGGAGGTCAGGCTCCTCCGTAGGGCCCTACGAAGAGGCCAGGTTCCCCTGTAAGGACCTGGGAGGAGGACAGGTTCCTCCATAAGGACCTGCAGGGAGTCCAGGCTCCCCTATAAGGATCTATTGGGAGGTCAGGCTCCTCCATAGGGGCATGGGAGGAGGTCAGGGTCCCTTGTAAGGATTTATGGGGAGGCTAGGCTGCTGCTAGAGATAATCTGGGGTGGGAAGCCAAGCCCTTGCTGGTGAGGATTGCACACAGGAGGTCTCTGCCTGTGCCGTGGCAGGACCTGGAAGCGCCCTTGGAGCAGGGCAGCCTGTCCTGCAGCACCTGAGGCTCCTCTGGCCCCAGCAGAGCTGCTGGCTCAGCCCAGGGGGCCAGCCACCTCCGCCCCTTCTGATCCCTGCCCTGGCACCCAGCCGTCCCCAGGGAGCCACGGATGGAGCCGAGTCCAAGCCCCACTGGGAGCAGAAGTGACGTCTCCCAGTCCCCAGACAGATGAGCCCTCACAGAGCTCAGGTCCACTTTGCAGCAGACATTGTAGCTGAGGAGTCAACGATCTTGAACAGGCCACTTCTGCTCTATTGGACCTTGTACTTAGGGCTTGAGAAACACGATACCCTGTGGTACCGGCCTTTATGGCACCTGCCTGACCTTGCATGTATATGGAAATGCACCAAGAAGTTCTCTTGTGAACATCCTTTAGGAACAGGCTTGTTTTCTTCTCAGTAATTTATAAATGAGCTCAAAGGACCAAAAAGGGAGAGCTCCATCCAATTCCACCCGAAGGCAGGGTGCCCAGCATCTGAAGGGACATAAGATTTACTATCTGTATTCCTGCTCTTATTCTGTCTTATTAAAGCAGTTGTCTTGCTAAGGCATTTGTTGTCTCTCTCTCTCCTGGGGGGCAGCCCCGGGAGGGAAGGCAGGAGCTGCACAGGTGGTTACCAGGGTCTGTAGGGAGGCCAGGCACTTCTATAGGGGTCTGGCCTCCTGCCAGACATCTGTGAGGAAGCCCAGCTTCACTATAGGGGCCCAGGAGGAGGCTAGGCTCCTCCACGGGGCGCTGGGAGGAGGCCAAAGTCTTCTGCACCACATGGAAGACAACCAGGCAAGGGAAGATATGGAAGTTAAAAAGCCATTTCAGTACTCATGGGCACACAGAGTTCCTTCCTGTTAGCTCCATGTCTGGACACACCTCTTCCAAGCCAGGTTTTGTTTGGCTTTAGGTTTATTCAAAGGGTTGCTGTATTCAGAATCAGCACCCCTGTTTTGGGATTACTTCTGTGCATTTAGTGTTTGTGCAAGCCAAGTTTCAGCCTCATTGGGGACCGCGACATGCAGAAAAGCCTAACACCACCTGCTGTTCTTGGTCAGATGAAAAATCCCAATAAAGAAACTGTGCAATGTATTGTAGAGCAGATACTCTTCCAGGGGAAAGGGCCCTACGTGGTCTGCAGTTCATGGCTGATCACAAGTACTTGTTCTCATGCCAGCCCTCTTTGGGGTGTTCTCTCCCACAACCATCTTGGCACAGAGCAAGCACTGGAATAAAGGCTGAGGAAGGATACGCTCTTGTGGGCTTCCTTCCAGGGGAGGCAGCTCACACCACCCAAACATCCTAGGGTGCTCTGAAGCTGTACCAGCCCCAGCCCCGACAGAAAACCAACAGGACAATCTTTAAAAAAATGTACCCAGCACACGAGTCTCAAAAGTTATTTTTAAAACATGTATTTGAAGAACTAAGGCTACAGCAGGCTCTTTCAGAAGAATATTTGTACATATGGTCTTTCAGAAATAAAATAGGACAACTGATTCCTTGACATGTGAACTTCGCATGGTTCATTGTAATGCAGCAGGACAGATGTTAAAGCTCACCATGATCTTCTCTGCATGAGGGAAAGCAGTAGAAGCCATGGGGCCAGTGGGCTTAGGCACATGCTGAAGTCACGCAGATTCAACTTGAAGAACATCATACAACTAGCAATTCCTGTTGCTCCGAAGTTAGTCACCTGGCATCAGGTTTAGACACCCCAACTGTGTCCTGGTCCCCATGTCCTGTGTCACCATCTCCAGCGTTGTAAGGCACTGAGGAGCTGTTAAGCAACACCGCCCACAGGGACCTCAGAGCGACCAGCAGCCCCAAGGCGTGTGAGTTTCTGAATCAAAGCCATAGTCGTATATACCATAACAAAAAGGGCACGAACTTTGAGGAGACCTGATCAAAAAACAAGTTTCATGGCTCCAGCGCAGCGTTAGTAGCTAAGTTTGTTTCCAGTGGTCAGAACAAGCCCAAAGGTTAGGGATTCCCAGAAATTAATCAGACAGGGGTCTCCAGCGCCTACCAGGGACAAGCTATACCATGAGCCTAACAAACCGCAAGCCCCTCAATCAGAGGGGCGGCTGGGAGAGCTGACTGACTTCCTTCAGATCCTCAACAATGCTGTTGGGTGCAGGACTTCCCAGAAGGTTTGTGGCGGCCCAGCCTCTCACGAGGTAGCTGTGCTGTGGGCTGCCGCACCAGGCAAGGTGCCAATCAGCTCCCAGTATCAGCACTTAAGCCAGGAGCACAGCTACAGCTAAGCCAGACCCATGGTGTAACCATTGGTGCTCCTCTAAGTAAGCTTCCTGAGAGACATCACCAAATTAACACTACAAGTTTAATCACCACCAATGAAAGACTTTAGAAACAGGCGAAAGCGTGACCCAAGATCTGAGTGGGATAAGTAAGCCCCGAACACCACTCATCGTGCCCAAAGCATCGCAATGCTCCCCTCAGCACGTAGGACTTCTCCAGTTATCTCTCCCAGATGGCTGCACTTCAGAAGAACTTCAAAAACTTCTTCTGACACAGGTCACCTCTGTGTCTGGGTCCATTGCTTACGCTCCTTTTCTTCCCCTGAGTGTGAAGATGGGGTATCTGTCCAAGGAGTTTGCTGATCAAAGGCACAGATTTTTAGTAGGCACTTCCTGAACGTACAAATAATTATCAGAGTCCTCAAATACTTTCTTAAGACGCAGAAGCATTTCAGCTCTGTGTGGCTGGGAATAACTGGAAACACCACCTCTGCCACGCTGGCCAGACCAACAGTGTCTTCTGCCTGGAGAACCTACAGAACAGGATCAACAGCGTCTAAACCACAGCTCCAGCTCACACGAGCTATGGGAGGGCTGACAAGATCATCACTCCCAGTCGGTCACCTCAAAATGTCATCCCTTAACCAGTGGCCTTTCTTTCTCCACTCTCCCTCCTCTGTGTAGCTGCATCTCATATTAAATCCTTTCTTCATCAAATGTGAGTACTTACTGTGGCTGTTAGTGATGTATCAAGCTGTAGCCATCAATTGTGGTGTAATCAGGTTCCCCTGAAATGCAGAGCACAAAAAAATTAGGTCTGCTCATGAGAAGTGCTCGTTACGAAGCTTTACACACAACAGAAACACCATGTGCTGGTCACCCGTGCTAAAGGGATGGGAGGTAGGGGATAATGAGACTCAAAGAGATGGCCTGATTTGCCCAAGAGCCAAAGCAGGACCTCATTTCACCGAGTCCTGGTGCAGTATCCCATCACTGAAGTGGCACTAGGAATGATACAGCTCATGCTGCTGAAGCAGAGAAGGGCCCAAACAGCAGAGATGGGTGGGATCCCAAGCTTAGACATCCTTAAGCTCCCGAAATGCCTACACACAGGGCTTTGATCAGAACTTCTCCTGGGTGAAACCTTGCCTCCAAAGTCAGTGCCCTACTTCACAGCATCTGTCAGTGGGGACCAGAGAGCATCTGTCAGTGGGGACCAGACTCGAAGCAGGAGCTTCACCTAAAGCAATGCCTTTAGAGAGCTAAAGCTCATGATCTGATGGGGAAGAGCAAAAGCAGAGAGTTTCTCTGTGGGGCCACAAACCCCATAAAGCAAGTAACTCACCTGGCGTGCTGGTCGGGGTTGGTAGAGGTCCCCTCCTGCACAGAAGGAAAGACAGAGCTGAGAATCTGCATGGCCACGGGACTCCCACTGCCCTGACTCGGCGCTCCCCAGCTGCCCTCCCAAAGCTTTATGGAGACCTGGTACCAAGGCATGTCATGGTGCGCTCACCACCGACAGCCTGCTTGGCAGACATGGGAGTTGAAGCTGATACGGTGGGGGGAGAGGAAAAAGTAAGCAAAAAACACTAAGTTGGGGAAACAGTCACAAGTGAGCCTCAGGGCATGTCTTTTCGCATGCCTTTGCCCAGAGTGAGACATCAGGAAGCCATAATTGGCCATGACTCCTCTCCTGACGTGACAGCCAAAGTGGCACACTCATCTTTACCAAGAGTCTTTGGCCCTGAATCCTCACCTTCCCCCCAGCAGAACCATCCTTCACCCTGTCCTCCCCGCCCAGCTTTTGTCCCGGGGCAGTCAGTTTGGCTCTGCTGTTCCTCCCTCTACCCACACATGGTTTTCACTGATCCATCTCTCCTCAGATAGACAAACCTCATGGAGAACCATGCAGGGAAGCCGAAAAGGTTTCATTCTGGTATAAAAGGCTGCTCTGAAAGGGAGCTCAGATTGTTCCCAGAGAGAGCAAGACATGAAACTGCCTTGCTTTTCTGCTGTCCAAGTACCACAGCCCCTCACCTCCGTGCAAAGGACTTCTGGAAGAGGCTTGGCACAAGAGAAAATGAGCACACCCTCACCACAAGCGCTTTCAGAATAACATTCCCACCCATGAGAAGGGAGAAATGACCCCACAAGGGGGAGCAAAAACCTCTGACTGGGCTTGAGGGGGTCCTTGAACAGCTTGTAGAAGGCAGCACATTGCCGTAACCTGTGCTGTAAAAAGTGACGGACTACATAGGGTGGGAAATACTGTCCTCTAACACTCCCAAGTCGAGCCTCCAATAGACTGAAAGCAACAAAATCCACTTTTTTTTTGGGGGGGAGCATAATTTTACAATAGCAACTGCAAGTGTATGTGTTACGCCCCTTACCTTGATATAGGTGCAGGAGCCGGACTTCTCACAGGAGCTGGATTTCTCTGCGTATTATAGTAGTTTTCATAAACAACAGGAGCTAGGAAAAGTTGACAATAGTAAAGTACAGACCTTTTATAGCCATAAACTACTTGTCATACCAACATTCAGCTGCTAAGTCTTTCCCCTCTCTGGGAAAATGCCGGATCAGGAAATAAAATGTTACGATAAGGGGGGATTATCTTCAGGGGCTGGTGATAAGTGGCAGAGCCTAGTGCTGCATGCCAGTGAATGAAAGGAGGGATGTGGCAAAATCAATGTTTTTTGTATACAAACTGATGCTGATCAGAGCAGCAGCTCCATGAGGAGTACGAGCAAGTCAGCACTACTTTGTGAGACTGGACTGAGCTCTTACCTGGGGCCAAACTTCCAGTTTTGCGTAAATTTACAAAAAAGTCAATATCCTTCTCAATGCTGCACATTTCTAAACTCTTTCGGATGTTCTCATATTTCTGCAAAAGGGAAATAAAAACCATTTCTATACATCAAGTCAAAAAACAAGAGGGTTTTGTCCAATTGTATATCACACATAGGGTGACAGCCCAGTGAAGGCCATCTAGTGCCACCCCCCCTGCAACAAGCAGGGACATCTTCACCCAGATCAGGTTGCTCAGAGCCCTGTCCAGCCTGGCCTGGGATGCTTCCAGAGATGCGGCTTCAACCACTTCTCTGGGAAAACTCTACCAGGGTTTCACCACCCTCAAAAAACATGGGAATCCCAGAGGAAATCTCATCTGCAAGAGCTCTGGCCAAAACCTTCTGCCTGCACACTCACGCTGGTGTCTGGTGGCAGATCAAAGGCCACAGGCCAACTCGGACATAACGCAGCTCAGTGCATAGGAAAGCACATTGGGCTTTCCTTTCCAAACAGAAAAATGAAGATTTTCATTTAACATACCTCATCATTCTGGACGCAGTCCTGGGAGAGCTGGTTGACATGAAGCCAGAGGGCATTGCGGAAGTAGTTGATCCGCTCGCACTCCTGAGTCTCAAAGAACTGAAATGACACAGACCTAACGTCTTTAAAACAAGAGCAAATCTTGTTTATCTTGATTGCTTCTCATCCCTAAGTGCCACCACAAAGATGACTGTCCGCAGCGAGGCGCAGGTGGTGTTGGTCTTCTGCAGGAAACATGGAAACCATGAGCCCTCCAGCTTGCCCAGAGGAGAAATCATCCCTCTATGCAACCAGGTGTTTCAAAGATGAGTGTTAAGGTGGGGAAGGTCTGCAGGACCAATGTGGAAGGGGTCACCCGGCACACCACTGCCTCTGGGAAGACCAAGGCAGCTTCTAACAGCAGTGCATGTTCCCTGGGCACACCGTGGTCCTGCGGTCCCAGCTCCCTTCCCTCCCACAGGTACGGAGCAACAAAAAAGCACTGGGGATGTACGAAAACAGAGGTGCATCAGCTGGCTGCTCTTCTCCTTCTTTCCCGCCCAGCCCTTTTCCCAGCAGGTTTAAACCCAAGTCTTTTGAAATCTGCTGTCTGGTATACTTCAGTGCCAAGTGCCTTTACGCATTTCCACAGAAGACAACCTTTCATCCCGGAGCGTACGTATGCACTTGTTATCAGTTATGACCTTTGCAACATACCGAGGGGAAAATCTCCGTCTGTGGAAGTGAAACTACTGCTTTCCACGTGCCACCGTCAGAGAGGCTTTTGGAGACCCCAGACACCAAAAGCACACCAGCACTGAGACACCAACGCATGCCACACAAAACAGACAGCAAATTCCATTTCAAAAGGAAAAAGAAAAGTAGAGGCCTGAGGAGAAACAGCCTGGGAAGGGATTGGCGTGGCTGGGGATAGGAAGACCTTTTGCAAGCTTGCAGCAGACCTGGGGTAAAACCTTGATCTCTGCAGTCCTGTCCATCCCTTGGTCACAGATCACAGGCAGCTCTAAGACACAGCTCAGCAGCAGAGCCGCTGCACGGTCCTCTCACCACCAGCCCTGGAGTTCCCCAGCACGTGCTAGAAATCCTTGCAAGATCACTTCTCTTTGAGACAGTCTGCCCCAGGGTGATAAAACCACTCGCAGGGGTTCCCACACTACCACTTGGTCCGTGAGAGTGGAGCTCCATGAGAGAGGTCCATGGAGTCACCATTTGGAGACCTTATTGCGGCCTTTCAGGACCTAAAGAGGGCTTGTAAGAAAGATGGGGACAGGCTTTTTAGCAGGGCCTGTAGCAACAGGACAAGGGGTGATGGTTTTAAACTGAAAGAGCAGAGATTTAGACTGGACTTAAGGCAGAAATTTTTTACACTGAGGGTCGTGAGGCCCTGGCCCAGGTTGCCCAGACAGGTGGTCGATGCCCCATCCCTGGAAACATCCCAGGCCAGGTTGGATGGGGCTCTGAGCGACCTGATCTGGGTGAAGATGTCCCTGCTCACGGCAGGGGGGTTGGACTAGATGGCCTTCAAAGGTCCTTTGCAACCCAAACGATTCTGTGATTCTATATTTCTGTGAGATACAAGGCAAAAGGCTGCTGGTGCACGGGGATGGCTTCGCCCAGCCTGGCAGCAGCCTCTATTTAAAGTCTTTCAGAGTTTCAGAGTCTGCTGGGTGGTGTTGCAGCTATAGAACACATTGGCCTCAAATCGCCGGGTGTGCAGAGGTGACCATGACCGTGACTGTGACCGTGACCGTCCAAGATGATGGCCACACCGAACATGCAGGCAGGTAATGAGCAAAAATGTCACTGCTTAGTGCACTGACTCTGTAAATTTTAAAAGATGCTGGCAGGAAAAAATAAAAGTAAAAAACCAGTGGAAACCCTGAGGTATTGGGACCCTGAATCCAGAAGCTAAGGGTAAGACAAACGCGGGGTTAGCTGCAACACATCCTGCTGCTTCACTGCCAGGGGAATGCAGAGAAGGCAAAGCTGCGCCGTCCGTGACTCCTGCAGCAAGGGATGGACATCCAGAGGACCACGCTGCCGCATGAAGGCGTTTTGGGGCATTTACCTCGCAAGCTTTGATGTGCTCTTTCTGCCATTCTTCACGGATTTTCTCCAGCGTGGTAACGCTCTGCTGGTAACTCCTGTCTGCAAGGGAAATCATGTTGTCATCTGATTCATATTAATTAAAAAATCCCTTCGCTAGAAGGTAATGTGTGAAGTCCAAAATGGGCGTCAGGGAGAAAGCAGCAGTAACACGTGAGCTTGGCTGTGGGTGGGCGCTGCAAGGGGACACGGGGACGCACAGCAAGGCAGAGGGTCCTGCCATAGGGAAACGGTGGGAGCAGCCTTGGTGGGGCCATGCAGTCTTCTCCAGACCAGGTGCCCACCTCCAGTGTCTTTGGCACCCAAGAGCTGGAGGTCACCTGAGAGCCATGCCATGGCTTCACAACCCCCTGCCCCAGGAAAAGCTCCCCTCACCCTCCAAACGCTGCATTTCCATACTCACCGGAGTCCTCCAGAGCTGATTTTGTCTGAGCCAGCTTCAGGAACAGCTGCCAAAAATGGGAGAGAGAAGAAAGGTAGAGGAGAGCCTTGGTGCACCACCGACGGCACCGCAGCCCAACCGGGGAACATCACCAGCCCTCCCGTCTCACCCCAAAACCCACAGTGGGGAGAGGATCCATGGGGCAGGAGAGCGGCAAGAAGACAACCTCCCTTTGTCCCGCTGCCCCACAGCCACTCGCCTCTCCGTACCTTCTCCTGCTGCTTCTGCGTCACCATGTTGGCGTTGCGGTGCACAGCCTGTTCCGCCTCATCCTTGTCCCTGCAGCGCTGCTCGTAGAGCCGCTTGGCCTAGGATTGCCACCAAACGGGGCGGGAGCATGTCAGCAAGCAACGCAGCGAGATGCAAGCACAGCTCACGCGAGAGGCTTTGGAGGAGAGCACAGCCCACGAGTGACGAGGCGGGTGCAGGCTGCCAGCAGAGCAGAGGACGGCACGTGAGGTCCTACGTGCCCCACCGCTTGGGCAAAACTGGCCTCACAGGACAAGCTGCCCTCCGTTTGGGACGGAAAGCTCATGGCAACGAGTCCATGACACATAAATCACTCACATCCAGCCCTGCGAGGCTACCACCGGCCGTGTCGCTGGCGTACTCTTCAGTTTTTCTGAGCACACCCTGCATACCACTCGTGCAGACACAACGTAGAGAGTTGCAGCAGCGGAGGAAGAACCTCAAATTTAAGTCTGCCCCAGTGCTGCGCATGTTAGCAGCGTTAACCCATATGGCAAGAAACAGCAGCACGTTTGCTTTACCTCCATGGTCTTCTTGTACTGCAAATTCCTGTTTTTGTGAATCGCCTCCATTATCAGCTCTATCTGTGAAGACAACAGACCCAGAGCCAGGATGGACTACATGGCTTAGGAAAGGAAGAGGCATGGACCAGACTGAGATGGGTCTAAGGACCTTTGTGCACCCCAAGCATCTGCACAAAACCCATCTACTATGCTTCTACCTAAGCCTCCACTTGCATGTATGCAAAGGAGCTCTACAAGTGAAATATTAGCAAGATATAGTAGTATAGGGTAGTGGTCAACAGCTCAACGTCCAGATGGAGATCAGTGAGAAGTGGTGTCCCTCAGGGGTCTGTACTGGGACCAGCACTGTTTAATATCTTCATCAGTGACAGAGAGAGTGGGATTGAGTGCACCCTCAGTAAATCTGCAGATGACACCAAGCTGAGTGGTGTGGTTGACACACCAGAAGGACGGGATGCCACCAGAGGGACCTGGACAAGCTCGAGAAGTGGGCCTGTGTGAACCTCATGAGGCTCAACAACGCCAAGTGCAAGGTCCTGCATCTGGGCTGGGGCAACCTCTGCTATCAATACTGGCTGGGGGATGAAGGGATTGAGAGCAGCCCTGCCGAGAAGGACCTGGGGGTGCTGGTGGATGAAAAGCTGGATACGAGCCAGCAATGTCCGCTTACAGCCCAGAAGGCCAACCATACCCTGGGCTGCATCAAAAGCAGTGTGGGCAGCAGGTCGAGGGAGGGGATTCTGCCCCACAGCAATGATCCGAGGGCTGGAACCCCTCTGCTGTGAGGAAAGGCTGGGAGAGCTGGGGCTGGTCAGCCTGAGAAGAGAAGGCTGCGGGGAGACCTTACCGTGGCCTTCCAGTACTTAAAGAGGGCTTATACGAAAGATGGGGACAGACTTTTTAGCAGGACTTGTTGCGACAGGACAAGGGGAAATGGTTTTAAACTGAAAGAGGGGAGATTTAGACTAGATCTAAGGAAGAAATTCTTTACACTAAGTGTGGTGAAACACTGGCAGAGGTTGCCCAGAGAGGTGGGAGATGTCCCATCCCTGGAAACATTCTAGGCCAGGTTGGACGGGGCTCTGAGCAGCCTGATCTGGTTGCAGATGTCCCTGCTCACTGCAGGGGGGTTGGACTCGATGGCCTTTAATGGTCCCTTCCCACCCAAACTGTCTATTATCCTATGATTCTATAGTACTGTATCATCTCCATAGGGTCTGGCATAATTGGGAAGCCCACTCTCCTCCACTAGGTCCAAACCAGCCCCTGGTTCTAGCAGCTTTCCCTCATTTTCCAGACAAAGCAATCTCAAGCAAGAAGTTAAAAGGCTTGCCAGTTTTAGCAGACCCCATGGAGATCATACAGCACTATATGTATGCTTTGAGAACATTCCTGGTCGAGGCTGGAGTCCCTGGAGCTGAGCCCCTGCTATAGCTGGCCCCAAAAGGTGCCCAAAGGAGAAGATGTAGCAGTGAGAAGAAGGAAGTTGGGGGTTGCCGCGCAGTTCTCCAACGTGGTTGCAACACGTAGGAAGCAGCTCAGGACTTCCGGGCAGCGGCAGGCACCAAGGGCATGGTGGGGGCTGGGGCATGGCAGGAGACAGCGGCCGGGAGCAGCACATCACTGGGGCCGGATTGACACCCTGGGGCAAAGATGCATGCTCCCGTGGCACCTGACCTTCTTCCGATGCAGTTTTTGTTTTTCCCTGAAGTCCTCCATCTTCTTCGCTTCCTCCCGAAGGGTTTGCGCCAGCTGGATGTGACCTTGCCCCACATTGTCTATCTCTGCAAAGAAAAAAGAAAATTAAAAAATATCTGTATATTCCTAAAAGGACTCTGTTGCTCAAGTCAACTGTGGTAGCTGACATCAAGCTGACCCCACATCACGCGTCCCCTTGCAGAGACATGTAACAGCAGCAGCGCTTTGGAAGCAGCCTCCAAGCAGCGATTGCCTAGGTAAGGATCAGTCGTGCTGGGGCCTGCCCCTCAGTCTAAGAAGACTCGTATCAAGAGGAGGTTTTCAAAGCAGCACAGTCCCATCTGCCGCTCCCATGGATGAACTCAGGCACATTTGAACACATCGCACCCTGAAGCACAAATCTGAGGGAGGCGTTGCCCCAGGCTAGCAGACAACCAACCTTAGGTACAGAAAAATTAATGCTAAAAAAATCTCAGGCTCATCTTGCTGAAGGTGAGCAGCCGTACCATGAAACACCACCCCAGCAAGCTGATCAAGGGAGCTAACCTAAACTAGAGCTCACAATTCAACCCCCAGAGCTGTTTCGAACCCGCAACTATTAAAAACCGCCTAAAACCTGATGAGGTTCAACAAAGGCAAATGCAGGGTCCTGCACCTGGGGAGGAACAACCCCATGCATCAGTACAGGCTTGGGGTGGACCTGCTGGAGAGCAGCTCTGTGGAGAGGGACCTGGGTGTCCTGG
>Ga0065711_1047434_pt1 | contig 12330 bp, 21 predicted proteins | sample Hoacrofraction12_FD_59098 | JGI IMG/M metagenome (GOLD analysis project Ga0065711, IMG submission 59098) | Hoatzin crop microbial communities from Cojedes, Venezuela - Epithelial fraction 12 v2 (version 2) | ecosystem: Host-associated > Birds > Digestive system > Esophagus > Crop | place... | reverse complement strand
GCTGCGCCGGCTGCCTGGGGACGGGACGGCGACGGCTCCGCGCGCGGCGGTGCAGGGTGTCCGGCGTGGGGCCGGCACCGCCGCCGCGGGTCCCACGTGCCGTGACAGCGTGGACAAGCAGCGGTTGGCTGTGAGCAGCTGCAGTGGAGGGAAGGATCAACCTGCTGTTCGTTTTGTCCGGGCTTTGAATGCCAGCGCCGGCTACTCCTCCTGATGGCTGGGCTGAATCGTTAAAAGAGCTTGGCAGAAGTTAAAATAAACCGAACGACAGAGTGCAGAGGGCGAAATGCCCTGCTCCTAGCAGGACAGCGAGGTTGCCCGCCTCTGTGCAGACCCAGGGACCTGGGAGATCTCTGTGCTCCCTTCACCCCCAGAACTGGGGATCGGACGAGGAAGCGGGACCCTGCTCCGTGCTCCCCGTGCCTCCCTCCGACGGGTCGCATCGGCGGGTCTGCGGGCAGGGCCCCCTCAACCCCCCTCGGAGGGGCTGCTTGCCCCCCGCTCTGGGGCTCTGGGTCTATAAATATCGGGGGGTGGTGAGGGGCGGCTGGGCCAAGGCACAACCCGACACCACCTCACCCTCATTCACAGTGACATTTTGTCAAAGGCCAGTGGGGACGGGGTTGCTTATCTGCTGGCATACGCTGCTGTGACCTTCATGGCTCTGGCCAGGTGCCTCTCTGCCGTGTTTACACTTATTTATAGCTCTCTCCTCCATCCCCACCTCCCGGTGCTGAAGCAGGGCTGCCCACCCCACGCGGCTCCCTCTGAGCTGGGAGGGAGCCGGTGCATCCTTGGGGATGGTGGGGGGCCGGCAGCACCCAGCTTTGTCCCCCTGGGTGCTGGTGCCAACCGAACGGGGACTGCCTCCCCTGGGTGGGAGCCGCGGGGGAGCAGGGTGCACCCCAGGGCGGATGGAGCTGGCTTTGGCCCCAGCGTGGGTCGCGGTGGCTGCGTGCCCAGGAGCGTGCCGGGGGTCTGCAGGCGCCGTCCCTGCCTGCCGGAGCAGGGGTCCCGCCTGCCCGCTGCTGCCTGCCTGGGGACGTGTTCATCCTGGCGACCCAGCAGCGCGGTGCCATCTCCCTGCGTGGCTGCAATCCCTGCCGCAAGCAGTCTGTAATTATGGATTCCCCCGATAAGCCCGGGTGGCTCTCTCCAAAACCCCTGCCCAAGGATTTTCTTTCCTTTGTAGAGACAAGCTGGGGGTGAGGGCAAGGAAGGGGAGACTCCCCGGCCGGCCGAGAACGGCACCAGGAGCCGGCGCTGGCCATGCCGCCAAGGGAGGGCTGGCAGGGGTCGGCGCTTCGTGCTCTCGGCATTTCTCGCCTTCCACTGTTTTGGGTCCCAGCCGAAATGCTACTGGCTAATTTGGGGCTCTGTCTCCAGCGCGGGTGGGTGTATATTTATCCCTTAATGCTTTGGGAAGGCGCTGGGCTGTGGGGAGGGAGGAAGGTCTGTGCAGGGCTGGGTCACCTGTTGGGCTCCTCAGTGCGGAGCTGGGCTGCCTGTTTCTGGCCAGTTCCTTCGGCCCCTCCGAGGAGCTGCTCCTTTCCTTCCTTTTTTCCCTTCGGCAAAGTGGCGTGTGAGTGACGAGGCGATTGCAAAGCGTCCTGGGGCCGAGTGTGCAGGCGGCGATGCAAATCTGCCCTCCCAGGCTTAAGCGGGATGAAGTTCCCGCGAAGGCGCTGCGCCCGTGCAGCAGCACTCTCGCGCCGGCAGACTTCAGAGGCCGAAACTTGTGCAGCCTCACTAAGCACGAGCACAATGCGTGTGCCATCGCCCGGTGCGCTTGGAGCCGCACTGCAAAACGCTTGGCTACAACTTCAAGGTGCTGGACCCAGGGTTCTGCAGATAAGGGAAATTTCTACCAGCGCTGTTGCCGGGGGTGTAACAGAGGAGAGGAGGTGCAGGGCTCTTCGTCACGGTCACTGCCCCGTCCCCAGCCCCTCCGAGCCAGTACGAGCTGAGCTGTGCTTGGTGGGGCGTCCTCTGATGCCAGTGGCTGCCCTCACTCAGCTGCGGTCCAGCCCGGGACGTGTGCCGGAGCTGCTGGGGACAGCAGAGATGGTTGCCTGCGTCTGCTGCCCCTGCGATCAGGCAGGGAGATGGAGCGAACCCCCCATGCCTGCTCCTCGTCCCACTCCACCTCGCCACTACCCCAGGAGGTGCAAAGATGGGGGGCTTTGCCAAGGGACGGGGAGCGGGAGCAGCAGGTGCCCTGGTGGGCGCAGTCCCCAGAGCCCCCGGGCGCTCTGCCGTTCGCAGCCCCCGGAGATGGAGGGGTGCTGACCGAGGAGCCAGCACAGCTCTCAGGCCGATGTGCTCACTGCGGGTTTCCAGGAGAAGGCACGGTGCGGGCTGGGAGGGGTACTGACCCCTCCTCACCCACTGTGCCTGGGGAGAGGCCCCGATGGCATTCGTCTGGAAACGTTAGGGTGCAGCCGAGGCTCCCTGGGACAGGAGAGTTGGTGAGGTGACCTCTGGACGTCCTTGACTGCCGGTTTGGAGACTGTCGCTCATGCTTTCTGGCCATTGCCAGCTGCGCCGTGGTGGACGTGGATGGTGGGGCTGACAGTGGGGCGGGCGCAGAGCCCTGCAGCTCTCCAGGCTGTCCCCGGGCATGCACAGCATGGCTGCTGCCGGACCCAGCCAGCCTTGAATGGGCACGAAACAAGCACAAGCCCCCAGTGTGAGGGTCCCCGCTGGCCTCCTGGGCACCCCCTGCTCCCACGACTGAAGCTACAGACCCCTCGCAGCAGAGAAGGGCTGTTCGAGCTCAGCGGTAAATGAACAGCAATGTTAATGCTCCGTCCTCCTGGCGAGCAAAGCCTCTGCAGAGGCCGAGCTCCTGGCAACGTGCAGGCGAGCGTCAGCTGCCCCTCTGTCCTGTAACTGCGACTGCGTTTCTGCTAGGGCCGAGGTCGGAGCCGGTTCATGCTTTAGAGAAAGCCGAGGAGGACGTCTCTGAATGGAGGCCACCCGCCAAACGCCCTCCACCTTTCAGCTTTGGCTTTCGGGTGCAGCTGCCCACACTGTGCTGCCGGAGGGGGTGCCTGGCTCGGGGCCCTGCTCCCCCAAGAGATGTAGGTGTGTGGTAGGGGGGCATCTGCATAGCTGCCTGAGCTCCCCTTTTCCTTGCGGCAAGGAGTCGTCAAACAAGCCATGAGGAGATGCCAGCAGCTTTCTGGCTGCGGCCATGCCGCAGCACGCACGGGCCAGGTGTCTGGGCTGGAGGATGCCTCCGAACTTTTGAGCATGTCTCCATGGGTGTTTGCTGGCTACACACCAAGAACCCATGGCTGATCTTCCTACAAACTCCCGAGTAAAATTAGAACAAAAGTTCACTTCTCTCCCAAGGCAGCAGGAAATGCAAAGGGTGGGAAAAGGGAAAGTCAGAGCAGATGAGGTCCGGTGCCCACAGGCAGCCTCCCCGCCGCCACTGCCACCCCGACCCGGGCTGAGGGGCTGGGTGTTCCCCCCCGGCGGCCAGCCCGGAGGGGTCTGCTCGCAGTGCTCGGTGCCGGGCGAGCGGTGCTTGAGGCGATGAGTTCCCTCCAGAGCCTGGAGTCCTCGGCGGCTGAGGCGGTCAGATGGCCCTCCCCGAGCAGAGGGGCTGGCTGGAGCCACAGCCTCGCGCAGGGATGCCCTGCTGGGTGCCCGCGCCGGGTAACGGCTGTCCCTGCTTTGCGTGAGGAGGAGAGGGACCGACACAGGCAGGGATGAGTTTTTGGGCACTCCTGACCGGTACCAGCTGGGGACCTGGGAGCATCCGCTGCCTCGGGACGGCTGCAGGCAGCGTGGCAGTGCCGGGCGCTCCTGCCTCCGGCGTGCCCAGGGAGGGCGGCTCAGCAGCATTAGATTGCAGGAGTTTATTTTTACCCAGCCCTGTTGCCAATGGGGACATGTCACATCTGTGGATTTGATCAAAAGGCGTCCCGAGCACTGGTGTCAGCTGCTCCTTGTGATCTCAGCACCAGGATCTTTTCCCTTGTGGCATATCAAAAGCGGGAGCAGGAGAATTTGACTGCTTCTCTATTTTTAATTGAATCCACACACGCACACACAGAGACACACATAGATATATGTATGTATGGCTTTTCTAAAAATAAAAGCCTTTGCCTGTGTTCCCATGGGAAGATTTGGGGAGAAGGGGGAGCCAAAGTTTTTGCAAGTCGTTTTCTGGAGCAGGCGCAAGAGTGGTGGCAGGAAAGCAGGGACAAGCCACGGCAGGTAAGGGACACGTCTGAAAGGCCAAAGGACATCTGATCCCAGAGCAGCCCGGGGCGCCCCTCAGCAGAGGGGACAGGAGAGCTGCGGGAGAGGTGACATCTGTGTCCCCAGAGCTGGCAGGGATGAGGACAGGGGCCCTTGACCTGCTCCGTGCCCTCTGACCACCCGGGGAGCAAAGGTTTTTTGCAGGGCAGGTTTGAAAAGCCCCAGCCTTGGGGGGGCCACGAGGAGTATCCAGATCCCAGAGCTGTTCAGGGCTTTGCGGAGACTTTTTTTGTGCCCAGTATACTCGGTGGCACCACGCTGGTGGATGCCGACCTGATGCCGCAGCCCCCAGCCCTGCTGCAGCTGTGGGCATGGCTGGGCTGGCAGCCCGTTGCCAGGCCACGGCTCTGGCTCGCCATCGGGCTGTGAAGCCGCTCTGCCCTACCCCTGTCGCGTCCTCCAAACCGCCCGGGGACAGGACGGGGCAGAAAGCGGGCGATCAGGGCGAAACGGGAGCTTGTGTCTGCACCGCAGCGTCCTTTGGTGCGGCACGGGGTGTCCTAAACCCGGCGGGGAGCGCGGCACACAGGCTCCTCAGCCTATGGGAATGCAATCAATAATCCCAGATTATCCAGTTAAAACAAAAAAAAAGTGAAGAGAAAGAGAAAAACTCTGTCTCTTCCATTGCTGCAGCTGGGTTTGAAATCCCTTTCCCTTCCCGCTGAGCATCAGAGGACACCGTCCTGGGGTGCTTCAGGAGGGGAGGCCCCCACGTTCTCCTGCCCTCGCAGCCTCTCTCCCTGCTCAGATGTTTGCCCGACCCACAGCCTGCCCGCCGTGTGAATGAACTTGCTTCCCTCGTCGCCACAAAGCTGCTCCCGGGCGGCCGACGCCAGGAGGAGTCGCACAGGACCCTTCCCCGCCGTGTTTGAACCCGGGTGTCGGGGGCAAAACCAAGTGGGACCCGAGGGCTGGGTGCGGGCGGCCGTTGGCAGCGCGGGCAGAGACGGGCGGGTGCCGGCCCTCGCTCCCGCGGGTGCTGGGCGCAGCCGTGGGGCTCTGTGGCCGGGCAGCGGCTGGGAGCCGGGCAGAAGCGGGCCAGGTCCCGGCTGCTCGCTGTGGTTAGAAGGGGATTTTCAGCTCGGTTCCTAGAGCTCGCATCACCCCGTCTGCGCCCGAACCCTCCTGTCCGTGCCGTTTTTGTCCTGCGTGTGTGATGTGGGGACCAGGTCCGTATCGCCTCGGCGGTGCCGTGGGACGTGCCGCTTCCCCGGAGGGACTGTCCCCGAGCGGCTCCGTGCCGTGTGGTGGGGACAGGACACGCAGCAGCCACGCCAGCCGGAGCCTGGCCCTGTGCGTTGCTGTCTCGTGTGCCCCCAAGTGTCCCACCTCGCTCTGTTATTGCTGATCCCCAGGGCAGCTGGACAGCCCTGGATCTCGCCCTGAGGGCTCCAAAGGCAGGAATGGCTTCGGTGTCCCCTAAAAGCACCGGCAGCTGGATGACTGTGCCGCGCTTTGAGCTTCTGCTGGCCAGAGGGGACGAGGCCCTTCCCGTGCAGATGCTGTGGCTCCAACGCTGCCACGGTGCAGGACGCACGAGAGGGGGCTTGGTGGCGGTCGCAGGGTGGGTGTTAGTGACCAGCAGTGGCACTGCCAGGCTGTGCAAACCAATCTGCAAGGGGTGCGGCGAAGAGGTGCTCTCCACTGCCGTGTAGCTGCTCCTCCCCGAGCCAGTGCCGAAGCTGGTTTGAGAGCGGCCTGAGAGCTGGACTCGAGGGGACGGCGCGCGGGGGGACCGGCTGTCCCCGCAGGCGTTGCTGCTGCCTGCCGCTGCGGCGTGGCACAGCTCACCTCCCTTCTCTCCGCTCCCCAGTACGAAGTGTCCGGCGAGGAGCACCTCTACTCCAGCTTCCCCGAGATTGACTTGTCCCAGCTGGATGCCAGCGACTTCGACTCCGCAGGCTGCCTCAGCGAGCTGCAGTGGTGCAGGGAGCACTCGGAGACCGACTCCAGCCAGTACAGCACCGACGACTCCGAGCTCTTCCAGGTACCCCCACCCTGCTGGGTGACCGAAGGGTGGGTGCTGGGGGAGAGCAGGGGACACACACTACTAGTAATAGCTCCTCCCCAGTTGATTAGCGTTCCATTAATTTGCTCGCTGGCTCTAAATGGAGCAAGCAGAGTAGGGCTAATGAGGAGGTGGGTGAGCAGAGGAGGGGTTGCTGGGCTGGTTCTCCTGTGATGTACTATTAAAAGGGAATTATGGCTGGTGCCCAGCATGTCCCGTTTGGTTCTTGGGGTGGCAGAGTGTGCTGGGGTGGCAGTGCTGGGGTTGCAGGGCTGTGGGGTGGGAACGTTAATTTCTCAGGAGCAGAAAGCAGCCCCTTGCCCTTGGCTCTCCTGCTCTGGGGTCCTCCCTTTGTTTGGGTCTGGGGTCCTGCTGGCAGAGGCTGGCTGGTTTCTCTCCCTGCCTTCGCTCTGGGGTGGCCCTGTTGCTCTGCTGGCACTGGGATGGTGTGGTGTGAAGCGGTGCTGGGCAGAGGGTGCTCCCAGGCACTGGCAGGGCTGGTCCCTGTCCCTCAGTGTGGTTTTGCCTCTTGTGATGGGTGAGCTGAGCATCTCGCAGAGCGGTGGTGCCGGGCAGGGCTGTGAGCACGGCGCAGGCATGTTGGATGCAGCGAGCTGTGGAGGCTGCCCTGGGGACCGGGGGCAGAGCTGGCTGGGCAGGCCATTTGCCTTTCCTAAAGCTTGTTCCGTGCCCTGGTTGTGCCCTCCTGAGTGGCACCCAGGCCCTTGCCCCCTCGGACAAGGAGGCTGTGACCTACTGGTGCCCACCAGTCGCCAGCTCTGGGTTGCATTTTGGGAAGGAGAAGGATTTTAATTCAAACAAGGGAGGGGAGGAAAAAAAGCCCCAGTATTTTCTAACCTGGCCATAATAACAACCCTCTGGCTTTTATGCTGTGCTGATGCTGTGCTTGAAAATGGTCCAGTCCAGCTGAGGGACCTTCATCACGAGATGCATATTTTCCGCTGAACTTCCTGGGGAAAAGATAAACAGAAAAGAAATGTGAAAGACAGGCCCATTAGGAGGAGCGGAGTATGATGAAATGTATCCCACTGAACTTGTGTGCGCAGCGGTCTCGTGCCAATAACAGGAGGAAAAGAAATGGAGCCAAAAATGGAGCATCCTGCTGCCTTTCCCTGGAGCCTGCTCTAGTAACTGCGAGCAAGGTTAGGGCACGGAATGAAAGATATTTAATTTTCAAACAAGATGAGAGAAACATGGGAGGCTGTGTGCAGTCAACAGTCCTCCTTGCGAGCCTCAATTTACCCCCGTGGTAATTTTATAGCCGATGGCAGCCTGCTTCTTGTTGGACATGGTTTACATTCAGAATGTGATGGAGGAGGACCAGAAAGAAGGAGCTCCTGGCTCACTTCAGCCATTCCTCAGCTTCTGCATCCTCTTCTGGGCTTCTGCACCGTATTTCCAGGCTGGGAGGGGACTCGTGGGGCTGCGTGGGACTGGGATGGTGCTGGGAGGGCTGGGGGTGCGTCAGCCAAGGCGAAGCCAAGATGGAAAGAGGGGCTCGGGCTGAGCTTCCCCTGTGCCCTACTGGGGGCCATACACCCCCATACGCTGGGCAGCCCTGGGCTGAGCGTACGATGGCTCTCCACGTTTCCTTGGCCTTCCCTGTCAGGAGAGCTGTGAACAAGCAGCCGTGCCGTCTCGGGCCGTGCCTGCCCCTCCGCAGGCCTCCGTCCCGGCTGGGTGCTGCTCCCAGCGCTGTGACAGCGCGGGCTCAGGGGGCCGGCAGCCCCGTCGGGAGGGTTTGGGCAAGGAGCCTTGTGATCGCAGATCCTTTACCGGCTGCAGCGTGCCTCCTGTGGGGAGAGAAGATGCTCTGCTCTGTTATTTTGCTGCTGGGGGTGCCGGGGCACAGGCTGATGCTCCTTTTCTGGTTGGGTCTCTCTCCCCCTGATCCCATCCCAGCGCTCCACTGGGGAAAAGCCGTCCTGGGTCCCGTGTGCGGTCACCAGGAAGTGTGGGTGCTGGCGCGGCACTGCCAGCCCCCGGCCCCCCGGCCCAGCGTCCCCCAGTCCCGCTGCCCAGCCTAACTGCCCCTCTCTTCTCTGCCTGCTCCTTCCAGATAATAGACAGCGAGAACGAAGCACTCCTGGCAGCCCTCACCGAGACACTGGATGATATACAGGGAGATGACATGGGCCTGGCTGCCTTCCGAGCTTCGGAAGAGGGGGACATGCTCAACCATGCCTACACCTCGCCTGCCCCCTCCCCCAAACCCACCGCCCCGGTCACGGGGGGGCCACCCCCGGCCCCCGAGTTTGATGAGCTGTCTCTAGTAAGAACCCACTTCCTACTGTTTAAGGTGGATTTGGATGAGCCCCTGATAAGCCGGCTGCATGGGTATGATAGGAAGCAAAGGTCTGAAATTTTTCATTCTAGGCTTAAAACTCTCTTTAACCGTCAATACCAAAGCATATACTTGTATTGTATACGTATACATGTTCTGCATCATTGCTGTCACCTCCATCACCATCTCACGGGAACAAGCTGCGTGTGTACAAATATATATGATGGGGGCGGGGGCGGGTGTCAGGGCGGGGTGGCTGCTTTGGCGAGACCCACACCCACTTTTAATCGGACGTGTGGATGTGGGGCTGCCCAGGGTCTCCCTCGTGCATCCCAGCCCCCTGCCCACAAGCAGCGGTGGCTGCTCCCGCCCGGCTCTGCCTCCGAGCCGAGCTCCCTGCCGCTCTCGCAGGAGGGACGGCAGGGACTCGGCCGAAGCATCGGGCAGCCCCTGCCCTCAGCTTTCAGCCCCTCCCCGGGGGCTCTGGAGGCCGGGGCATCCCCCTCGGTTCCCTGCAGTGCCAGGGCTCCACCTCGCTCCCCGTCCCGGCCTGGGCTAGCTGGCAGCACTTGTGCGAGCCGCTGGTGTCCCCGGGAGGTCCCCTGGGAGGGGGCACCCAGCCTGCTGCCCCCGGGCTGAGGGCCGCCCGGGGGGTCTCCCGGAGGCCGGGGCTGCGGTGGGGAGGGCTGACGTCCAGTGGGGAGAGCGCGCATTCCCACCGCCCATGCCCTGCGCGGGGGGTATATATCACACACGATGTGTCTGTGCATATATAGGATGTATACGTTGCAGGGGGTGGGGGGGGGGAAGGTGCTGGCTGCTTCCACCAATAGGAGTGGCACGCCTGAAGCCCTGGGTGCCCCGGTTGATGTTTCCCAGCAGACCCTGACCCGGGCATCCACCATTTTTGTCACCCCTTAAAGCCCCCCGCACCGGCCCTGGGGCTCCGTGCCTGCCGACCAGCGCGGGAGCCCCAGACCTGCCTCCTCCGTGCAGGTCCCCGGTGCCTACGCAGTCGTCTTGCTGTTGAGCTGTTGTCGCCTTTGGCTGTTAGTGCGACACGGGTGGAATACAGAATGCTGTTGCTGGGTGTGGGTTTGCCTTGTTTTTTTTCCCCATAAGCAAAAATGGTTTTGAGTAGAAGATAGAAGTTGTGCCAACCTTGCCATCAGAAGTGGTGGCACTGGGGGTCACCCAGGGAAAACCCCACTCCCACTGCCGTGGGCTTGACACGGAAGGTCCTCAACAGGGCTTGCATCTGCAAAATGCCGTGCAAGCTCACTGAGGAGTCGAGCCCCTCTCTGGGTCTTTTGGCTAAACGAGCCGTGCACGGGGACCGGAGCAAGCTGTCCGAACCTGCCACTCACGCCAGTGTAAAGTCTCTGTCACCTAAGGGCAGAGCTGATGGAGTGAGAAGCTGGGATGCCACGACAGCTCCTGTCTGTCTGGTGGGAGAGGGGATGCCCCTGGGAAGTAATTTCCCTTGTGTTCTTACTGCCCCGACCTGCTTGGGGGTCCCTGGGGATGCGGGTGAATGCTGTGGAGATGGCCCCGACCCCCTCGGGGCTGCATGCAGCCGCGGGGAGGTGGGAAACGCCTCCCTGCCTTTTTATTCTCCTTCCTCCATTTTCGGGTCGGATGCTTAGCAATGGCCATGTGCAGCGCAGGCGCGAGCCGAGGGGCTGCGGCCCCGCCGGCGCTTTCTCCTGCCCTCGCTGTGACGCCGACTCCTTTTCTTGCCGCTTCTCTCTGCAGCTGAAGAAGTTGCTCCTCTCTCCATCACACGTGCCTCCGAGCTGCGAGGCCCAGCGGGATGGCAGCGCCCGGCGCCCGGGGACCCCCAAGTCCCGAGCCGCGCGGTCCTGCACAAAGGTACTTCCCTGGCGGGCAGAGCTCAAGCCCAGTGCCCACCTCTCGGGAGCTCACCTGAAGGAGGTCACCCAAGGACGGTGTTGGGGGGTGTGGGAGGTCACCTAAGGACGGTGTCGGGGGGCATGTGCAGCCTTGGAGTGGGGCTGGGGGCTGGGGACACTGCAAAGTGTCTGGATCTCATGTGGACCCGGTGGGGTCAGGGCTCTCCCAGCTTCCCTGGGCGGGGGTTTGTGAAAGCCCCCTGCGCTCCCTGGCCGCCCCTCTGCCCCCCTCCCCGCTGCCTCGCAGCCCGGGCCGGGGGCCGTCGGCCAGGGAGAGCTGCGTGCTGCGCTGCGGGGCTGGCCCGTCACTTCACCCAATCTCCCGAAACCCAGCGGAGGTTGCCACCAAAGCTTTTTCTGTTGGCTGACGGTAATTGTGCGGTGCGTTAGGCCCAGCAGGTTAGATTGCCTGGGAAGAGCAGCACATCCGTCCCGGGGAGAAGGAGCATCACTGCGTGCCGGCTGCTGGAGGGGCAGCGGATGGGCTGCCGGCCCCACGAGCCCAGTGGAAACCCCTGGGGCGTGGGGCTGACCCCCAGGCAGGTCGGCATGCCGGTGCGCCGGGACCGGGGGGTTCGAGGATGAGGGGTTCTGGCTTCTGGCCCCACGCCCCGTCCGTGAATCGAGCTGTGGCTGCGGGGCTCAGGGCTGACGTTCTCCTCTCTCCTCTCCAAAGGTGGAGGGTCCCCGGGACAGGAGGGCGAGCGTCCCGCAGGCGCAGAGCCGCAGCTGCACCGAGCTGCACCGGCACCTCACCTCCGCCACCCTCTGCCCCCAGACCAAAGCCCCCCAGGTGCCCGAGGAGAGCCCCCGCCACCGCCAGCCCCCGTCCCTGGGCAGCTGCGCCCAGCACGAGGATGACAGTGACGGCAGCGAGGACTCGCTGAGCTCCGGCGACGCAGTGACCCCCCCGTCCTCGGCGGAGGATGGCCCCGGCAGCCGGGGGGAGATGCGCTCGGTGGTGGAGCTCATCCGCTACATGCACACCTACTGCCTGCCGCCGCGGAAGCTGCCCGCCCGCGACGCCAGTGCCGACGCCAGGCCCCAGCCCTGCAGCAGCCCCTTCAAGAGGGCCAAATCGGACTGCGCCGCGCAGCCGGGACGCCCCGGCAGCGCCCAGAGCCGGCCAGGCTGCGCCCAGCAGGCGGCCGCGGGCTGCAAGAAGCCCGGAGCGTCCTTCTCCATCCTGAAGGAGCTGCTGGCACGGGACCTGCTGTGCGACGTGAGCAAGCCATACCGCCTGGGCACGCCCGTGTACGCCGCCCTGGCCCGGCCGCCCGGCGCCCGCTGCCCGGGTCTACCGGCCCGCGACGGGGAGGATGCCGGCGGGACCGGCACGTCCGGAGCCGGAACGGTGCCGGAGAAGTCCGAGCCGCGGCAGAGCCCAGGGGCCGAGGCGGAGGCGCGGCAGGAGCCGGGCGGCCTCGAGGACGATGCCGGGAGGCGTGCAGGCGCAGCCGAGGCGAAGGCGGCCCGCAAGCAGGAGAGCAGCGTTCACGCCGTCCGCCGGTCCAAGAGACTCAACCCCGAGCTCAGCCACTGGCTCTCCTTCCCCGACGAGCCACCCCTTGAGCCCTCCATGCCCCGGGAGGCAGGGGACAGTGGTGCCTGCCGCGAGCCCGCACCGAGCCCAGCGCTGGAGGGCTTCCCTGCCCAGGAGCCCGCAGCCGAGGTGGAGGTGGGAGGCACGGAGGAGGCAGACAGCGGGAGCCCGGCAGCAGCGGCGGAGCCCCTGACCCTCTCCCTGGGCTCCCCGTGGGACAGCGAGGTGGGCGATGGGGCCGAGAGCCGGCGCTGCGCCCTCCCGGAGCGAGCAGGTGAGGGGCCGG
>Ga0065711_1047433_pt1 | contig 12331 bp, 4 predicted proteins | sample Hoacrofraction12_FD_59098 | JGI IMG/M metagenome (GOLD analysis project Ga0065711, IMG submission 59098) | Hoatzin crop microbial communities from Cojedes, Venezuela - Epithelial fraction 12 v2 (version 2) | ecosystem: Host-associated > Birds > Digestive system > Esophagus > Crop | place... | reverse complement strand
GAGCACTGGAACAGGCTGCCCAGGGAGGTTGTGGAGTCTCCTTGTCTGGAGATATTCAAGACCCGCCTGGACAAGGTCCTGTGCAGCCTGCTGTAGGTGACCCTGCTTCGGCAGGGGAGTTGGACTAGATGACCCACAGAGGTCCCTTCCTACCCCTACTATTCTGTGATTCTGTGATTCTGCTGCTCCTGCATCTGGGTTCTCATATGGCCAGTGACCACAGCGTCAGGGAGCCAACGAGGAGGGAAGGTGCTGCCCACCATGCTTCCAGAGACAGGGAATGGATGTGCACAGACGCTGCGCAGTGGACTGAAGTTCATGTAGGAGGCCCACAGTAGGAAACAGTTCTCTCAAAGCTCACTGCTGATCCAGAAACATCCTTCCCTAATGTCTTTCTGTCTGCTCTGCTGCATTTGAGTCATGGGTACAGCCACCATCTCTACAGACCTGTGACCATCCCATGCAGAGGCTAACATGCTCTTTTTCAGGGACAGGTGATATGAGAAAAGAGCAGGCTCTACTTTTGTCAGTGAAAAACTGAATCCAAACCTTGCAAGACTCTGTGCCCTTTCTTCCCCTTAAAATTTACTGCTTGAACAGACTCCCTCTGTCCTTCTTCACTCACTAAAAGCTGTGTCTGTCCTTGGGTAGCTGGTACTAGCTGATATTGCTCTGTGGAGACATGTATGGGGACAAGTACGAGAGTGGGCTGAGTGAATTCCACATTCTTATTGGGAAGGAAGAAGATGAATATGTTTAGTTTTACTGAGAGAAAAGGCCTTTCATTGATTATGTATACCTAAGGTGGATCTAACTTAATTTTACTGATACCAGGAGAACGAAAACAGGTGAAGATGGGATGACCTAAATGCATAGAGCAGGGTGTGGCTCTATGCTAATTGGGATGAGAGTATGGAGGCTAAGATTATCATGTGAGGGCAGCTTAAATTAACTATTTTTGAGAGGAGGTATTAATTAGTGAGCTATGGGCAGCAAAATTCGTTGACTCATGAAAGCCCTGTGTATCTGGAACTGGTTTCCAGAATGAAGATAACACACACAGTGGACTTGTTCCACTGAGACTGCACATAAGGCTTGGACTGCCTGACTGAATGAGATGCAGCCATGGTTAGACAAATAACCCCAAGAACCACATCAAACTCTGCTGCTCAAATCTTCATCTCAGGTACTTATCAACCATATCCCTCTGTGTGGACCAGAAGTTATGCATATTTGAACTCAAGCTTCAAGCTGCTTTGGTTGGATGTGAAGGTTCCTCATCTGTAGGAAAATATTGTCATGTTTTTCCTGGGTAATTCAAATCTAGTGGTCATTTTAATGAGGACTGAGATCTGGAGTTGCCTTTAATTTCAACTATGCTCATCTGAATTCTTGTTTAAATAAGAATAGAGCCCATGGCTTTTTGTTTAAGAGAAAAAATAACTCTGAGGTTCCCAAAAGGACTGTCAATAGCTTCACATTTTCTGAAAATTTGGCCCCTTATGGTTGTCTCCTGCAAATATGATCTGCTTTTTAAAGTATTTTGGCAAGCGGCCATTTGCCAGCTTTCACCTGGATCCTGATATGTAATTTAAGCACACCCAAAGATATAAAGCAGTTGCTCACTTCAGACAGGCTTTGCAAATGAAACTGCAGCTACTGACAGCATTTTTAACTCTGAACTATGTATGCTGGGAGAGGAAGAGTCAGGAGGTAAAGGGCCTTTGCCAGCAGGCACATTTCTGGAGGAAAACATTGGAACTTTGAGTTGAAAGGCCACCAAAAAACCCCAGACTTGTGCAAACAATCTGAATTTACAGTCAAGTGTGACACTGCTATAGGCTTCAATTTCCCTGAGGGTTGTATCGGACAAAGTCACTGAGAGTGCTTTTGTGTAAAAAAAAAAAAAAGGCAAAATTATAAGAACAGGTATATATATTTCTTTTTCACTATCTTTCCCTTTCCCTCTTTTTTGATTAAGTATCTGCAAATTATTTGTATTCCATTAAATAAGCGTGGCAGAGTTCAGCTGGTGTAGCAGGTTAAGGCACTGCTTCTCTGTACCACCAAACAGCACCCGTCTTTGAGGCATATGGAACAATATCACTCACATGCAGGATCCAGAAAACACGAGGGCTGCCAGAGAAGGCACCAGCTCCGTTTACACCAGTGTTTTGAGCATGCCATGACTTGGACTGCAGAGTGGGCTCAGGGAGCACAGACTGAGTTTCTTTCAGATTAAATTAATACAGAAGTTGTGCTCTGGAAGCACACCTAATGTACTCCACTTGCTAATGAGCATCCAGTCTGTGGCACCAAACTAGAGCTTGTTTGAGGTAACCCCCCAAAAGACATAGAGTGTGGACATGGCATCCTCTACACTGTTTCACTCTATACTTTTACTCCTACAGACAACTACTTGCAAATACAGTCTAAGCCAGATAGGCACATTGAGGGATGCCATTAAAAAAGCGTCTGAAGGAACTGTATTTCCCCAGGCACTTTATTATTTATCATTTGCGCTAAAGTACTATGCAACAACCTGAAATCTCCTACTGTGAGAGATTTTGTACGAACACAGAACAAGGAGACTGTCCCTTCCCCTGAAGAATTAAAACCTGGACATAGTTTGGGATGGAGATTTGCCTCCCATTTCAGCCCATTGCATTCCCAGGTGCTGTCCTGGCGTAAGAAAGCTGTAAATTCAGTCATGCAACTTAGCTCTGGGAAGGAGGTGGGAATGGGGAGAGAAGTATAAGATTTCACAATGTTCACTTTTCCTCGTGTCGTCACTGGATTGAAATGGATAGAAAATAGCCAATAGCCAGCAGAAAGTAGAGGCTGGGGGAATACAGTACTGAACTGACATCCCAGTGATTTACAACCTTCTTGGGACACTTTGAAGAATAAGTGAGTGACAGATTATCTGCTGACCTGCGCGATAGCTCATTTGCTTTTGTTCAAGCAGCAGTTTTTCAGTAGAACTGCAGGTTCTGATATTTTTCTGTTGAACTGAGCTACCTTACTGCTAAATAAATATGTCAGTCATCAGTGACACAAGTTAGCTTCTCTGGTAGGGGGTATTTGTCTCACTCCAAAGGGGAACCTGAGAGGAGGCAATGTGGACTTTTAGGAAGCGAGGTCCCTAGAGCAAGTCAAACTGATGGTGCGGACCTGTTGCAGAGCTACCTGGAGGTGTGGATCTCAAGATGTCCTTCTATGGATGGAGCTGGGAATTCTGACTCTATGTCATACTTTCTTACCTACTTTTTGCGTAAAGTTTGGAGAGGTTTATGGTTCCTGCACTGAGGTTAGTCCTGCTGTCCTTAGGTCTACTCAGACTTAAAAGCTGCATTATTTTTTTCACAAAAAAAACCTCCATAAGTCAGCTTAGATTGTCCCCCTTCACAGATATATTTGGCATAATCCTTCATTTGCCTACACCTAGTGATTATTTTGTGAGACAACTCCTTCTGCTTTATGGATCTGACTTTATATAACTGGACCAAGAGAATGATGCAGGAGTGTCCAGCAGAGGACTGTGGAGGTCAGGCTGGCATGCCCTGTTTTGGTGTAACAACCACTTCCACTGGTTATATTTAATTTTTAAATTGTTTTCATTTGTACCATTGAGACTATAAAGTTAATGTCCACAACAAAAACGGGAAGGGTACGCAGCAGCTAGTATTGACAATTCCTTTCAAAACACAATGTTTAAGAAATCACTGTTCTACTGACTTACTTCGTCATGAATTAACAGTGAATATCCACAGCCAGGTGTATTTTGTGAGCACAGAAACAACACATGGGGAGTAAAGCCCTGCACCCTATCTGACCTTGCAAGGGATCCAGTAACAGCAATGAGGAAAAGTAAAAAAACATTCCTCTCCCCAATACTGACTGCCTCAGTCTTGCCCTCCTAATAAGTATTTAAATAATATAAATGTGAAGGGTGGTGCACAAGGGGGGGGGGGGTTGTTGCACACAAACCTTTCTGACTTTTCTTTTTCCCCCTGAACACTGATGCCATTGCATAATTATATGGGTTGGCTTGAAAGAATGAAACCCAGTTCAAAATGTATGAGTTCATTTTTATGTTCTACTGAGAAAATTTATTCAGTGTGACTGCTCAGTAGCGAGAGCAGTAAAACACCTTAATCCCTGGTTGAAGAAAGGTAATACCTTGACAGATGTGTGCCTCCTACTTTCCTTGCGGCCATGTTTCAACAACAAACCTTTATTTCTGCTTCCCGGCTGTAGCAGGGAAAAAAAAAATGAGAGGAGCAATAAAGCAGTCAGACAAATCTCAGGAGCCAGGCGGCAATGCAATAGTAATGACAGATTTTTAATGTGGCAGGAGAGATTGACAGGAAAATGTCTTCAGAGCAAACGCACGCCAGATGGAATGAAAACAGTTTATTGGAGTATGGAGGTGCTGCTGAACTGAATAGAGGGCGGGTTTAAGGTGGGTGTTTTATCTGCTTCAGGTAAACAACAACAACCAAAAAAAAAATTTCCCCTCACCAGGTATTGCCATAGACCAGTCTTTGCACCAAGGGGATCCTTTTTTTGTTTGTTTATTTGTCTCTTTTTCCACAGTACTGCACCAGAGAAAAAACTTTAAAGTCAAAAGTTCAGTCATTACATGCACTGCACAAAAGGAGGAGGCAAACTGGTTTGGTCTGAGTATTTTGTATTGTTCGCCTCTCGTCCCTCTGCTTTCCCTTCCACCCCCCATTCTGAAGGAATTTCTCACTCAGTATGGACAGATAAAGTTCTTTTGATGTGCTTTTAGATAAATCAGAATGATTTTTTCCAAAAAGAGAATGAGTAAGAAATGAAAACAAAAACAAAATTCCAGCTGATTGAGTAGCTATCAAATCCAGGACAGATGAAGAAGCCTGCACTAAAAATACTATAAAAGCCAATATAGCTGTTTCCATATCAGGAAGAACAACATCACTGTGTCTTTTTCAACCGAATAAACAAACTTGCATGCTCTTAGTAATGATAATAAAGTAAAATTCAAACCCTACATCTCACAAGAAAACGTAGCTCTGAAATATTTTGTACCCTCCACACAGAGCAAAGGCAGGAAAACAGCCGTAAATGGGAAGAAGCAGCACAAAAGACAGGAACAAAAATACAACTCTAAACTGTGAATCTCCCTGACACCTTTTCATTATCAGCCTAGTCAATGAAGAATGCCACTAAGGATAGGACAGTGCCATATTATTGAAACATGCTGGTTTGTTTTTTTTTTTGAAGGATGCACTTCTGTAGTCTCTGTGGGTAGGTTCTTTATTTCACTATATTTGCCATTATTAACTGTCTGTAATTATATTTTACACACAGGGCTTGGATTAAGTGTTCTGCATGTATCATGTGCATTTATGCTGCTCTTTCTGGAGTTTATTCATGGCATTTTTGTCTTACGCAAATACATCAGAAAGAAGTCACTGAGTTACCTCTTTTATTTGTATTATACTTTAAAACAAAACAAAACAACCCTTTTCATCTTTGACAACCTGCTTCTTTTTTGGTACGGAATATTTATTTACACTGTAAAAAGATGTCATGATTCTTTCCACTAGTAGAAGTATATGCACTGAATATGCTCCAACGTAATTTGCAGAAAGTGGGGAAAATGCTCTGGAAAAGTAAGCAGGGAATTTTGCCATGTTGTTTCATCTGATAACTACAACACTACGATAACAAAGCTTTAGGCAAAATGCTTGATACTGACAGGAAAAGTAAAGCCTTTTAATGATCCTTTTAGAGTTTATATTTTATAGATTTACTAACTGTTTTAAAAATTTAAGTTTTAGAATTTTTGTCATATTTTGTCCTATTCAGACTCCTGCTAGAAAGTTCTGTTTAACTCCCCTTTTGCATTAGTCCTTGCAGAGCTATAACAATTGCTTGTATGACTCTTATGGTCTTTGGGGTTTTTGTTTCAATTTCCTTTAGCATTTGGGCAAATATTGGCATACAGGCTGTTCATCACATTGCAAGTGAAAGTATTTTTACATTAAAAAAAATGCCTTTAACTGGTTAAGTCATTTTTCAATACAAAGAACAACACAATGCCAAAGATAATAGAGAAAAACATAGCAATGAAGTATTTGTTAGTGATATGATATGTATTTCTGAAATTATCCTGTTTCCTTGTGCTCAAATGTAACTCAATTAGCAGTGAACTTAACTTTTTCTGGTTGGGTTGAAGTTGTCCCCTAAGTCAGTCCTGCAAAGGACATCATTTCAGTAGGAGTAGCTTTTTAGAAAACAAAAAAATTCAAAGCCATTTTTCAGTTTATTTTCGAATCTGTTTTACTAGCTTTAATTACTCCCCAAAACTAAACTCAGAATGAATATTATGGCAACACTGAAGACAAAACTTGACACAATAGGATGTGATGGCTGCCATTCTGTCCTTAAAGCACCTTTTTGCAACACACGTAATACAGAATATTAATCAGTGTTCTAAGGCTGTGGCAGTACCCAGAGACACAATGACAAGTTAGGGACAGAACAGCCAGCTTAACTGTGAATGGCATTGCTTTATTCTGCACCAGAATCCTCATATCATTTAAAAATAGATTTTACTGTGTCATCAGCTCTGTTCTGGTATCACTAGTAAACTGCACTAGGTACAAAAGCTGCAATGGAAATTGTACGAGCCTAGACATCAAAGTTGTTATCGGTACCGTGTAATAGCTGGAGTTATCATTTCAGAAGACACTAAATACTGACTCTCAACCTCAAATTGTATTCATTAGTAGCTTGCTTTTTTTTATTTTTTTTATTTCTAAAATCATACCAAGGATATCAGCATGCTCTTATGCACCCCCGCACTGTGGAATTTTGATAATGTATGTCCTAACCGCTTAATTGATTGATTAGCTTACTGCAGCTTTCTGAGGCACCAAATTTATCTTTAATAGCTGGAGTCAGGCACGGCAGGCAATCGAGGGGGGGGTCCCTTGGCGTCGATTTGCTCTTAACTGGAAAGTCATTACCACTTAATACATGTAGATTGTGTTGAAAGAAAATTATGTGTAATGAAATGAGGGAAAAATTAGTGGAGTGTTATGGGCGAAAGCAGATGTTACAGAGGAATTATGCTAGCAGAGATAATCACCTTCGCTAGCATTGTGTGTGCTGGGGTGTTAACTCAGGGAGAGAGTTGGTGAAAGAGCTAAATAAATGCATTGATTTACACAGATTCACTTTTCAAACTACAGTATATGACTAGCACATGCATCTAAAACCACATACATACATACAGACACACATACAGACATGCTCAGGACTCAGCTTTTGTATTTCTGATGTTCACACCCCTTATTTAGCTATTTTCCAGCTACTCACACTATATTCAGAAGTCCTAGCTGGAAGCACAGGGAAGTAGCTGTCGATTTGCATAGTATCATGAAGATGAGAATATCCAAGGGCAGAAGTACTCATCTAAGCATTAAGACAAGACCTTGTATGCTTCAAACTCTGGACAACCTCTCCTGAGAGAAAACTGATGAATACAAGAGAGATCTTTCAGGGTAGCACCTGGCATTTTAGAAGCTATAAAATTGAAATAAATAGCAGAGATAGTCGCAAAAAAATTATAGAGACATAGAGTGTTGTGCCTTTACTTAAACAGCCTGTAAATAAATTAGATGATAGAAGAAAAAAAGAAAAGATGAAATCTTCCTTTTTAATTCAAGTTAGGAACATGTTTTAAGGTAGTAGTTTTGCAGGTAAGTGATAATGAAAACACTCAAAATCAGGCCAAGGGACAGAAAAGAGATGCCACAGATTTTATTCTGAACACATTTCAGAACTCTGTAAATTAATCTTTCACCTGTGGGCATCTCCCTGTCCTTTTCCAGCCGTGACTGATAGATATGCTTGATTATATTTCTTATATCCAGGCATGCAAGGTCACTATTAATTTTTATCTTGGGTTTATCTATTTCATATAATATGTGTTTGGATTTAGAATTATCTCTGCTTTATCACCCATTTCATAATAAAAATTGTGGTCTCAGGAAGATATTATTTTGCAGATTTTACTATTGAAACCATCGATAATTAGGGTTTCCTCATATATCGTTCTGTTCCTTTGCTACTAAATGAGGCTTTTATGACTATAGTTATTGCTGGTGATAATAATACAAATTTTGAAAATTAAAAAAAAAATGAGACTGAAGGTCTTGTATTCCCAGTATTACTATTCAGAGATAGGAGGTTAGCAAGAGGACTGTCAATTTCCTTGTCACTATATTAATGAGTCAAAGAAATGCAGCCAGCCCCTCATGAATCAATTGGAAAACTATGATGAATGTTTCAATAATTAAGAGAATAATTAAATTGCTGAATGTAGGATGGCACTAAATAAAATAGCTTTTGTAACAGCAGAATATTGCTGTTTATAAACACAAAGACATTTAAATAATGCTGTGAGTCCAACTTAGATTTATCTGTCTGTCTTACAATTTTTAACCGTCTCTGGGCCCAATCCTGCAAGAACCCACCCTATAAACAGTATACCTTATGCCTTGGCTCTGTGCACGATGGCAATAATCATATACGCAAAGCTAAGCTCTTGCAGAAATCTGCTGCTAAACCAGAGTCTCTCTGTGTACATACGTGCCTCTCTACCTGCACATTGTAACATGGCCACCATCGTGGTGCTTCAGTGATAAGCAGCTAAACTTCAACAGATAACGAAGCCAGTGAATTCACAGTTAAACCTGGCGCTCTGATGGTAACACGCATGATGCTTGTGGAAATATTTTTAAAAGGTGATATGTGTTAAAGGTGAACTGTAAATCTGAAGTGAAAATTATGTTAAGTTCAGAAATATGTCCTGAATCTCTCAACTATCAGGCAAGTTTCACCATAGCTTTCAAAATTCTATTTTCTCATGTACAATAATCTGGCAGTTCCTTCTTCGATAAGGACATCCCCAAACATAACTTTGTGTGATATCACACATACCAGAACCTAGGATGCTAAAAAGGGGACATCCTAGAAAATTGTCCGTCAAACCAGGGTGTCTCGGAGCAATGCACCTGCTTAAAGATATTATATTTGGGAAGGAAATATATAAACTATGCCCAGATCCAAAGCTTGAAAATATTTATAAATCCTGGGAGGGCGAGGATAATAGGAAAACTAATTAGCTAGTATATACTTGTATTTATGGAACCTCAGCACATTTAAGAAGTCACTTGCAAATCAGGCAGGGTCATTTCCGGTGCAAAATTCAACAACGTGCATATAGAACCTCTTCTGACTGATTGTATATAGACAGCACTCCTCGTCCCCTAATTGCTGTAACGTGACAGCTGAGTTTGGTTTCACTGCCTACCAGTATCCCAAAGTGCTTTTCACTGTCCCATCTTTCTCACCTCCCTGTTTCACTGATTTTTTTTTTCCTTTTTCTGTCTTTTCCCCAGTCACCCTTCCCTTCACAAACCACCTTCTGTTCCCAAAGGCGTTTCCACCACACACTCATCTTCCACCAGTCCCTAGCTTTCCCCACAGGGGGAGGCAGGTTTTATTTGCTTGTGGGAGAAAGATGTGGAAGAAAATTTTCTCTCCGGCTCTGAGTTAGCCCCTCTTTGCAGGTCAATCATCACGTCAGCCACAATTTCACCATCTTCCTAATCTCTTGTGTTGCTGATTTATTCTTTCTGTCTCCTCAACTAGCATATTCCTTTACAGTCAGAAAATCATCACTGATCCTCTTACATTTCACATTTGCCTTTGGTCCCTTCCCTTCTCTCTTCTACTGTGGAGAGACACCTCAGACAGACCCTGAACCCCATACCCCCAACATGTTTCTTTTCCATTTTCCTCTTCCACTTTGAATGCCTCTTTCCTACTCATCACATAAACATATGTTCTGGGGTATTTGAAAACCCAGTATTATGTACTCGGCACACTAGTGATTTGAGGTGGAATAGTGAATAAATATAGCCATAATATGCTTTAGAATAGTGAATTAGTTGGGCAGGAGACTTTTAAGGCTACATGTGTGGCCAGTAAAAAAGTAGCAATTACCATGAGATGGAATCTGATATACCACAGTTATTCCCTATTCTAGGCATAGGCCAATACCATGGTAACCTAGACTCCACTGTGTGGCAAGTGTTGTTAATTATATAGCTTTTTAATGGAGATGATTATATTTCTCCTGTCTGAAATCAACATTTACTGGCAGTGACCAATGCCCAGAAAGATACTCTCAGAAGGAAGTTGCATGATCTACAGTATGTACATTCAACGTTTCTTGCTTATAGTGAGACAATTTCATTCCATCAATGGAACAGGTGAAAACTGTTCACTTTTCTGACAAATCCTCGTAACTAATTAAAATATTAGAATTTCAGGTGGATAGAGCAGTATGTTAGGGATGCCACGTATTGACAGGCCAAGCCTGGGGAAAGAAAACCATCCAGCTTATATTTGATAATTAATTAGATATAACTTAATGTTCAAGGGTTGTTAATACAGCATCTTTCTTTAGCATGATATTTAGTTCTCTCCGAACAGTGGAAACAGCCATGTCTACAATGAAGGTAGCTTGGGATTTTCTTTTGCAAAATCTGCTTCCAGCGGGTATTACTTTGCCAGAATTTAACATTCGGGTTGGAAGTTTTCTACTATATGGCTCTGTTTTAGGTGAATATTCACTTCTGAGGATAAGACTAGGGAAAACACGTTGTTTGCCAATGTTTAAAACAAATATACCTTTCAGTTGTTTCCTTAACAGCTCTGCAATTTAAAGCTGGGTCCTGAAAACTGGTCAACTCTTAAGCTTCTGGAAAAAAAGCTTATTTATGTTCATTAGAGGCTTGTTACGGTTCTCAGAGTTTCAATGTGTCAATCCGATTGCACGGATACACCAGGTCCCCTAAGATAGACAGCCCTGCCACTTGAGCAGGAGTTTGTTGCTCCTTGCCGGAGTTGGCTGGGTCTCTGAATCCAGGACAAACAGCAGAAAGCTTCGCTCTCCCATGCTCCTGATGGAGTCCAAGGGATATTCAGGGGGAAGAAAAAGCTTGGTTTCACAGAAAGTAAGTAAAAGAGGGAAGGAAAGAGTGTAAAGAACATAGGAATAGAAAGCTCGAAGTGAGGGGTAGAAAAAGAATGGCCACTTTGGACATGGAGCTGATGTGCGTGCACAGATCAGTATAGGTGTGTGCTCTAGCTCTAACAATTAAGGAAAAAATAGGGAAAATTATGAGGCCCTAGAAACTGCTGTAATAAACCAGCCAGAACATTTAGAAACATGACTACCTTGAGATTTTGGGTAAGGAGGAGCAACATGGGGTGCATGGGAGCAGAAAAGAAGGGAAAACATAAGCACTGAACACAATGGCCAGGAGAGTGACTAGATGAGTAGGAGGTGGTTATAAGCTCATTAGGGACTGAGAAACGGCAGTAAAGATATGCACGAGTCCTACTAGAAAGGAGGTAAGAAAAGGAGCAAGACGATGTTCAGGTTGGAAGGAACAGGAAGAAATTTAATTCATCCACCTCCATTGAATGTAAACTTAAATTAACTTCTTCTGAGTTCTGATTTCGCTGTGATATTTAGCAAAATAGCACTTACTTCTGCTCAATTTTTTTTATATCCCATGCCTAATAATAAGTTACACAGAAGATAACAGGCCTCTACCACTTCTGTGTGGAGATCAGAACAGTTACAGACAATAAAATTTTGCTTGTTCAGTTCCTATATTTCCAAAACATGAGGATTTGCATCATTGAAATGTAAATTAGACAATGACATTCTGAAGTTCAGCACTCAAAAACTAGGAAATATTTGGATTAAAGCTGCGCTGGCAATGTCATTTTGGCTCACTTGGGGTTACGCACTCCGACTGTTGATAAGGACTGGATCCCATCATTTCTGCCTTTCCCTCAGACATGCATTGGTCATGCGATGGGGGAATGGCAAGTCTCTGCTGGCTGTGACAGAGTTAGAGAGGGGCAAATCATCTTCTCTTGGCTCAGGCATCTGAGTGCTTGGAAAATGAGATCCAATCCTACTGCTTGCAACCTAGTCTGTTTCTGAGAGTGGAGTTCCACCTCACCTAATGAAGGCAACCAAAACATAATTTTTACGGACAAGAACTTAAACAGGTGGAATTATTTTGGAGGTTTTCAGGTTTTTAGGTTTTCTATTGATTAGATAGGGAATCTAATTAGAAGAGAAAGGTGCATGGCATGTGGAAAGAGGGACAGGCCACTTGGGAAGAGTACAGAAACGTAGTGAGAGCATGCAGGGATGCGACAAGGAAGGCCAAGGCTCACCTGGAAT
>Ga0065711_1047430_pt1 | contig 12331 bp, 6 predicted proteins | sample Hoacrofraction12_FD_59098 | JGI IMG/M metagenome (GOLD analysis project Ga0065711, IMG submission 59098) | Hoatzin crop microbial communities from Cojedes, Venezuela - Epithelial fraction 12 v2 (version 2) | ecosystem: Host-associated > Birds > Digestive system > Esophagus > Crop | place... | reverse complement strand
AAAAAAAAAAAAAAAAAAAGGATGATCATTAACAGCAGCAGATGCTATTCCAGTGCCTGATGCCAGGCAAGCAAGACCTAGGGTGGAAGGACAACCAAAACCACTGTCCAACAGGCAGTGAAAGCACACAGCTGAGCTTGCATTTACTAGAGGGCAAAGTCACCCAAGTGATGCTACTCTGGCAGTCAAAAAGCAGAAGTGGGGCAAGAAGGTCCTGGTGAAAAGTGTTTGGTTTAGCTGCAGGAAGCTCAGCAGGACACTGATGAGAACAAACTCTACTAACTTGGCACACAGCTTTCTGAACAAACACATTCTTCTTGAAGGGGCAACAGGGGAGATGCCTAATGCAGTCCCTACCCACTTGCACTTTGGGAAAGGGTGATGTTTAACAACAGGCAGTCATCCCTTCCTTCCCTCCTATATTGCATATCCTGTTGCATCATATTTTATAATAGACTTAATACTTGCTAGGGAACAATCCACAAACCAGATTTTCAATTGCTAGTGGATATGTAGAAACAAAAATACCTTATCAATAGGGTTGAGGTATTCATTTGAGGATTTAAGTCTTCAGGTTTTCTGAAAAATTCAACAAGTAAAAAATAGCTTTTAAAATCTACCCTGGTGTCACCCTATGTACTCGTATAACATCCTGCATAGTAAGAAGCATGTTCTAATCACATTAAACTACTCTCTACAAGATTCAGAAGGGGAAAAAGAGCAACAGGCAAGAAGTGCAAGAAATGGAACAGTATTTGTATCACAGTAAAACTAACAAGCATCTCTGAAGCAAGCATCTAACAGCTTAACAGCCATGACTAACAACATACAATAACAAAAATATACCTTCATAATGAGATGAATTAAATACAAAAGACTCCCTTTTCAAATGGTGGTTTGTATGAAAACATATCGTATTGCAGCAGAAGGGCGTGAGGTTGGAATGTTGCAGGAATCAGGGGTGCTGGAACCACCTACTCTAAAAGGCAAATCCATCTCATGCAATAGCTTGCTCATTTTCAGGATGTAATCAAGTGTCTGTGTAACATGGAAATCTTATTTCCTTAATCAATTAGAACAGCAAACTGTATTAAAAAAAAAAAACACAACAAAACTTTGCATTTTACAGCCTCAAGTCCCATTGAATCCGTTTTGAAAACGGAATACTGCTCTCAGGTCTTCAATTCTACGTGGACAAATTTTAAAGTCACTTCCACTTTTAAGAATGCAACACATTTAAATAGAAAAAGAAACAATTCTTTATCAGAAGCATTCTCAATGATAGGAAATCAGGGCTACGCCATACAACTACTGCATCAGAACACATCTTGGGTGCCCTCAGTTACAGCTGTTTGGACACAGCAGCTGGGTGGGCAGTTTGGAAAAGACAACAGGAATCATCAGAGTTAGAAGTAAGCAGACCCAGACAGCACTGGGGAAAATAAAGCATACAATAGCTAAAGCAAGCCATGGTTAGGGTGGACTGTCTGGCTGTAGGAATGTGAAAGGATTTATTTTCACAGTAAGCCGTGGGTAGACTGCTTCAGGAATATTTTTTGTTCAAAGTTCATACTGAGGTTTTAAGTTTCAAAAAGAAACTTCTTTAAACAACTCCATTTTGCACTAACCCAGTTTGCTTTGATCTGCATGTCATCATTACTTTTGAAGGAGCTAAAACATGCTTAAGACACCCAGAAAATACTGTCTGGTTTTGCTAAAAATTGCTAACTCATACAGAAGCTATTCCCACAAAACACATCAGTTTGGAGATTTAGGATTTCTTCCCTTGCACTCATGAGTAGATGCTAAAATTGAGAACCTTTGTATATTTGAAAAATAATGAAGGATACAGTTCTTCATAACTCCTTATGGCTACCCTGATACCACAACCTATAAAACTGCAGTTAATTCAGTATACTTTTAAGGCTTGTGACTAATTTAGTAGAAACTTGACTCAATTCTCTTCTTAGAAAACCATACCAATAGCTAATGGGGGGGGGGGCAGGAATTATAATCAATCTTTAAGATGGTGATCAGTTCAGACTACGGTTCTTCATACCGAGTCCTCAATCACTATATATATAACAGGAATACATGCAGGGGAAAAAAAAATAATCAACAGGATTTCTGAATTGAGCTCAGTGAGACTGAACTTAGAAGGTATTTCTATGAAATAAATACCAAATCAACTAGCACTTCACATAGCCTTTACAGTAAAATTATGTGACTGTTTTATTTAGGTTTGGTTATTTTACATTGTAATAACATCCAGGGTAACAAAGAGACGAAAACCTCCACATTATCTCTTTTTAGCTAAACATTACAACAAAATACTGCCTGTCTAATTCCCATTCCAGACAGACAAATTTAACTTTGTATTCCTTTATTAAGTAAGTAAGAATAAAGCTCAGGCGGCTTGCTTATGAGAAAGTCTGGATTTATGAATCTGAAAACAAAAAATCCCAGCCTCAACAAACAAATATAAATAGAATAAGCCTGTATTCCAATCACAATTATACATTTATTTCATTGCCTGAAAGGATGCACATGGAATCAGGCTACTTCTATGTAGCTGGAAAAATTTTTGAAGTTCTATTACAAAACCCCCCTCAAACATTATTTAAAAATACAAAACTCTTGAAAAAGACACCTCATTCAAGACTAGTCTGCTGCATTACAGACACACGCAACACTCAAAAGCACTAAACTAATCACTTCAAATCTTTGACTAGACAGAAGTCAGGTTAAAAAACCTGGGGTTTGAGCCATCTAGCAGACTTTACGTAAGATCTTCATGTTGTTCTCTTCTACGAAGCTCCACAGCCCTCTGGGCCACACACTACAGCTGGGCCAGGACCAGTCATATGAAGATGGAGAAAATGGCTGGTTGTGTAATCATATCATGTGACACAGAGCAAGCACCTATTTACACTGGAAGGAACCTCTGGAGGTCAACTGCTTCAGTCCCCTACCCAGGACAATCTCCAAAGCCTCAAAGGCTGCTCAAGGCCATTCCCAACCAAGTTCAGAGTATCTCCAAGGAGGCCTCTCTGGGACACTTGTCCAAGCAATTGACCACCTTCAATGTGCAAATAACTTCCTAATGTTTAACTGAAACATCCCTTCCTGGAACTTTTTCCGTTGCCTCTAGCCCTGTCACCCAGCTCTCCCAAGAACAGCCTGGTTCTGTCTTCTCTGTGCCCTCCCAGTAACTGAAAAAAACCTCCTGTCCCGCCCCCCGCCCCCCCCCTTCCAAACACCGAGGACATGCAGCTTTTCCAGCTGCTCTTTTTAGATTATGTGCTCCTACCCCCTAATTATCTTGGCAGTCTTCCTCTAGACCTGCTCCAGCATGTTAGCATCTCTCCTGTACCAGGGAGCACAACACCAGACACTGTTTCAGACGCAGTCGCACAAGTACTCACCTCGGGCAGCTACTGGCTTGATTCTCGCTAAGTAAAGGCACATCATTAACTGAGATTCAACTTCACGTCCACCAGGAAAGCAACATCATTTGCAGCAACGTCGCTTTCTAGCCATCGTTTCTCAGGGTGTACTACTGTGTAGGGTTATTCTGCTTCAGTTTTCAGACTTTTTGTTGAACACCATGAGGCTCTTGTCAGCCCATTTCTCCAGCCTGTCAAGGTCCCTCAGAAAAGCAGCCCCCTCCCTCCCACTCCTCCCCGCACACACAAGATGGTATCACCCACAAGCTTGCTAGTGGTGCATTCCATCACCTCATCCAGGTAGTTAATGAAGATTATAAATGCAAAACTGCACTATTTAATTTTACTGAATGCTAATTATCATGTCCTGAAAAGGATTAAGAACTTCCAAGTAGTTTAATTCTAACTAATTACGGGGTTGGTAAATGGGACGTTACCAAGAACTTCTATTTCAGTACACAAGACGCCAAATAAAGCCTCTTCAGTACTTTTTTTTTTAATGGGCAGTTTGTGCTTGGTGATTCACTGAAATAGCTTCAATGAAAGATTTCCCTCCAACACATCCTCCTAAATATGGAGAACTAAATACATAAAGTATCTTGTGTCAGTGACTCTCAAGAAGTCAGGGAAAAGGGCCTAAATTACAGCCACTGTGTATTTGTACCGCAATAAGCTACAGAGCTGTTAGTAACGCCTCAGTACTGCAGGCTGAGTACCTCCACACACAAGCTTTCAGAAAAACTCAAGTAACTGGAGTTCTTCCATAAAGAACAAACACTTTATTTTAGAATTGTATATAACTCACAATGTTGCACAGGTCTAGATTATTCAGTATCACAGTGTTGTAGGAGAATTCTTTCTACAGAATACATGTGTTGGATCATTGCTGAAGAACCACATGTTCTGCTATCATAAAGTCTGCTATATAGCTGTGTCTCAAGGTCTGAGCTTTAAAAATATCAATATCCTCACCTTATGGGTACTGAGACAACTTCAGCTATTTAGCAAATATGAATGAAACTGCATGAGTCAGTTCTTTAAAATGTTAAAATTTTTTAACATTTGGTTAAAAAATGGTGTAACTTCCATGATTAACACAGCTGGAACTTTGGTCTTCACAGTTCAGTAGCTACACACTTTTGCAGTTTCTTCAAGAGACTGATGAAATTCACCATTTTGATAGACTGACGAGAAGTTTTCTGGGCTCCACTCTGCCAGGACATTTGTACATGTCTATCTGTAGTCTTTCAATGTAACAGAGAGTTAACTGGAGATTAATACATTTGCTTCTCCCCAGCTGCTTAGATCTCTAGACCACAGCAGAGCCACCTGGATTAAAAAAAAAAAAATCCTAACAATTCTGCAAGTAATTTGCACAGGCAAGGCAACAAGGAAAAGAACATTTCAGAAAAATCTATTGCAACAGCATTTACAGGCTGCTACTGCTGAAAATCAGTCTTGATGTGCTTCCAGCCTTGCATATATTATCTTTTATACTTTACACACATAGTAGTTAATAAAAATACAAAGAAAAATACACAACTGCGTAACACAGCAGCACAGTAACAATCAAATCCTTACTACAGAGTTCATCAGTAAACTACAACAGCCCTAAAATTCCTATTCTTAAGTCGACTATAAATTTTAATAGAACTAGTATTTAATATAATTGCAGTGCAATAACATAGACAAGTATATCTTATGATCTTTTCTCATAATTTTTCAGCTATTTCTCCAAAGGCTCATTCATAACAGAAAATATTTCAGTTATCCTTCTCATCACTATCAGCGCTTCATCTGTGCATCCTAAAAAAATACACTCTTACTTTTTAATACAGTAAGATTTTGAGTTTCTACACAATAGCTTTGATAGAAAGATACGATTTTTAACTTTGCCTTCAAAATTCCTATTAGAAATCCATCTGTGAAAGCTCCTTGAAGAGGAGATCTTAAGTGGACTGTAAACACAGCTCAAACTAATAAATATAACAAAACCAGTTTTCTCCATGAAGTTATTTAATTTGTAGTAATTTATAATCAGGACCAAAACCAGCTGCACTCAAACAGGACATCATGTTCCTACAGTCACTTAAAGCACCTGCTATAAGAACTAGCAGGGCCTGTTTTTAAAGCAGAATTATATTTATAAACTAGACAAATCTAATTCTCTTCTATGCTAAATTCCAAGAAGAGTGATCATGGGGTGAAGTACTTGAGGCAGAGAATCAGTTTCCAACGTATGTTTACATTGAATTGCAATTCAGTACAGAGTATATAAAACAGTCAAGAAATATGCCATTAGTATATACATACTCAGCATTATATATGCTAACTTTAAGTGTATTTTCCCAGAAATAGCTTTAAAACCTCTAAAGCTGTATCTTCCTCAAGTCACCTATTTCATTTTTTTTTTTTTAAAAAAAAAAGAGGTGGGGGGAGATCACAAACACTCCTATAGCACATTTTTCAAAAGTCAGTATTTTAAGCTTTTAAGACAATTACCACAGAATTAAACTGCGCAAAAATTTTCAGTTAGCCACAATCATCCTTTTACCACTTTTCAAATAAGTTATCTCACAGGTTACTCCTAACTGTCTCTATCGGAGGCCAAGTCAAACTAAATCAAAACAAAATTATGCTTTCCTCTCTATAACCTTTAACTGTGATTCACATAGAATTAACTCAGGTTGGTATTCACACAGATTTTCCCACTTGACTTAATTTTCCTGTTAGTTTATCTTCTTGCTAATGCTTTGCTTCACAGCCTATGCAAGACTACGTGTTTCTTTTTATGTTTTCATCTGCCAAGAACTGTTCAGAATTTCTACTTGCACAGAGGTGCCAAATCATTGACAGTGGTCAGAAAACAGGCCCAGCACCACAGCGTGTCTAAAAAGATGTCACCCATCTAACTAACTTCATGAGACAGAGGCATCAGGTCAGTATAACACAGTGTAACAGCCATTATCACAACAAACGATGCTGAAGTGAATCCTGACTCCATGAAAGTGTTCTGCAAGAGCAGATCAAAGCTACAAGCCATTCCTGTTGTCCACAGAAGAAACAAAATCTTTGCTTCAAGACATACAAGACAATGAACAATGAAAAACAAAACAATAATCAGAAAAATAAGGGTGAAAGGACAGAAAGAACAGCAAGAAAAATATGAACAAATATTCAGAACACCATATAAATAAATACCGGTGAAATGCCAACACAACACTAAGATCGACCAGCTGCTACAAGATACGGCAGAGACATTGTGTCGAACAGAAATAACACAAGCCTCAATAATAGTAGCCATCATGGTTCAAGGACATAAACAGACCTCTTACCAATCAGTTGCACTTTTGTTAACTTGCATAAATGGAAAAGGATTTAAATGCAACAGATGTAAAGATACTACATGAAGAAGAAAAAATCTGCCTCCATGAAATGTATTTTAGTACCTTAAGTGAATCCAGAATTTGAAAACAAGAAATGGACCTTTTCTTTAATCATCATTTATTACCTTCCTACCACTGATGACTTCTGAAAAAACCCCTCACACTTACATACAAGAACTTACTCCACATTACAGAAAAATGGCCCCAAATTACAAACATTTCTTAATGTTCTATGTAGGAGGTATACAAGTGGTGATTTACTCTCTTGCTTAGAGAGGATAACCTACAATCAATTGATCTCTTTGATAGCAAAACAACTCCCTTCATGTTCCTTTGGTTTTCAAAGCCTATTGTCCAGTTACTAGAAGTCAAAGTTCTTAAATCGACTTTTATACAGCCTTGCAGATGGTCCAGAAATCGATCATTCTTGATCTTTTCCTCTAGACTGTGCTTTGTTTCAGAATGCTGAAGTGAGAGAGGGTTATGCCTTTACACTTGACTGTCAGCTGCAAATACAAATGGAATAGTTCAGAACATTACAGCAAACTTAAGGATTCACTCAAAATACCACAGTGACTTGGAAATGCCTAGACTGTATTTTTAACCACAGCCTTTATTATAAAGCAAGGACTAAGTGGTTGAGAGTAGTTTAAAAATACTCCTTTAAAGTGAATATACACCATTTGGCTACCACATGACAGTACTTATTCCATGGAATTTGGTGACTGCAGTATTTCCAAGAGTCTTTTTGCTTTATTTACTCATATGCATCTGGGGTGCTATTTTCACAATAAAAGCGTAAGTCAAAATTGAATATACCTATTTTTTGTTGGAGAGAAAAGGAAAACCTAAACGCAGCAAAGAGGTATGGAGAAGTAGCAGCCAATAAGTAAGTTTCTACTTCCTGGAATACTATATAGCATGGCAGACTACATCACAGAAATTCTTCAAGTAACCAGAATGGTAAGCACAAGCCACTGGGGAAACTCCCTTAAGTAGGGAAAATCCCCAAGAGACTTAATAACCTTTTCTCCGACATAGAAGCCTGCATGTAAGAACTATTTAGTATGTAATACACTGTTTCAGTTGTCATGATGTAATATTTAAACTACACTGATTTATCATCAAAGAATAACGTTACTGTACTGCGGGCTGGGTGCAAACATTGATTCCTAGGTGCAACTTTACACACCTATGTAAACTGACTTTAAGAGAATTCATTTTGGCCCCTCGTCTTCCTTGTCAGTACTGGGCTGAAGAAGAACAGTTACAAGAGGAACTCAACAGCCAATGCTGTTGCGCAGCTGCTCTGTAAAGCCACCCCAGCCAGGAAGGATCCCAGGCAGAGACCCTTCTATTTCCCTGCAGTAACCCATTTACAACCCGTTACTATATTTTTTACTGCAATTACCCTTCAACAGTCCGAGTTCAGAATTTATGCGCGTTAAAATATAAATCAAAGCAACACCACTAAATGAAAATATCTCTTAAGCAATTCAAATAAAACCCCTTAAAGAAAACTCAAGTATGCTACCAGTACTACAAATTAGCTTTAGGTCAAAAGCAGTGTTTGTCTTATCTACAAACATGGTGATTCTCTTTGGAAAACAGAAGAGTTAAGAATACACATAAATATGAATTTGAAGTGTTCATCTATATAATATATGAGATGTTTGCAACCTCTTAAAATTACTTTCAATTTCTAAAAACAATATAGGAAGAGGGACAGAGAAATAACAAGGACTCCCTCAGACCATCTCTGCATACCACTAAGAGAAAACCCTGGCTGATTTTATATAGACACTTTATTTCCTTTTCTTTTCATAGTACATTTTAAGGTATGTGAGACTAAAAACAAAGAAGAAGAAAGTAAAGACTTTACTGTTAACAAAGCATGGAGGGTAAAGGAAATTCAGAAAGCATTAAAAAGACAACAAAACAACTGACTAGTATCTATTTTTCTCCAAAGTGATTTTTGGACTACTAAACTAGAAGATTATTTCTATACTTCTTTGTATAGCGCTCCACTTTGAGTATTTTTTGAGATGAGACAGATAAATACACACACACACACATATAAAAACATACATTAAGACAGTCTGGAATGCAAAACATACTATTTCACTGACACTAGAGAAGACAATCTAACATTCCTCAGAAAAAAAATTACAGAATCACAGAATGGCTTGAGTTGAAGGGGACCTTTTAAAGCCAGGTCTAACCCTCCTAAAATGGGCAGGGACATCTTTCACTAGACCAGGTTGCTCAAAGGCCCATCCAACCTGGCCTTGAACACTTCCAGGGAGGGAACATCCAGAAACTTTTCTGGGCAACCTGTTCCAGGGTCTCACTGTCTTCATCATAAAAAATGTCGTCCTTAGATCCAATCCTAATCTTTTAGTTTAAAACCATTGACGACCCTTGTCTGGATACCACTGCAGGCCTTGGTAAAAAGTCTGTCACTGTCTTCTAAGCCCCCTTTAAGTACTGAAAGGCCGAAATAAGATCTCTCCAGAGCCTTCTGTTCTCCAGACTGAACAGCTCCAACTTTCTCAGCCTTTCCTCCTAGGAGAGGTGCTCCAGCCCTCTAATCAATTTTGTGGCACTCTTTTGGACCTGCTCTAACCAATCGCTATTTTACTGGGGATCCCAGAGCTGGACGGAGGACTCCAGGTGGGCTCTCACCAGAGCGGAGGGGCAGAATCCCCTCCCTCGACCTGCAGCCCATGCTGCTTTTGATGCAGCCCATGCTGCTTTTGATGCAGCCCAGGATACGGCTGGCCTTCTGGGCTGTGAGCGCACACTGCCAGATCACATCCAGGTTTTCATCCACCAGTAGTCCCAAGTCCTTCTTGGCAGGGCTGCTCTCAACCCCTTCATCCCCAGCCTGTACTGATATTGGCAACTGCACTGGTCCAGACGGAGGATCTTGTGCTTGATGTTCCATAATTGCAAACAAAGACTATTTTTACTGGTTCCACTTTAAATCTGGAAGACACGTAGAGGTTCTGAAAAAAATAGTAGTTTTTAAACATTAGGTAGACTTCTCCATCTTGAACTCTAGTGTAATGTAATCTTGCATGAAATCTCCTTTTCTTTTGAAATTTACACAAACGTGTGACTTCAAAAACACTCCATGGAAAAGTAGGTGGCACGTATTTTGGGAGGTGAGAGGGAAAGCAGTAAAAGTCTTGTCTGATGATGCTGGTGTTGAAAACACAGCTTTCTGTGTCCTTTGAACATTCTGGAATGTCCACAGGGTTGCTCTTCAAGCAAAACAGACCCCTCTTTGCTATGTATCATTATCAATTAATGTGATTAGAAATGTAACTGGTTCAGCAGACATATTTGTAACGTTCAGCTTCTCAACTGCCTGTCTTACTGGCATGGGTCACCTTAGCAAAGGTGACAAAACTTCAGCAGTGACAACTGCAGAGAGCAACTTCAAGTTTTCAGATTCCAAGGTGAAGTTAATTAACTAGTAAGGTAATGGCAACTATGTGACATGTCAACAGCAAAGCCAAAACAATAAGAAAACAACCCCCAAAACCACACATACACAAAACAACAAAAAAACCCAAAACTAGAACAAAAAAAAAACCCACCAAAAAAAACCCCACCAGAAACCCTGCCAGCCAAACTAGTTAACAATTAATAAACAAAGCTCTGTTACTGAAACAAAAAGTAAATGTAGTGCTAATCAATCACAGCAGAGGTGTCACAGACCAGTGGGTGAGAAACTGCTCAGCACAGATTAAATCAGCCATAGTGTTAACAGTGTCTTATATAGTGAACAAAGACATAATGGCATTATCAAAACCCAGTTTTTTTGGTAGTTGTTCCATTGAACAAAAGCTAACAGCTGTAGAAGGCATTCACTTTTAAATTTACATGTTCAGTTTCCTGCAATTTTCTGGAGTGTGTATGCCTGACAAACACATAACAAACATATAAGTGTAAACTTCCACACAATACAAAACTATGCCTAGGAAACTCCACGTTCTTTCAATAAGCCTAATCATGTACTTACATAAGTACACACATAGTCCTACTTAGATGTGTATGGCACAATCAAAAATTAGAGGGACTGCATAAAACTTAGTTGCTTTATTTTTGTCTTTTGACTACTGATACTCTCATTATTGTAACAGTGCCACTGTTCTATTTTTAATTAATTTTAATTCATAATATTCTGATGATGCACATGCGCAAAGACTGAGCACCACTAACACTGTTTAGCTGCTTAGTAGATCTCTAGTAACATTTTTAATCAGGAATAATACATTTTGTTATTAAAATATTTTACTCTTTTCTTTAAGGACTAAACTAGTATTTGTTAAAGAAGGAATTGCTTCAGTACAGGACCACAGTCAGTCTTGGGATTAAAGCTTCCAGAAGCCTCTTCTGTAATTTGGTCTCTTATTTGTAAGGATAGCCATTTACTATTTGCATGTCCAGGAAAAATAAAAATAGTTACTATAAATTCTACCACTTCACTTCTGTGTAGACACCATAACTAAGCAAGCCACATGTTGTCAGAAGTCAAAAAATGCTGTTGATTTCCATATGACTAAATCCTTTTTTTTCTCCCAAAGAAGAGGAACATTTTTCCCGTGTACCCAAGAGAAATTAAAGAGAAATTAATCCACCATGCTTCGTACTGAAAATCGAAGAGATGAAAGTAAGGATAAAACACCCATACGCTTAAGGAAGAAGACACAGTCTCTTCTCATTGCTAACCTCTACTGCTAATAATTCTCTCAAAAGCTGTCTCTCCCTTTAGGGAAACGTACTTAAATTACAGTACGCCTACCGACTTCACGTCTACAAGCAGAACTCCATTTCTGGAACCGGTGAGCACAGAAACGCACACAAAGAAAAAAGTGAAATTGGCAGCGGTTAGCGATGATGGAGGGGCTCACGTCAACAGTCCAAGCGGAGGTACCAGCGCCTTGCTCTGCAGAGCGTGTTTCTGCCACTCCACGTTTCCCCCGCACGCTCTCTGAACCGCAAGTGAGAGCCAGGCTGAGCAGTCATGAATTGTCAAGATTCTTCTTCATTTTTAAAAGCTGCCCGAGTTCCAGTACGTGTTCAGACACGCCTGGAGAGCGATGCTGCTACTTACATAAAACTGTTAACAGTATCCAGGTTGAAGTTTTTCTCCGAGAGGGAGACAAAAAAAACAAAACCACGAAAAAATTAAGAGACGAGACCGTGAGCGCTCAATTTCATTCGACCAAGCCTGCCGAGGCCGGCGTTACCCCGCCTGGAAGCAAGGCTACGCCGCCCCGGCTCTCCCAGCAGCCCGGCTCCCACCGCACCCGGGCGGGAGCTCCGCAGCGGGGGCTGCCCGCAGCCAGGCCGCCGGCCACCTCCCAACTTTCCGAAGATCCCGGCCGAAGGAGCGCCGCCACCGTGCCCCCCCGCCCGGCCGAGACCCCCCGGCCTCCGCCACCGCGGCGCCTGGGCTGGACGCGGCCTCCCCCCCCAGCCCGGCGG
>Ga0065711_1047429_pt1 | contig 12331 bp, 12 predicted proteins | sample Hoacrofraction12_FD_59098 | JGI IMG/M metagenome (GOLD analysis project Ga0065711, IMG submission 59098) | Hoatzin crop microbial communities from Cojedes, Venezuela - Epithelial fraction 12 v2 (version 2) | ecosystem: Host-associated > Birds > Digestive system > Esophagus > Crop | place... | reverse complement strand
TCTCCTTCTCTGGAGATATTCAAGACCCACCTGGACAAGGTCCTGTGCAGCCTGCTGTAGGTGACCCTGCTTCGGCGGGGGGGTTGGACTAGATGACCCACAGAGGTCCCTTCCAGCCCCTACCATTCTGTGATTCTGTGAAGGAGAGAGTCTTTGAGTGGCTGTGCCTGTTGCAGCCTCGCTTCCAGAGCAGGTGTTGTGGTGGTGCACAGCTCTGTCTGGGGACAGGCTGTGTCCGGCAAGCTGGTGCCCTTCACAGCTTCTTTCGTGGGCCTCCTGTTCAGACTTTGGAAGTTCAGTCAAATGGCACTGACTGTTTGTTTTGAGTAGTCTCATTGCCTAGGTTGATTTGGGCATATGTATTTTGTTCTTAACCTAATGATCTGTCATAACTTCAGAATCAGTTAATGTTTTCATAGGGTTTAAATGTGACCTGTAAATTTCCTCTTAAGTACAGATTCTCAGCCCAAACTTGTTTAATAAAAATGAATTAAAAAAAAAAGTCTTATTTCATGCTTTTAAATATCTCAGAAGAGATTTGCCTAAAAGCAATACAGCATCTTTTAAAGCAACACTAAATAAACAATGAAGCTCTTCAAAAAAGGCCAAAACAAAATGAAAAGACCTCCCAAGTTTCAAATACTTATTAGTCTAGATATATTTTGATGCTTTCAAAACACTGATCATTGCAGTAAAACAATATATGCAATTCAGGTAGTATGTTACATGAGATGGTTATATGAAAGAGAGGATGCCTGAACGGATAACAGTTTTCGGAGGCTGTTACGCAACACTTTCCATGAGCACAAAGAATCATCTGCATTACCGAGCGTTTGAGATGGCTGGCACAGCTGTTGGGACATAACCTGAATAGTGGAAGTCCTCCTGATATTTTTACTGGCTGCACCCGTGTTTGTCCTTGCTGCAGACATTTTAGGTCATCAGTAATAATCCTCTTCTGGTTCCCTTTGTATTTCCTAAACAGCATACACCTTCTGCTACTGGTTGTCTTCTGAATCTCAGAGTTATTTGCTCTACTTAATTAGCTCAGATGTGTTAACTTTTGAGATTAGTCTCTTGTGTGACACAATGTGAAGACTTTCTTAAAGCTACTCAGAAAGGTGTAATGCTCTCCCTAACTGCCTAAGCAGCTTCAAAATGGGTAGCATTATCGGTGCGATACCTGATACTTGTATGGTAATATCCAAGTATACAGAAGGTTAATTTAACTTCTGAAACAATTTCAGATGGCAAATAAAATCAAGGACTGTCAGTTTCTTGTAGAAGATCCCATAATACTGAGATTCAGTAGATGATCAGTTACTACAATAAATAGATATCTATGTGATAGAAAATGCTATGTTGGAGAATTATCCCAACAGTCCCCAGTATCAGTACAGACTGGGTGATGAGGGGATGGAGAGCAGCCCTGCCAGCTTCGGGGTACTGGGGGATGAAGAGCTCGACATGAGCCACCAATGTGTGCTCACAGCCCAGAAGGCCAGCCATGCCCTGAGCTACATCCCCAGCAGCGTGGGCAGTAGGGCGAGGGAGGTAGCTCTGTCCCTCTGCTCCGCTCTGCTGAGACCCCACTGGGAGTCCTGCGTCCAGCTCTGGAGCCCTCAGCACAGGACAGACCTGGACCTGTTGGAGCGAGGCCAGAGGAGGCCCCAGCAATGATCCGAGGGCTGGAGAACCTCTGCTGTGAGGAAAGGCTGGGAGAGCTGAGGCTGTTCAGCCTGGAGAAGAGAAGGCTGCAGGGAGACATTTCAGTACTTAAAGGGGGCTTATAATAAAGATGGAGAGACACTTCTTTCCAGGGCCCATACTGACAGGACAAGAGGTAATGGTTTTAAACCGGCAGAGGGTAGATCTAGATCAGATGTAAGAAAGAAAGTGTTCAGTATGAGCATGGTGAGGCACTGGCTCGGGTTGCCCAGAGAAGCTGTGGCTGTCCCCTCCCTGGCAGTGTTCATGGTCAGGTTGGACCGGGCTTTGAGCACCCTGGTCTAGTGGAAGGTGTCCCTGCCCATGGCAGGGGGGTTGGACTAGATGATCTCTAAAAGTCCCTTGCAACCCAAACCATTCTATGATTTAACCAGAGAAATGAAGTTATCTGTTCAGTGTTTTATTTCAGGGAGAGAATGAAGCAGTGTGGGAGAAGGTGGGAGAGGAGTTTGAATTTTTTTTTTATACACTTGGAATGTAGAGGATGATAATGTATTTGCAAGAGTGTTGGAAATGAAAACATTCTTTTTAATTAGGTACATCAAATTGCCTCCTGGGTGTAACATTTTGGCATGGATCCTTAATGTTCATTCTTACACATTTGTGTTTTCTATTTCAGCTTTTGGGGGAAAATGTTTTTTCATTTCATGGGGTTTTTGATTTGCACTCATTTGAAATGCTGCATTTATATAATATCATGATTTGCTACGAAATTATGTATGTGTGTGTCACATGAGATCTGTCAGATTTCGATGACTCCATTTTTTTGGGTGATTTCTGTAAATACTAATTCTAGGGTTTTTCACTGGATAGACCTGTGCATGATTTATGCAGTATTACAATTTAACCAGATGATAATGGCTTTTAAATTGTTGATATGTGCTATAGTTGCCAAGTCACACACTATGTTGTCAGTGTTCTTAGAAAGACAGTAACCCGTAACCTGTTTGCTTGTGAAATTCATGTAGAAAAGCTGTATTTAGTGTGTGTAGTGGAGCGCTTCTGAACAATGAACAGCTGCTTATCCCCAGTTTTCTATAATCTAGTCTCTGCTGTGAATTGTACCATTCTTCTTTCGCAAATGAATATTCATACTGAAGATTTCAGAAGCCATCATTCATGCACCTATATGCAGAAAGTTTACTTTTAGTTTAAAATTATTTAAATGATGCCATTTAAATGATTCCCCTTTGGATTTCCTAGATAGAGAAAAGGTGAAGAAGTTTTGTTTTATTTCTCTGTTCAACTGTCATAGTGTGTATCCTGAGACAAACTAGAAGACAGAAGAATTGTGATTATATTTACCTTTTCAGCACTCGAAGAATATTTTATTAAGGTAGAAAGCAGTAACTTTGATTTTTGTAGCTAAAAACCGTTAACTAAAAACTACACCTTGTTTCTGTGTACTGCAGGTTCTGTGCATTATGTGAATGAGAAAGGAAAGACAAGGCATGTATCGTCCACAGACGGTCTGGTCCAAAAGCTTCTGTTCATGGAGAAGAGAGAGGTTTTAGTTGTAATAACAGAGAACCTGCAGTTGTCCTTACATGCAATTACTCTTGAGGGAGAGGCAGAAGAACTCATGAAGGTAAGAGTCAGAGTACAGGGTAAAGTTGCAATGTTTAGTCTTTAGAAGAATTAGTTAAGGCTTCTGATTATCACTTTTTTGCTTACAAATGAATCAACTCTCATCTTTATTCCACTTTTAAATGAGCATATATTTGCTCATCAAGGTATTACCTGAGAAGCAGAGTGATATGTTATTGAACTTGCACAGATGGTTTTCATCTTGCCTTCCCGTTTTTTCTTGGTTTCTTTCATTTTGACCTTTTGTTAATCCTTTTGCACTTCATTTACCTTGTCTCAGTGAATTAGAGAAGAACTGAAAATTACAGTGTAATCAAATATTTGTTAAAATGTCTTGTGGATAATTAGTTGATAATTTGCGTCTTCGGTTTTATTGTCATCAGTCACTCAGAGCTGCCTTGTCTTTCAAATTAGTAGGAACAGTACCTCCCTTGGTGATGTTGTTGTCTGCAAATGTGAAAGGTGGTTTAGTTCTCACATTGTGAAACTGTTCATCACAGCTGCAAAGGCTATGAAGCTTTTAAGAAATAACAATGCCCGAGTCACAGAATCAAAAATCATAACATAGTGACCCCAAAAGTATTTTATAGGGGCAAAAAACAAACTGACCTCATCCAGCTCTTATTGTCACCTTGGCTCAAATAAAATACTGTACTGGTGGAGAATACTGCCTGCGGTGATGGAATACAAACCTTCACCTTCATAAGATTTTTTTTTTTTCTGTTTATCTAAGATCGAAAAAGACTGGGCACTCGTGTATGACAGGAGTGTCCACTTCTTATTATTTTTGACTAGAAGTAAGATTTGCTATTTCACATTTTAAAGCATTTTTTATCAAATTCTAAGAGAAGATCTAATACAAGAGAAAAAACTGCTCCTTAGCTACTTAATTAACTGACTACAAGGTTTCTTTTATTAAATTTATACATTATGTACTTGATACATTTAGTGGTGATCACTGCCCGAAAGAAACTATTGGTCTATCTGAACTGGCAGACAGGTGTAGTTATATTTTAAGACTTTAGCTGAACTACGCAATTCAGATGCCTACTGCCTTTCAGTGTGTTCCTCCTACCTAAAAATTTATTTATTTACTTATGGTTAACAGGTGAAGTTGAGTGGGAAGATGGGTCATTCTGCAGACATCATTTTAATAGACCATAGCCTTGTTGTTACAGCACTAGGTGAGACGGTCATCAGGTAAGAATCCTGTTTTAAAGCTGTTCCACCTGCCCAGGAGAAGTGCCAGCTAAAAGGTTTGTGGTCTGCAATGCACTGAATATTTTACTGAGCTGTTTGGGATTTTTTTACCAATAATGAAACAACTCCCAATGCTTTCTAATTTTGTCTCTCAAAATAGAGAATTAAATGAAAAATCTGTTTCCTTGAGGACAAAAACTAATTCTATAAATCTTTCTTTCTTGTTATTTTATTTTGTCAGGCAGTACTACACAAATCTGTTCCTTTGAGTGCTGTTATTGATTTCTTCTGAAAATATGTGAAAAAGCCACTTTGCTGTTCTTTCCACTGTTACTGTCTGATTTTTAGAATAGTCATAGCATCCGCAACACGAAAAAAAGCGCTTGCTTTTCAGGACGCTTCTCTGTTACTATGATACAAGACAAGTATTTTGGTTACTTCTACCCCTAGTTCTTTAAGTATGTTGTTTTGCCGTGTTGCTGTGTTACTGTGTTCTGTAGTTTTTAAAAAAGAAGTATTAATATTTTTCTTGTCTTTACTATGACATGCTGTACCTGTTTCCTCTAAGTTTTTTGGGGGAGGGGCATGTGCCATTAACATCGGTAGTTCATTTTCTTGAGCCTCTATCTGCTGCTATCAGACAAAATCATCTGTTAATTTTGTGAGAATGTGCTAAAGACCAAGTATCAAGAAGGAATATGTTCGATGACCATATTTAGTTCTAGAAAATAAATCTGGAATCCAAAGGACTACTGGTTAACCAAGGAATATTCTTAAAATAGAGGGGGATGCATAAGTAGGGAGGAGGAAAATTGCAGCTAGACCTCACTTCTTTTCTCTTCCTTCATTATTAAAGCTGGGTTTGCCTCTTTTCTTCATAGGACAATATCACAAAACATGCTGCAGAATAAAAAGTCAAAGGAAAAGGAAGGAGATTGTTAAGAAATTCACATTCCAGAGACAGCTGCTTGCAATTTAATTTTAAAAATTGAATGATGTGGGCATTATGGAAATAGTAAATTAATGCCATATACAGCATCCTATTGACTGTGTTTAGCAAGACACCTGGAAGGAAAAGCATTGTTAACGCTCTTGTTTTGTGTACCTTAGGTTCTGGGATTTGGATCGAAACGAGAACTATGTGCTCTCCCCAGATGTGCAATTTGGCTTTGAGGGAGGGGAATGTATTAACTGTATTTCTTACTGCAGTGCTAAAGGTGAGAAATAACATGGCAGCTGTGATCTCTGGATCCTAAACCTTCTCAAGCCTCAATGCGCTGTAGTCATTTCAATATGTGTATCTTGTTGCTGAGGGTTTCAGTAACAGTATGTGATGTAGAAGTGTTTTAGTTCAGATCAGGAGTGCGCTTTTGAAGGTACAATGAGATCATTTGATACCACGCTTTGTCTCCATGTGGAGTTGTCTTCCGGCACACAAGCTGGATTCCCTTTGATAACACTGAACTGGTACAAGTACTGCCAGAGTACACCTAATGCACTCCAGCGTGTTATGGGCATTCAGTTTACAAGCCCACACTAGAGCTAATGCAAAGTAGAACTCACCAAACCTGTATAGCATGGTCGTCAAGTCCTGAAAACTGGTGTTTTCTACAGAGCTACTCCTATACATCACTGTGTGTGCCAGTGTAGGCATAGCTAGTGTCTACTAGAATGGTTTTCAATGATGACTTGCCCATGGTGACTACAAAATTAGCTATTCAAAAATAAATAGTTGAAATAATTGTCTGATACATTTAAAAGATAACTTCATCTGGTAGCTTTGAAAATGTGCCTTGCCACATAAAACTTCTCCAGTTGTTTCTCCAGAAAGTTTCTCCATTTCAGGACTAGGATGCTGGTTTGCAGGAAGGCAAAGAAATAGGTGCTGCTAGAAGGTGACTTCTCAGTACCTGAGAACCAGAGCTAGGCTGGCTGCTACTCTGTATAATGTGGGTTTGTTTTTCTGAAGTTTAAGACATGAAATGCCTAAAAGGTTTGTGGATGGCAGGTCTTTTAGCAGCTGGTACTAACAAAGGGAGAATAGCTATGTGGAGGAAAGAAGCCGGATCCGATCAGAGCATGCGGGCTTTGGAGGGCAAGGAGAAGTGGAAGCTCCAGGCACCTACAGAACTTGAAGGAAATGTCACTCAGATAAAGGTAAGACAGGACAGAGTCTTCTTGCACGTTAGTATGACTTCACAAATGTAAGATGAATAGATCATCTTTGTGAAACAGATTAATATGATCTCTGTCACACATACATGTGCACCAGTAGAGGCTGGTCCTCCTTCAGAAGGAGGAAAAACCATCCCAATCAAGTAACTTTTAAAATTGAAATGGGCAGAAATATTCCCTGTTTGTAGCTATTCTGTTACAGGTAGGGTTGAAATGCTCGGCAAGATAACAGACTGAAATGCAAATACATTTCTCTGTCTGGGGGTCAGGGCATCATCCTTAAATCCAAACATCTCTTCATTATATGTCTCATTGACAAACCCTTTGGATTCAGCACCCTGAAATTATTTTCTGGAAAAGATAGATTGTCAGAAATGTCAAATTTACATACATTTATTAAAATAGCAATCAAGAAAATCTGATTAAATAAGTGATTTTATTTGTAGATAATTTTCTTCTTTTTAGTTACTTTCTCAGTGTAAAGTTTACTCTTACTGATAATTGCAAAAATATAAACATGTATTTACAACCAAATATATTTTGGTGAGAAAGTCTGCCAGCTAGAAGGGAATGCTATATTTTTACACACAAAATGATGTTTTCAGTTGCTTTTTTGTCAGGAAATGTTATTTAGTTTGCTAGATAATTTTTTAATGTGTGACAGTGTCAGACTAGATGTGGATGATAAGTTTTTTCTCACAAATTTGCAAATCCAATGCTTTAAAACATTTCTGCTGCTATTTACAATATTTTTAATGCTGTTGGGTTATGATAGTACATAGCATAATATTTATTTTTTAACCCATTGTCTGTTCAGTGTCAGGGTGCAGCATTTTTATCTATTTATAATATTTTCATTGGTCACAGTAAGCTTAAACTCTCTATACTTATGAGCATTTTGATATATACGAAAGAGAAATGCTGAGCATTACAATCATAAATTTAAATTTTAAAAGTTTTACAGTAACAGATAGCTTTTTTTGACTACCACCATTCTGCCAAAAGGCAAAGCTTGTGCTTTTAGGTTCTCCAGCATTTTTGGTTGGTTTGTTTGTTTGTTATGCTCTATTATAAGGTTTTTTTTCCAGGTTTTTTAGAGTTTCTATTATAGCTTTAGATTATTCTGTTGCTGTGCTTAATATGTGAGAACAACAACCATTATTTTTTATATATCTAGTGCCTTTGAAGAGAAAGTAATTTTATGTTTTCTTTTATTCTGTTTTCATAAAAGAATGGAAAGTATTAAAAAGCAATGGCATTTGCCTTTCTGGATTGGCATATAGCAAGAGTCTGTATTAGAGTCTTACTTACACAATTAAAACAGAAGTACTGTTATAAGTCAAGAACCCAAATCTTTTGTTAAGATGCTTCAGTAACAAAAGGTCCAGGATATAGGAAATAGTGCGTGCCATTAGTATATCATACATCTGCTAGTAAGTTGAGGGAAGGGAAGAGATATAGGTGTTTGTCAGCCTGACCATTCAAGCATTTTCCAGATAACAGGATATGGAGTGCTGTCCAGAAATAGCACCTTGTTCCCAATGTTTGTTAGCATAAACAAAAGCATTGCCAAACAATTGCCAACAATCACTGTGTTTTTATCTCATGTTAGAGAGTTGTCTTTAATTATGGAAACTCTAGATTGTTTTTTATTGTAATCTCTGCATTCGAAAAAATATTTTGTAAAATATTTTTTAAATGGTTTAATATGGAATCTTTTGTTAATTCCTATAAAAGGCTTTTTCTATATTACCATGCAAAACTCGGAATAGAAAGCCATATACCATGGTGAGGTCAAAGGGCTGCAATAAGTTCATTTGACTCCTTGCCAACCTCATCTTTTTTCAGCTTGATATGGTGGCTTCAAAAGAGAGATGGTTGGGAAATGCACTCTGGCTCATCTGTTGTGCAGCATAGTATCTAGTTAACTGTAACTAAGTGCCATTAAAAAGAAAACCCCAAACAAACCTTGCAAAATAGCTTTATTTCTTAGTTCATGCTCTTGAATAAGATGAAATCACATACTTTGAAGGGATTTTCTGCAGCTCCGAGAAACTTTCTAATTTATCTAGCTTATGAAAGTATGTCTGTATGAATGGTCTCTGGCAGATTAAAAAAAACCACACACACACAAAAAACCAGCCCCAAACCCCTCTGCCTGTTCCCTGGCCCAGCCCTGGGGTAGCTTCTGTGCTGAAGCTGTGCAGTGAGCTATGGACTGTGCTTATCAAGAAGCACTGTCGATGGTGTGTAGCAGCACAGGAGTAGCACCCCTGCACCCCCACGCATAGTTATAGCTGTCAGACTGGAGTTTCGGTCGCTTCTGGCTAACGTGGTATGTGTCAAGAGTTCACGTGTAGTCAGCTGGTTGCCACTGCTTTCTGAAAAGAATCATCCTGTGGTGGGAATAAACATAAATAATATGTCAGACACGCTTGTTTAACTGTGAGTGTAGAAAGAAAGAAAATGGGGCATTACTTTAACAATAGAATTCATCAGCTGCATGTTAGAAACTGTGTCTTTGCAAGCTGTCTTGGAAACAGATCTTATCTTTCTCCCATTGAGTTTTGTAAGGTATTTTCAGTTTTAGAATTGCTCTGTGTGGGTGCTATTTTTCAGTCTTAAAAGCAGAGAAAGATAACGTTCATAGAACTCATTGAAAAAGAGTTAGCTGAATCATGGAGATTCTTCCAGCAGAAGGGAGTTGGAAGCCATGGTGCTGCTAGAAAGCTACGACCTGGTTGTCGTTACTGAAACTTGGTGGGACGAATCTCACAACTGGAGTGCAGCTATCGATGGCTACAGGCTGTTCAGAAGGGACAGGCGAGGAAGGAGCAGTGGAGGGGTTACCCTCTATGTCAAGAAATGGATAGAGTGTGAAGAGCTGACTCTGCAGAATAACCACGAGCAGGTTGAAAGCTTAGGAGTAAGAACAGAGACCGAGGCAACAGAAAGAACCATGTGGTTAGTGTTAATATAGGCCACCTGATCAAGGGGAGCCTGTTGACAAAACAGTCTTCCTCCAGCTCCAGGAGGCTTCACACTCGCAGGCTCTAGTCCTGCTGGGGGACTTCAACCACCCTGACATCTGCTGGAAAAGTAGCATGGCGAGCTGTAGGCAATCCAGGAGACTCCTGGAGAGCATTAGGATAACTTCTTAAGCCAGGTAGACATCCCTATTAGAGATGATGTGATACTGGACCTGATGGTCACCACCACAAGTGAGCTGATCAGTGACATCAAGCTTGGAGGCAGCCTGGGCTGCAGTGAACACACATTGGTGGAGCTCACAGTCCTGAGGGAGTGAAGAGTCAGACGAAAACTAAAGTCAGGACCCTGAAATTTAGGAAAGCAAACTTCCAGCTGTTCAAGGAGTTAGTCAATAGGACCCCCAGGGACAAGGGAGCAGAACAGAGCTGGCAGACCTTTAAGGACGCTTTCCATTTTTCCAGCAAGAGCTCTCAATGCTCAGGTGTAAGAAATCAGGAAAGGAAGCAAGAGACCAGCATGGCTGAGTCAAGACCTGCTGTCAAACTAAAGGGCAGGAAGGAACTGCCCAGGCAGTGGAAGCAGGGACAGGTAACCTGGGAAGAGCATAAGGATGCTGCCCGGTTGTGTGGGGATGGGGTCAGGAAGACCAAGGTGCGACTGGAGCTGAACTTGGCAAAGGACGCAAAGAATAATAAGCAGGGCTTCTAGAGGTGTGTCAGCCAGAAAAGGAAGGTCAAAGAAAGCATAACCATCCTGATGAGCAAGATTGGCAAACTGGTAACAGTGGGTGAGGAGAAGGCTGAGCTACTCGGCAATGTTTTTGCTTCAGCCTTCACTGGCAGGCTGTCTTCCCACAGCTCTTGAGTGAATGGACCGCAAGATGGGGCTTGGGGGAGCAAAGTCCCTGCCACTGTAAGAGAAGATCAGGTCTGTGACCACCTGGGGAAGCTGACCATCCATAAGTCTATGGGACCTGATGGGATCCATCCCAGAGTCCTGATGGAACTGGCTGATGTAGTTGCCAAGCCACTCTCCATGATATTTGAAAAGTCGTGGTACTCAGGTGAAGTCGTGGATGACTAGAAAAAGGGAAACATTGCACCCATTTTTAAAAAGGGTAGAAAGGAGGACCCTGAGAACTACTGACCTGTCATTCTCCCTCAGGAGTCCGTATTGGGACCAGTACTGTGCAATATCTTCACTAATGACCTAGAGAGTGGGATCAAGGGCACCCTCAGCAAGTTTGCAGATGATGCCAAGCTGAGTGGTGTGTTTGACATGCCTGAGGGATGGGATGCCATCCAGAGTGACCTGGACAAGCTCGAGAAATGGGCCTGTGTGAACCTCGTGAGGTTCAACAAGGCCAAGTGCAGGGTCCTGCATCTGGGTCAGGGCAACCCCCAGTACTCTGTTGGAGTGGGTACAGAGGAGGCCACAACAATGATGTGAGGGCTGGAACACTTCTGCTGTGAGGAAAGGCTGAGAGAGTTGGGGCTGTTCAGCCTGGAGAAGAGAAGGTTCCAGAAAGACCTAACTGCGGCCTTTCAGTACTTAAAGGGGGCTTATGAGAAAGATGGGTGCAGACTTTCTAGCAGGGCCTCTTGCGATAGCACAAGGGGTAATGGTTTTAAACTAAAAGAGGGGAGATTCAGACTAGATATAGGGAAGAAATTTTTTCAGTGCGGGTGGTAAAACACTTGCACAGGTTGCCAGGGAAGTAGTGGATGCCCCATCCCTGGAAACATTCAAGGTCAGGTTGGACGGGGCTCTGAGAAACCATGTCTAGTGGAAGATGTCCCTGGTCATTGCAGGAGGGTTGGACTAGATGACCTTTAAAGGTCCCTTCCAGCTCAAACTGTTCTATGATGAGGCCTGATGAGATGCATCTGCGGGTCCTGAGGGAACTGGCAGACGAAGTTACCAAACCACTCTCCATCATATTTGAGAGGTCATGGCGGTCTGGGGAGGTCCCCACTGACTGGAGAAGGGGCAACATCACCCCCATTTTTAAAAAGGGAAAAAAGGAAGACCTGGGGAACTACCACCTCACCTCTGTGCCTGGCAAGATAATGGAGCAGATCCTCCTTGAAACCATGCTAAGGCACATGAATAGCAAGGAGGTGATTGGCGACAGCCAACATGGCTTCACCAAGGGCAAATCGTGCCTGACCAACTTGGTATCTTTCTATGATGGAGTTACAACGTTGGTGGACAAAGGACGGGCAACTGACATCGTCTACCTGGACTTGTGCAAGGCATTTGACACAGTCCTGCATGATGTCCTTGTCTCTAAATTGGAAGGACATGGATTTAACAGATGGACCACTCATTGGATAATGAACTGGCTCGATGGACGCACACAAAGAGTTACAGTCAATGGCTCGATGTCCAGGTGGAGACCAGTGACGAGTGGTGTGTCTCAGGTGTTGGTACTGGGGCCGGTGCTGTTCAATATCTTTGTTGGCAACATAGACAGTGGGACTCAGTGCACTCTCAGCAAGTTTACCAATGACACCAAGCTGTGTGGTGTGGTTGACACACTGGAGGGAAGGGATGCCATTCAGAGGGACCTTGACAGGCTGGAGAGGTGGGCCTGCGTGAACCGCATGAAGTTCAACAAGGCCAAGTGCAAGGTCCTGCACGTGGGTCA
>Ga0065711_1047428_pt1 | contig 12332 bp, 3 predicted proteins | sample Hoacrofraction12_FD_59098 | JGI IMG/M metagenome (GOLD analysis project Ga0065711, IMG submission 59098) | Hoatzin crop microbial communities from Cojedes, Venezuela - Epithelial fraction 12 v2 (version 2) | ecosystem: Host-associated > Birds > Digestive system > Esophagus > Crop | place... | reverse complement strand
CTTCCCTTCCCTTCCCTTCCCTTCCCTTCCCTTCCCTTCCCTTCCCTTCTCCTGGAAAAATGAAGCAATACTACTCTCTCAGATTTTCAAGGTCTAGAAAAAAATCCATCAGGCTCAGACATAAGAACAAGACATTTGGGATTTTGGGAGTTTTGGGTACCTGCTCAAAGTGATCTCTCTCTAATGTGTGTACAACTCATTCAGTTGTATTTGAACTAACCATGATGTCTTTTTGTTTGAAAACTACCTACCATGTTATTTGCTACAAGCATAATACCTGTGCCTCAAAGTCAGCGTGGCTTCTTGGTCTATTAATAAACAGGCATTGCAATGGGCATGCAGAGTTAGTGAAAAGGGAATTTTTAAAATTATACCAAGAGTTAGTGCTACACCCCAGCCATCACAGTTAATGCACGAGCAACTTGTGCTCTGTCTTTCCTGGATGATCCTTCCTCCAGGATCACTGACAGCAGGTATATTTCTACTGAAGAGTGATGTTTTTCTCCAATTCCACGTCACTCACTGCTCCCTCCATTTGTTTTTCTACTGAGAACAAATGAAATTAAAAGTGTCTGTGAAAAAAGATTGTGCTTTAGTGTCCTGAGAATACCAGAAGGGTGATCTCAGTCCATGCTTTCTATGCTGCACACTGCGACTTTTCCCTTTGGCAGGAGAAAAAAATTCTAAACTGAAATCCTTACCCCTCTGATGTCAGTGGCATTGCCACAGTTGGCATCTGCAGAAGTAGAATTTTTCCTATTAATTGCATATGAATCAAACTCAAGAGACATTTCCTTTAAATAAGCATATTCATTTACAAGCCCAAGATGGTGTCTTACTTCCAAAAGAAGTAGTAACAGGATCAATAAAGCTTCTCTTAGTTGCAGATAGTGGAAGATCTTATCTCAGGAACAGCCTTTTTCATATTTCACCCCACATCATAAGATACCTTGAATTTTCTTTGATCTTTCAAGAGAGGTGTGGTTAAGATATATGCTACTCACGCCTAATAGTGAGTGCTAGAAACCAGGAACAGGTACTTTGCATAAAGTCACAAACCTATTCGCAGATTCAGTATCTGTGGCACAGTCCAACTTTGACTTCATGGTGGAAGATGACCTGTTCACAGTACAAGAGGGTACAGTATCAACCATTCATGTTCAACGAGCAAGCGAAGCCCTGTGGGAGGAAGAATTGGAGAGGAAAAGAAATAAAAATCTAGAGAAGGACAAGACGTGATCTCATGACATGCATTTTCTCTTGAACCACCTGGGAGATCTGTCCAGAAGCAGATCGTGTTCCAGTCAAATAGCACCACAGCTGCTGCTTTTGGCTTAAAAGGCCAGGGCCTGCCCTTGAAAAGCAACATTCATGAATGTCGTCCAAAACAAAGCATTTAAAAATAGGAAAGCTGACCTCTTTGTCTTGTGCGACAGCTCTGTGATGGGAGAACCACATGTAAAAAGGACTGAGGACTACTTCCTAGACTAAGGGCTAATTGGCATGCTGCGCTGAACATGGTGTACAGCTCTTCAAGCCAGCACTGAGTGAGCTAAACCTGGACCTCGGGGGAAATATGTTGCCTTAACATGACACTTTGCCCAAGTTAATTACCCTCTTGGGGAAAAGAAGAAATCTAATTATTTTTCAGAAGACGGATGTACAACTACTGTGTTCTGAACTAATGTCTTAACATCATGTCCTACTCTGCTGCACAGGATACTGAGATTTCTCATTATCTGGGGCAAGTACCACTGCATTGTGATTCCATTGTACAGTGCAGGCTGCATCTCTCCCTGCCTCTGGCCAGGGGAAGCATAAACATCTCCACAGCCTCGGAAGGGGCATGTGAAAAGGGACACTTCATAATTCTTTGCTGCCATCAACTAGCTTTTACACAGGAGAAAACTTCCCCCAGAAAGGTGCAGTCCTGCTGGAAGTCCACTAGGACATAAGGCCCACATTTTGGGAAATGGGAACATCCTGCAGCCTTGCCCGAAAACCCAAGTGGAAGCTAGGAGACATTTCTTGTAACTGAGCAGGAATAAACACCTCCACTGCTGCAGAATCACACAGATACTGAGCACACAGCCGCAGGTGAAGCCGCAAGAAGTCATATAGGTGAACTCCATTAAATCGGTGTGAGACAGACTGGTGAATCCTCTATACTAAATGTGTCACAAGGAACTGAATCACTCTGAAGATGAAGATGCTGAGCAGCTCATGCAACTCTTTCACAATCTGGAGTTGCAGGTTTAAGCTGATGAGAAGCCAGGTCTAGTTTTGGGGGACGGATGAGTCCATGTGAGTCTGTCTTGGCTGAAACTGCAATGTCAGTGGAGAGATGTAACACCTGAGGCATATTTGAATGTGCCAAATCAGATCATTGTCTCTCACAGTTTGGCAAAGCTCCACTGAAGTTAACATGGCTCCCCTGTATTTACCCCATCTGAAGATCTGGCCCAGGCCACTTAGCTCTTGCTACTTTCAATGTAACTGTATGCTATGTCTCATGAAAAAGGTGAACAGTGGCTTCTGGCGAGAACTTGCCAACTTTTTGGAGATTATCATACGAAAATAAACAAGTGATACCCACAAGAGTGTATTATATGTGTGTGTATATATATATATATATATATATATCTTTCTTTATATATGTATATATATATTTCTTTATATATGTGTATATATATATTTGCACTGTTCTCTGTCCTGTCTGGGACCTGTTTTGGAAAGGAGACATCAGTGAAGTTATTAAGAATCTCCACTCATGTTAAAATACTTCTTTGGTACAATAAAACAGACTTTTGTTGAACTGGGAAAAAATATTCCATAAATCTCCCAAAGTAAAACACCATGATGGGAATATGGAAAAATAGATCTATATATTAACTGCTCTTTTAACTGCATTATTTGACCCTTAGAAAAAACAAACAGAGGAAAGAAAAACGTTACAAGCCCAGAAAAAAATTCTCTGACTCTTATCAAAAGCACATTTGAAGAGAGGCCTCGGAGGCATCTATTGTTTAATGGGCTATGCTTGATTTATTGATGATTATGTAGCAAAAAAATATTGATGTAATCAGTCCAAGGCCATGAGAGGTGCAGGGCTTCAATTTATTAGATCTTGGAATCAGAGAATACCTTTTTTTTCCCCCTTCATTCGGAGAGCCCTGTTTGGCCAACAGTGTGAAACAGTTTGATGGGCAAGTCCCTCGGTGCCGAGCTATACCTCACTCCTTTTCCATAAGTAACTGGCCACACGAGAGCAGGCCTGCAGTTTGAGTTTACACAGCTGTATGCTGGAGTGCAGAGTTCACTGCGTTTATTTTAGGCTTCTTTTAGCAGCAACAACAAAACCATGTCCCTCTTCGCCCTCGCTGTGTGCACAGGCACGCATGCTGCTGACTCTCCCGCTGTTTGCACACACGTCTGCACGTGCAGACACATACCTGTCTGCAGCCCCATTTCATCCACAGGCTTCATAGAATCACCTTTTTTCAGGGAGAAAAGTGATGGGCAGTGACTGGGGAGCAACTTGTTCCAAGTGACACAACTGGTCAGAGGAAGGGAAGAAGCCCCAAAGTCCTGAGCCTCCGCTGCTGGTCCTTGCTATGTCCCAGTGTCCCCACTGCCACTCACTAGGCTTACAGTCAGGGTATGAAAATCACGGTGTTTCTAGTGTGTTGGGAGCGCCAAATAAAATAAATGCAAATTGAAATGATGACTGTTGGCTCAGCCTGAAATGATATATTTTAGAAATTATCAGCAAAAAGTAAAATAAGATAAAATAAAACAACAACATAAAAATAAAAATAAAAATAAAAACTAAAATTAAAATATATGAAATTAAATTAAATTATATGAAATTAAATTAAAATTAAATTAAATACATTTAAAAAGTCAGTACAGGTAGAGAGAAGTGATGTTGTTGTCCAGCACTAGATGAGCTCTCACAAATTATAAATGAGCAGGATTAATCTTCAGTGCTGTGGGAGTTAATGACCATCTGCATCGTGGGAGATGTAGTTTGCACTGGGAGCCTGGCCTGCATACAGAAATGAGACCTGGAAGTGTACACACAATAAATTCCGTATGGGACTCTGGTGGCGGCGCAGAATAAAATTTCTCAGCTAGAAACATTTTACTTTTTGTATAGTAAAATTTTCAATGAAATGTCAAAATATTCTACAGAAAAATGACACTTTTTTGTGGAAGATATAATTTAGGTAAAAGCTCAGTTTGCTATTGAAAAACAGCTTTGGCAGAAGTGTTTTTTCCGGCTACTATTCAGGATGGTGTGGCCACTTCTCCCAAGCTCTTGCTTCAAAATCCTCCTTAAAAGACTGGTTTTCTGTGATGACTAGAAAAGGTGAAAAAAAAAAAACAACTTATTGAACTGCTTCTGTGCATAGATGACTGTCTTCTCAGCTTAACAACTTGGTTTCATAAATTCCTTGTACTGACACAAGCCTTTTTCTTTCCAGGTGTCTTGTTCCAGCATGCCTTGCAATTTCATTGGGTTAGGTACCATCTCTCTGTCCTGCACTGTATTGTCTCCAGTGAGATGGCACTTTATTTAACACCTGGGATATCAATGCATTATGGCAATAGAAATTGATAATTCTCATGTTAGTACTCCTATTTTTTGCAGTAATAATAGTGGAGTTGCTGTAGTCACAACTCTTTTTTTGTGAAGGCTGGGGAATGTGCTTTCAGAGATATGCTTCCCATTTTGCAGGTGGGAATCAGAAAGCTGTATTCTAATATGGCCCAATTTTCCTCTGAATTCCCTCTAAAACTGTGTTGAATTCTTGTGGCCTAATTCTTATATCTAAAAGTAAGATATTTGAGATCCTCATCCTAAAATGCATCATGTGAATCCTGATGTGGATCTTGGGAGAAATTTCAGATCTGTCCTTCAGATCTCCCCTGTACAATTACTTGTCAAAGTACTGTCAAAGGATGTTGATATGACACCATGAGAAGTGGCCATCAGCTGAGATGAATCTCAGTTTTTTGCTTATTTTGGATCCTGTTGGCTGGCTTTGACCAGGAAAGCAAATCAAGCAAAATCCAGCAGCAAAATTTTGTCTTCATCAAGGAAGCTATAAGTGAAAATGTAGTCTGAGTGTTTAAAGGAAACAGGATAAGAAAATTTGTTGCAGACATACGGATGGCTTACTTCATCTCTTCTGATATTTGTGATTAGGAGAGATGAGCACGGATTTTTAATATCTGGCTACATCAGCACAAAGTGTAAACCATTTTATACGATACCTATTTTCCACATCATGCAAACACAGGACTAAACTAATAGAATAAAGCAGAATAGAATAGAATGGAGTAGAATAGAATAGAATAGAATAGAATAGAATAGAATAGAATAGAATAGAATAGAATAGAATAGAATAGAATAGAATAGAATAGAAAGAATGGAATGGAATGGAATGGAATGGAATGGAATGGAATGGAATGGAATGGAATGGAATGGAACTAAATAAAGCAAAACAAACCAAAACAAAATAAAACAAACCAAACTGAACTAAACTAAACTAAACTAAAATAAAATAAATATCTGTTTAATATTTTGAGATGTCTCCACTGAATTTTCTGGTTAGTGACACTTCAGTGGTACATTCCTATCTTACGGTGACTCAAACTGACCAGCAAACAACAGGGCTTCCTGGGTCTCAGGAGTGAAGACAGCTGGACATGAACATGGTGCAGACAGTCTCACACTGCAGTCACGATGTAGAAGTTAACAGTCATGGAAAAAAGAATGGAATGACTTCCTAGCTGAAAGTTGTTGATCACAGGTCTTCTTCTGGATAGGTAGAGGGAAAACTAATAGAGGTATTCATGCACATCAAAAATCACTAGAGAGTATGTGAGGGAAAACAAAAAGAAAAATTTAGAGCTTTTCAGAATAAAGACTATATGGAAGTAAAAAAGGGTTCTATTAGAAGGGTAATCCTATAAGAAACACCCCATTGGCTTCTGGAAACTACCTATGTAACCTATTTTTACATCCTCCTTTGCCGTTTTCTCAGGAGAAAATAAAAGAGCTCTTTCCTGAGATATGCATTTAGAAATGCAAATCCATGTTATCACAAAATGTCTTGGTGAGCTGGCTGCAGAATTTAACCCTAGGATTTCTGAATAGGAGAAGCATGTATATCTGTAGTTTTTCAACTGAGACAGGAAATCAGTTAATGCAATTTTAGACATCTAAAAGCTGAATGGTCTTGCAAATTGTTTCTAGAGGCAAGTCAAAGGAGAAGGACAGGTATCACAAGAAGTGATAAATCCTACTCCTTGGCTATACAAAGTTTTCTGATAAGCCTTTTGAGGCAATAAAATCAAACATTCTGGAAAATTACTTTCGTAGTATTGATAATGTTTACAAATTATATTCAGCTGCCATGTACACATGTTGCTTTGGGTAGGACATATGCATGGAACTTGAGACATTTATGAAATGAGAGTCAGAAGTGCTCATTACCAGTCTCACCTCTTTACTGGCCTCCAGTGGCATCCTATCTGATGTGTGCGTGGAAGGTCTTTTACAATGTGGCATTACTCTTTGCTAGGCCCCTGAACAAGCCGGTCAAGTACATGACAATAATAGAACCTGGACCTCTGCCAAGCACAATAATGATATTTCCTGGAGTATTCACAGAGTTTCCAGTTCTTCAGACAGGGTGTAGCATGGTAAACCTAAACATCACAGTATTTAAATAGTCAGCTACAAATATTCACAAGTGACTCACAGTCCTGGGAGCTTCCTATTTTGCTAAGGTGACCCAAAATACTTTTGTCTAGTAAGGCTTTACTGTCAGCTAATCTGAGATACCATTTTCTGAGAATCAGGTCCTTTCATGATTTCATTTTTTATATGTATCAACAGCAAAGAAATTGGAGGACTGTTACTGAACAGTCTGACAATAGTTTTATAGATAGTACCGTTTAGTCTTGGAGCTCGGGTTGTTTTGGACTGCACACTTTTGAAGATGTCTGCCCTTGGAAATAAACAAAGCTATGCTTAGCTGGTACTTGTCTTAAGCTGCAATGTGCCAGCAAGGATTTCTTCAGTGTCCAAGGAAAAGATAAGCCTATTAACGTTTCTTTCAGAGGAGGCGCCAATAGGGAATCTCTAATAATCACCCTATTGCTGATAAAATTAAACAGCTGCTGTCCTGGAGACCTCTAGCTTTGTGATTTAGAAGTGAAAATGACTGGGAGTTTCAGAAGGTATCAGGGGAAAGGCTGACAGATTTTCAGAGTCAATTTATGTCTTGTTTGTACATGAAAGCAGAATACGCTGTAGTCCTGAGGGTATTTGCCTGCTGTTGGGTTTGCTAATTGAGAGCCATACTAGCAGTATCATCTCAGATACACCCACCAGAGCTGTGTTCTGCGTTAATAAATACACAGACACTGTATAGCACAGGGAAAATATTGGTAGATGGCTTTAAAAGGTTATCTTTGGAGCTTTGGCTCACAGTAGTTACACTGTTACCACCCAGAAACTGCAAACTGTTTCCTATTTTCTTTATGACAGTTTGATGAAGAATTCTGGACTTGACTACTTTCACAATATTTATTCTATCACATGGATAATAAGAACTGATATCACTCTCTGCCCTCCTGTAAATGTATGTGCAACACATGTCTGGGTCCTACAAGAGCAATTCCCTTCCTCCTGCTTATCACCACACTCACAGCAAATCAAGATGATTTGCAAGTTTTGTCAGATGGCTGAGAAATCTCTCAGAAACATGTTCTCTGCCATAATGACCGAAAGCTGTGATATTTTTTCATGGTAGGTTGTATTTGTCATATAGTACCATCTGGCATATAATCACGTCAGGCTATTGTAGAAAGGGTGCTGAAAAAAATAACCAAGAAAGGAAATGAAGACAATTTCTCAAATCCTTGCTTTTCAGGAGAATAAGGAAACCTGTTTTAGACAAGAAAAGGTGGAAGACCTATTGGAAATTGGAAGTTGACAGGAACGAAGTGGAAAAGGCTGATCGAAGACCCACAGTGTCAGACACTTTGTCTGGAAGAACTGTATCTCTGAGCTGAAATGGTGGAGTGAAAGCAGTTTCTGGAGAGGAAGTATTTAACAGAGCAAACTGACTTCAGATGGATGGGTCTGAAATACCCAACTAAATCCTGGGGATGACAAGGTTCACCTTCTTTCCAGGACTGCTTGACGCTGTAGGTGTCCACATACATAAGCCACCTCCCTGCTTTGACTGGAAGCACTTGTCCTGGGCAATGGACAGATATTCCCTCCTAATATACTTGCCTACTAATGGGGTGCAGGCAAATCATGTTTTTATTTCCCGTGATCGCAAATCAACAGAACACTGACCTTTGACTATGCAATTGCTTTAACTGCCAAAACCATTTAGTATCTCTTTTTTCACCTTATTCTTCTGTCTTAAGCTGCCCCTGTTTTCTCTGGTCCAGTACTTAGAGCTTTTCTTTCACAGCAAAAGGCAATTTGCTGTCTGCATTTCCCTGACAAACACCATCCTACCAGCATCTCTAACAATTTTCAGTGGAAAGCTCTGTTATATTCGTATGTCAAGGACAGGGATATTAAAATTATATCAATAATAAAGAAGACTGTAAAACCCAGAGCCAAAATCCTGATGTGGTTCAGTGTGGTTTTGCTTTAAATCAAATTTCTGAGGCTGCTGAGGCTCAAATTGTATTATTAAACAATATCTGTCGTCCCACCCTACCTCATTTTCCCATTTCAAACAGAAGATTCAAGATCCAACCCATATAATAAATAGCATCTTATGTAAAGTCTTGGAAAAACCTGTATCGGCTGTGCATGTAAGAGAAAGACTAAATGTCCTCCAGATTTGCTAACAAGTAATTTAAGAAAAGGTTCAATCTTTACAGATATTTAGATGGTGACCACCTTTGCTTTTCTTTCAGACATCAGCCAGGTTTGAGAAAAGTGGATTTCCCTGAAGATTTTTTCCATATGTTGGGAAGGGAATAGTTTTTTGTCTTTCTCATACTTATTTCAAAAAAGATAATTGCTTTGTATATTTTTGGTGCCTTTTGCAAAACTGTAAAAAATGAAGGTGGGCAACAGTTATCTTTTAATAAGCAATCAACTAAGAACTCTTAAACTCTTATTTGCTTCTGTCGTCTAATTTTTCAGCTATTTCCACACAAGAAAAAAACTTATTTCATGGTCTTTTCCTACTAACTTGAGGACCTTTTTGGTTAATTTCAAATTTGACAGTGAGGTAGAGACTTCAAGGATACTAAGTTTCTACAAATGTTGTGGAAATGTGTCCAGCCAGAGAAAACAAGGCTGCAGCCGTAGTATATGTCACCAGGAAATCCACACAGAATAAAGACTATTACAACAAGCTTTCATAGTTTATTTGACACTGAATAATCCAGAAATGGGACCTGCCACCTAAACAACATAGACATCAGCACTTTGTTGACGATTATCCTAATGTTCCCCAGGTAGGATCTGTAGTGATCACAAATGACTTACAGGAATCATAGAATCATAGAATTATTCAGGTTGGAAAAGACCTTTAAGATCATCGAGTCTAACCATAAACATAACACTGCCAAGTGGACCACTAAACTATGTCTCCAAGCACCGCGTCCACAAGTCTTTCAAATACTTCCTGGGATGGTGACCTAACCACTTCCCTGGGCAGCCTGTCCCAGTGCTTGACGTCCCCTTTGGTGAAGAAATTTTTTCCAATATCCAGTCTAAACCTCCCCTGTTGCAACTTGAGGCCATTTCCTCTTGTCCTATCACTTGGGAGAAAAGATCGACACCAACCTCTCTACAGCCTCCTTTCAGGTAGTTGGAGAGAGTGATAAGGTCTCCCCTGAGTCACCTTTTCTCCAGGCTAAACAACCCCAGTTACTTCAGTTGCTTCTCATAGGATTTGCTCTCTAGACATTTCACCAGCTTCGTTGCTTTTCTTTAGATGACAAGTCTCTCAGAGGACAGAGTTCACGATATCTCACCTCCTTTCTGATGGAGTGATCCTTAAACAGTAAAAGGGAATGATTGCTACATAGCTCTCCCATCCTTTTTCTTTGCATGTCCTCTTTGTCTTGTAAAACACAACTTCCCATCAAAAGATGATTTTCCCATAGGGAATGCTAAGGTACCTCTACTACAGCTGTCAAATGGGCCTACTGTCTTTGATATTTGGTGAATTTTGTTCATGCCAAGGAGTATCTATTTCAGTGCCTGACAGTTTGGCCACAGCGATGCAAGGTTTCCATGTTTCTTGTCAGGAAAATTTTGATCTGGGTGATTAGAGATTTTAAAAAAAAAAGTTTTTCCCCTTCCGGACAAGTAACCTCAGTGTAAATTCTGACCGTATATCGCATTCTGCTGAGGAATATGGTTCCCATTATCAGAGAGCACTGCTTATTATTACAATGGACTTTGCAGTTTCTTTTATTTTTTTCACATCACTGTTTTATTTCAGCTGGTTCATGCACTTTAAAATTATTATCTAGCAGGCCAGTAAGTGTCAGAGGAAAAGGGACAAAGCAAAGAAATGCCATGAAAGAGGAGTCCAAAAGCAGTATTCAACTTTTAAGGCCCAGATTTGCAAGAGTATTAATGATGATTATCCATTATTATCAATATTGATGGATATTCATCGTGGATCTGGGGTTAAGTCCTCATGTGGAATATCAGATGTATACTCTTATAGCAAAATTGTAGAAATCATCAAGATAGTAATTATTTCTACCTAAAAACTTGTTTTTTCCTACCTTTGAGACCAATTTAAGGTTTTTCAAAAAAACCAAGAAATGCAAGCTTAATGTTTTCCAATGAAAATTCAACGTTTGGAGATGCTGGCTGTGAACCTTTCATAAAGTCATATGTCACAGAATCACAGAATCACAGAATGGTAGGGGTTGGAAGGGACCTCTGTGGGTCATCTAGTCCAATCACCCTGCTGAAGCAGGGTCACCCACAGCAGGCTGCACAGGACCTTGTCCAGGCGGGTCTTGAATATCTCCAGAGAAGGAGACTCCACAACCTCCCTGGGCAGCCTGTTCCAATACTCCATCACCCTCAGAGTGAAGAAGATCCTCCTCATGTTCAGATGGAATTTCTTATGCTTCAGTTTGTGCCCGTTGCCCCTTGTCCTGTTGCTGGGCACCACTGAATAAAGTTTGGCCCCATCTGAGAAAAACAATCATCGAGAGATAATGTTCAGCTGGCTGAATTAGCTGTCCACTTGATGACTATGCCTCCAACACAGGAACCCATCTGGAGACCAAAAGTCCTTTCCCTCAGCTTTTCACAATACCAAAATTCATGCCAGTTGTGTATAACAGGATATAGTGATGATTTACGAGCTTCTCAAAAGAAATTAAACAACAACGCCAAAACCAACAGCAACATTAAAAAGTAGGTGAGATTTTCAAAGCAAGTTTTTGATCCAAGGAAAATTTGGCCTAAGGCTGTTGGTGTTGAATTCAGATCTACACCAGCATAACAATCGCATGTGTGAAGATACAACATGGTGTCTCACCATAACCTTGCAAGGTCCATACGTTGTTTGGTGCATTACTTCTCAGTGGTTATCAGTTCACTAATGTCAACCACTGTCATGACTCCTAGATGTGCTGATATGACATACACGCTGCTTCATCATTTTATTAGCTGCAGTCTGTTTTCCTCTGCCTAGTTTTTCCTCTTCTTCTATTATCTCTTCAAAGGTATGAATAAATTGTTTAAAATGGAGTGCTCTCCAGAAACAGATTTTTTATTTTTATTTCACATAGCATGAGGTGTGTGCCAATCTCAGGAGCCATACAAGGGTCTTGATCTGTGATGTAGTTCCCTATTTACTCTCAATATCATATTCAGATGAATTTCTTCTGTTCACATCCTTGTCCCATTTCCAGCTAAATTAGTAATAGAGCCAGAAGGACAGTAAAAAGTCCTTGACCACAAAGCAATAAATGTCCTGTCTGAAAAGTTGTATCATGACTGGTCTATCTTTAGGATTTAAAGAAGGGGTAAAAGACAAGGTCACACAACCAGAGAGATTTGAGAACAAGTCATGAATAATTTCTTGCACGAATACAAAAGCAAATTAATAACCAGAAAAAAATGCACCCAATGCTTAAGTGTGGCAGTAAAAGCTATTCTTCAGAAAACGAAGAATTCAAATGAAATAAGCCATGGATAACATGTTATAAAGAAAGAAGGAAAAGGTAGAAAAGCGAGGGAGGGGAGGGAAGGTAAGAAGGAAGGAAAGGAAAGGAGAAAGGCAAGGGAAGGGAAGGGAAGG
>Ga0065711_1047427_pt1 | contig 12332 bp, 6 predicted proteins | sample Hoacrofraction12_FD_59098 | JGI IMG/M metagenome (GOLD analysis project Ga0065711, IMG submission 59098) | Hoatzin crop microbial communities from Cojedes, Venezuela - Epithelial fraction 12 v2 (version 2) | ecosystem: Host-associated > Birds > Digestive system > Esophagus > Crop | place... | reverse complement strand
CTTCTCTTCTCCAGGCTGAACAAGCCCAAGTCTCTCAGCCTGTCCTCATAGGAGAGGTGCTCCAGCCCTCGGATCATTTTTGTAGCCCTCCTTTGGACCCGCTCCAACAGTTCCATGTCCTTCTTGTGCTGAGGGCTCCAGAGCTGAACGCAGTAGTCCAGGTGAGGTCTCACCAGAGCAGAGTAGAGGGGCAGAATCACCTCTCTCGACCTGCTGGCCACGAGTACCTGAGTATTTCCCAACAGAATAATAGTATAGATAACTTCAGAGTTCTTACAACACAAAATATAAAATCTGTTTAGAGCCCATTACTTTGTCTGTTAAAGGATCTAATCCTCTTCGTACATAAAATAAGTAATGTTACAAGTACTGAGATCACAGTGTGATACAGCTGTGATGTTTTATCCTTTGCTCATCATTAAAGCATTGAGAAGTATTTATGTTTTATTAGCCACTGAATTTATGGCAGTAGATTAACATTCTGATATTCAGAAACTAACACAGGGTGACAGAATCTGCATTCAGAGCTCTGTGGCCTTTCTAAATCCTGTTGATCTAGATATGTGTTTTATCATGTGATTTGTTTTTTGTCTCTTATTTGCAGCATATTTCATCTTTGCCTGTTGGTTTCTTTCTCTAGTTTTTTGCTCTTTCTATAATTTTTCTAGGAGAACAAAGGTTCACATTTGGCAATATTTCTTGTTTTTAGCAGGGAATCTTATTTTGGATGAAATGGCTGCTGAAAACACTGAGAAATTTCCTGACATAAAGATGCAGGAATGTCACAAACGAAGTAAGTGAAAAACAGTGAGAGTTTGAAAGGCTGTAGTGTTTGAATTCTAAATTTACATTACAGTACTTTGGTTTTGACACAGCCTCAGTGCATCTCTCATGTAGTTCTTCACGGTTACAACCAGATCTGCCTCCTCTGTCTTTGCTCATCCTGTGTGGGCTGGGAGCGAAAACAGCTCCCCCAGGCACATTCTTTACAATTCGCCAAATTTGTTGTGCTGTAACATGACGTTAAGTGTCTCATGATAAAAAAAGGGAAGAAGTATCTGTGTGACAGTGTTAGCTTTATTTCAGTGTATCTATAGCTTAGCAGCGTTAGCTGAACGATTCCCTCTTTAATAGCAAGAACAACAGCAAAAATCTTTAATTACTGGCACAAAAACCTGCAGCCTAATTGAAACGTCATGGTCAGAGTAAAACAATATGAGGCTTTTCACATTCATGTTGTATACATTGGACTTGCGCAGTTCTGAAATAGCTGAATTGAAACTGATAACACCCCCTTCTACTTCCAAAAGTTAAAATAAGTTTGCATGGTGTAAACTTAAAATTACCAAACTGGTTCAATTTTTGTTGCTTACTATCACCTTTCTTTCTTTCAGCCTTCTTAGGCTCTGCAGAGAGTTGTTCCGATGCTTCAGAACCCAAATACAGGAAAACTGGTAAATTATTGGCTGAGTAGGAAAATATTATTCAACTTATGTTGTCTCATGTTCCAAGGTCTCATCCTCTGTTAGGTATTGTAACTCTACCTTCCAGGGTGAGTTGGCTGTCATAGATTTGATGATACAGCATCGTTGTGCATTTTCATGTTTCTACTTCCAGCACAGTAGAAATCACTGCAGAATCACACTTATACACCTCTGACTAAATTACGATACAACAAATCCATGCCCTCTTATCAGTAGCTATTAACCTGTGCATCTCAGGACCAGCTACATGGTAGCCTGGGAACAGTTGTACCCTTGTGCTCCAAAAGCACATGTTCCTGCCGGGTGATGGAAAATTACTTCCTTAGCATCAGCAGAGGCACAGTTGAACTCTTCTAAATCCATCTGAGAGAAGAAAGCAAAACAGTGGAGAACTGGGTCAGTGCCAAAGTTTGTAATTTTTGTCACGTACACCTTTTGTTTATGACGGGTAATGGGACTCAGGCTATATTTTGGCATTTCCTGGGTTTTGATCCTCTTTGTTCTAAGTATGACACCTTCCAAAAATCCAGTGAAACATCCTAGTGAAAATAATAACTGTGAAGAGACAGATTCTTGGCCCAGCCCATGCTATACAGTCCTTGAAACCAAAGTAAGAATGGGAGAAAGGGAAATTTCTGAGTGCTGCATGCTGTTAGAACATCTACAAGGCAGGACCTGTGGCCAGCAGGCAGGCTGTAACTCGTTCTTAGTGCCTCAGGCATAGCTAAACCAGTGAAATACTCTTCCAAAATCTGTGTGAGAGCAATCACCTTTGGGTGAATATATTATACTGTGTTTTGAAGTGACATATGCATTACTGTATGCTAGCAAACTTCCCAAGCCTCCTAAGGGGAACTCTGACTGTACCAAACCCCATGGGCCATGTACATGTCATGGTGGGCAGCCAAAATCAGCGTGTAACCTAGAGAGCCATCCAGAGAGTGCCTGGATCATGGGACTATGCCTCAGCAAAGTTCGGGCCAACAGCTGTCCAGCAATTCCTAAGGAACTGGCCTAGACTGGATGAAAGTCAGAGAGAGCACACACACGCACTGGGACTGTGACCCAAGCTGGTTTTCCAATGTTTGTGAGGGAGACTGAAAAGAATTAGCTGTGAAAAAAATACATCTGCTGGATCTGGAAAGGTAATCAGGGCTCCTACTGAACTGGTGCCTGCTGGTTGCAGTTATTTAGATGCAGGTAAAGTTCCTGGCAGTTAGTACCATTAAAGGTGGATTACCTTCTATCTGCCTGAATTCCTTGATAGGTTTTGATGCTTTTTAAGACCTGTATTTATGCCACAGTAACAATGAGAGTTTTCAATAAGGAAATGACACATTTAAAAAAACCTAAACAGCAAAAACACCTCACCCTACAGAACTTGCATTCCAGTCTACAGTATCATCACAGCACTAACAGGTGCTTTGTAAAGCTTCACCTATCCCTTTCCAGAAAGTGCTCAGAATATTATCACTCCCTCTACCTTACTTGACCCAATGAAGGTGCTGAGGGAAGGAATATATGCATAAAGCAATGTAAGTACTAGGTACAAAAAAGTCTAATTGACAGAAAGATGAGCTACATGACAAAATCAGGAATTTATTTCACCTGTCGTAAAATGAGTATCACAGTATGATCCTGCAAAGGCAAATGCACCAACTCTTTGGAAGACTATCTACAGTAAAGAGGATAATGGGTACTAGAGTTCTGAGTGGTAAGCCAAGGATGAGATTCTTTCAACAGAATTGAATTAAATTTCGCTTTAGAGGTGCCCAACAGTTGGTGGCTAGCTATAATAGTACCTGCACTTACCTGTCTGTAGCAACGCAACAATCCTTGGATAGGAAATTACGTGGGAATTTCACGTGCTGATTTACACCAAGCTGAAAAACACCTTTTAAATTCTGTTTTTATACCACAGTAAAAAAGCAAGATTTGCATAACAAAATAATATATCTGTTCCTGATGAACAACATAAGCACAACCCACCCTCAAGAGCATGCATTCCAGATGGCAGCGTACACTGTAGTGGCTCAAAACCCACACAGGTCTGTAGCTCCTGATAAAACATTAGACCGCAGAAAACAACAAAATAGAGACTTAATTGTCACTGCTAGATAGAAGGGGGAAAGAAAAGCAAAATCAACTCTGAGAATAAGGGTGTGGCAAAATGAAGGCAATCAGCAGACTAGTTCAAAACAAGCAAGTGTATCTTACTTGATTTGTAAGAATCTTTGATAAGCAGATGAAATCCTACAATGCACATGAGTCTCCCTCCCCATTTGTCCTCTTCTTGAAAAAAACAAGTGCTGCAGGCAAGTTACGTCTTTCAAAACTCAGATGTTTGTGACTGTTCTTTGGGAAATCCTCTTAACGCAGACTAATTATCCTTACAAGCACTGTAGTGTCTAAGCAGAGAGTCAGGGTCCTCAGTCTACTGTACTTGGGCATCTCTAACCTTGTGCAATGTTCGTGTGGCAAACCAGGCTTGGGACACTTAGCACAGCCAATGTAAGACCTTGTTATGTCTTATAAGATCCTTTACATCTAAACACATCTGAAGGTTTCTAGAAAGAAGACAGACCAGGAAAGATGAAGAAAAAGAAAATTAAGAAGTGAACTACTGGAAAAAAGTGATTTACTAGAGAATTTCATAAATACATTTTAGATGTTGAGACCTGAGTAGATTTCGGAAAGCTGTTATGAATTGTTCTTGCTTTTGGAAAATCAAAACACAACTGATCAGAATCAAGTGGTTTATGATATGTATTGAGACCTCTTCTTTGGCCCCCTTAACTTCTAGCAATAACCTGACTTTCTCCTTTTCTTTTGCTTTTTTTTTTTAAGTGGACATCCCTGCGGTGTCTGCAGGGAATGGCAGTTTCGTAGCTATGCCTCTCAACAGCCATCCAGTGAGCTCCACCTCGCTAACCAACCAGCACGTGTCCTTTGCTGTTCCTGCTACCAACCCCTTGGAAAGAAGTCTCACAATTCCTGGGATGTACGGTACAGCTATGGGTGTGCACCTGTACACAGGTGGATTTATACGAGGAGAAAACTCTCTTATAAGTCTGGTCATTGACCATGAACAATGGCGGGGAAAACGAGTGTGGCAGCTGTTTCAATCGAGCACTTAAAAGTGTGGCACTTACTAAAAGAATGAAAAATATTCAAGGAAAATTAAAAATGCATTGCCCCTAATGAAACAGAATGAGCCTTTCATTTTATTGGTGAAGTCCAGATTAATAAATAAGAGAACAGAATTATTTACTATATGCTAATCTAAAGAAGTACTTACTTGTCTTAAGAAAAGGAAATCACAAGATTTTATTAATAAACTTTGGTTTACTTCTAATTTCTTTTTCATCCAGCAGTTTGTAAAGGACTGCAGGACAACTATATTTGCAATAGTAGAGCAAAATCAAGGCTGGAATTTTGTTTACAGCAAGTGAGTACTAATCCAAGCGATGGGCTGTGTAGCCACCTTCCCTTGATCACGCTGTGTGGAAGAGGGCGCCCATGCTACGCTGGCAAGTGCTAATGACAAAGACACAATTCAACACCTTTCACTGTTAAATCTATGCTGGAAAGGAACCAAAAAGCAGTGGATAAGTTAGAGGTCTTGAAGTATCTGATGCTAGCTGAAACAGCACAAAGTAGCAGAAGAAATTCTGTCACGCCTGCAGAAACTCAGAGCTGTGGCTGATTAAATTGCAAGCACTGCATCATCAAAAAAATTTCCTGGTGCAGGTTCAGAGGGAGGATGCTTGCTAGCTGCTTGTACAAGCTGCATGATGTGCAATTATGTGGGGAAGATGTAGTGCAAAGTGTGTGGTAAAATTAATTATGTACATAATATTTACACATTTCCTCTCTTCTGGTCCATACGTTTGCAGACTTTGCCTTAAGCACTTTTCCTTTTGGTAATAGAATATCTCTTTAGACTATTGAAAACCAGTGGTCGCTAACAGCTGGATAATCTCTTGTATTTCACGTTCATCGTGCCTTCTGAGTGTTTTTGTTTCATGAATTCTGTGGACCTCATGTGACCCTATGAATTCTGGTTCATAAACTCTCCACTGGGAATATTTGCCCAAAAGCTGCCGGAAAGGATAAACAGCTTTTAGAAAGCTGTTTTCTTTGCTAGCAACCTTTAGAAACCAGGAGCCTTTAAGAACAGAAGAGTAATTATTCTGCACTCATTTCAGGATCTTCAGCACCTTTGATTCCAGAGTGTCTACCTGTTGGCGTGAAAGGGAGCCAAGAGAATACAGGCTTAGCAGAGCCTCCTCAGCAGATACTTAACTTTGTTCTTGGAAATGGCACATCTGATGTTATATTATATCCAGGTAAGACAGATAACCTTTTATCCACATAAATGTGCAGAAAGTACTGGAAAATCAGTGATGTCAACAAAGTGCTAAATTCCCTCATTTCAGCTAGTGATAGCTCTGATAGGCTGAAAAATGTCATTTGTTTCTTGCCAGTGCTGACTTCTTCCACGGAAACATTGATATCCCCAAGTTTTCCAGTTAGTTTATGTGGTAAGTAGAAAATGAATTTTTATATATACAGTACTTTGGATTGGGAGAGGGAGCACGTTTCTTCTACCCAAAGCCAATTCTCCCCTCCAGGCTTTACTACTAATGACCTTATTGAGGAAAATAAAAATTAATTAGCAGCCAATCCAATGTGTTTGCTATGAAGCCCAGTTTCTGGAGGAAGTCTTCTTGTCTAGTTAAAACAATACAAAAGCCCAGTGTCCTTGAGCACCATCAGAAGTGGAAGTTGTGCTGGTACTGGCATGGCCTGAGCATCTTCTGAAGCCAGACTGCAGTCAGCTCACATGGGAGCCTCAAAACCAAAATGATGACGACTTATTTAACTAAACAATAAGGAAGCCTAATATACAGAAAGGCTTATAAAGGAATTGGAGCCTTAGTCAAGGTCTAACAGTCCCACCTGTGGTTGCAAACTTTCCTCAGGCACTTTCCTTCCAGCCCTCAGAGAGCTGTTGGAACAGGGAGTTTGATTTCAGCAGTAATCTGGTTTCAGATCGCTGCGTACCCTGGTGATTAGAGCTGCTCGCAGCTTAGTACCAGTGTTGTGTTGCCCTCTGGTGCCGAACAGCACCCCAAAGAGCAAAACTTTGATGTGGGGATCAATAGGCAAATACACCTGGGCTTGGGGAAGTATTTGTAAATGATATATACTGTTTATGTGAGTACACAATACTAGTAATTCCAACTGATTTACAACACGTGTGAGTACGTCACAAACCTCAGAATTCCAAATGCAGCAGAAAAATTTGCACATTAGCTACCAAGCCAGTCGCTTTTCCTGTTCAAATAGTTATTAACACCTGACTGATTTGACCAATGCTGCTTCCCATCTAAATGTCTCAGTACAGCTTTTCTCGGGTTTTCATTCTGTTGTATTTATTTAATAAAATAAATAGTAAACCAAAACCAGACCTTTGGACCTTTGCCTTAAAACAGGCATGTCTTCTCTTTATTTAGGATCTTAAGTCGATTTTTCTTCTACAAGGGGAGAACTATCTCTGTATCAAATGTATTCTTTCACTGGAAAAAGGACTTTCTCATTAGAAGTCTGGGGGTGCTTCCCTGCTAGAAGCAACTCTGAGCTGTAACCGTTCCATCTGTTGCTGGCATGCGGGGTGGGAAATGATTTCCAGATCTCTGAATCTTTAAGATTTGGGGTTTTTTTAAACCACATTCTACATCAAGATGAACCAAATATTATGGTAATAAACACACTTGTACAAATCTAGGGAGATTAACCTGTTTTGTTTGGGGTTTTTCTCTGATGTCTCTGCTGACTGTGGTTACCACGAGACTATTGATGAGGTTGGGTTTGTTACAGTCTCTGATAAATTTGAAGTCTGTCCTGTGTCTGCAAAGCTTTTCCTACCAAAAGTTTTGTCAAAACTGATACTCTGTCATTAGCAGTCTGTAGAAAAGATGCTTTCTCTGACAAATTCCTAATTTCTTTGTGGATGGCAGACACTGCTCATCTGACCAAGTGCAAATGTCTGCAGTACTTTGAACACAAACCAGCAAAAAGAAAAGAAAATTGGACAGTACTTTGTCAGGAAGAGTAATGGGTAAATTCTGTTACCAATAGTCACTTCTCTGTGACTTTCATGCTTAGTGCTTGGTTACAAGGTATAGAGTAACGAAAGGAAGCTGTTGCTTTTGATGGCATAAAGAAGCTGGAACCGCTGTCATCTAGTTTGGTGTCATGCTGCCTGCAACAGCTTGTGTCAGCTGAATTGTACCTGTGTGAGGATTTTTTCCTTTCCCTTGTAAAATACAAAAAATTCTCTGGATGATACATAATACATGTTGCAATGAACTTGCAAATTTGCGGAAGTATTATTGTTAAAATTAGTAAAGCTGAATCAATGACTATCTAGGTGTCTTCCTCAAGTATATTTTTCTGTTTCTTCAGGTTTAGAAACGTTCAAAGAAGTACGAGTTCCCATAATTCCTTCTGAAGAACCTTTCAAAAGACCAAGTGAGTTTAGCTCTCTTGAACTTAAAACTCCCAGTATTTTTGGCTAATTTTTCTATGTTTCTTTCCATACAGAGAAGCCATTTGTTGTAGGAGTTGTCGTTCAACAATTTGTGAAGCTGTTACAAGTGTCTGAGCACAATTCCTGTTTTTAAGATGTTAGACTTGTCTACCTTTAGATATCTAGCAGTAGCACCTACTTAGAAGGCCAGTGTACTTAGACAGTTTTATCATATGTGTAGATACCTCCAGAATTATTCAGTTCATAGGTCTAAAAGTGTCTGTTGTGCCTGCACTCCTAATTTAAGTACCATATTACAATCATGTACTGAAACCATCACGAAGCAATGTTGTGATTTGCGGATTGGTTTCTTCAGTTTGTGTGTGCTTTTTATTTCTGTAGAGCCAGTGGAAGCTTTCCATACATCACTTATGGATTATTTCCGAGACGTGTGCAGATCTGTGGCCATGGAGCGTGAAATAGCTCTTGATCACCTGTTTATTGATGAGACACTTGTTCAAAACCAAACTGAAATGAAGACTGGGAAGAACAGTGTAAAAGCAATGGAAAAGGAGCTGATAACTTGCAGTCTGCAAGGGAAGGAAAAGGCAGCCCTTAAAAGAAGCCAAATATTTCAAGTCCCAGGAGGTAAAGACTTAGAGACTAAAGTGATTGTGGTGCTGGGAAAAGCAGGAATGGGCAAAAGCATTCTTGTTCAGAAGATCTGCCAGGACTGGTCCAATGGAGAGTTTTCTCAATTTGAATTTGTATTTTCGTTTGACTGCAAACAAATAAGCTTGCCTGAGAAGCGATATAGCCTGAAGGATCTGCTGCTTGAATTCTTTGTAAAACCTCAAGAGGGAAGCAAAGAGATCTTTGAGTATATCTTGCAAAATCCTGCTAAAGTCCTTCTGGTTTTTGATGGCTTTGAAGGGTTGCATGATCATGAAAATTTTCCTCGTTGCTTGGCCAGCCAGCCTGAAAAAGACTTGTGCAATATAAAGGATCTGCTTTCAGGACTGATCCAAAAAAAGATACTCAATGGTTGTACTTTATTACTTACAGCAAGACCAAAAGACAAGGTGTACCAGTATGTGTCCAAAGTGGATAAGACTATTGAAATGGCAGGATTTTCCCCTCAGCAGAGAGAACTGTACATAACCAAATACTTCAAAGGATTACCCTACTGTGATAATGCATTGAAATTAATCAAAGAGCGTGAGTACTTGTTCAGTCACTGTTACAGCCCTGTTATGTGTAGATTTGTTTGTTTTCTCTGTGAGATGGTACTTGAAATGGGAGACAAAAGCCTTCCTTCAACTCTTACTACAGTCTTCCTGAAATTTGTTCAGCAAAAGATAATACCTATGCAAACAGATGTTACAGCCGTGCAAAATCAAGAGAGTCTTTCTACGCTAGCCCGCTTAGCCTGGTGTCTTGGAGAAAAGCACCAAAGTGCCATGAAAAGTGATCTTCTTCCTTCTAAGGAAGTTAAAGAGTTTGCTCTGAAATATGGATTTTTCCTGCCATTTGCATTCCCCAAACACTCAGATACTGGAGAAGAGGAATTTGGGAGCACATTCTCTGATTTTGTCATTCAGAATTTTTTGGGTGCGCTTCACCTTATGTTAGCAGAAGAGATCAAGGATAAAAGCCTAACAAAGTACCTGTCTTTTCCATCCAAGAAGAAAAAACCTTATAACTGGTTAGATTTAGTGCCTCGATTTTTGGCTGGATTGCTGTTCCTCCAGGATGACCCCTACTTCTGCTCCCTTTCAAATAAGGATGTAAAACAATCAGCTAAGAAGCAGAAAACACTCTTGAAGTATATTAGAAGGCTGCAGATAAATGAGCTCTGTCCGGAGAGGTTACTTGAGCTTTTACATTGTATTTATGAGGCACAAAGCGATTATCTTTTCCAGCACGTGGCCTTAAGGCTCCAGCCAGACCTGTCTTTTCTGGGCATAATTCTTACACCACCTGATGTCCACGTACTGCACTCTATTTTAAAATGGTCAAGAAAAGAGTTTTCCTTGGATTTGCGAAACAGCAGAATTGACATGCAAGGGCTGAAAGACTTGGCTGGCCTAAAGAACGTGGCGTCATTCAGGTTGGTCATTCTCTGTAGATAGTGGTGTCACTCCTAGGATTGTGTGTCGATGACACTTTGATGCAACAACAGCAGTCAGCATACCTGTTGATTTCACCTGTTCTGTCACTTCGCAGGGCCTCCCTCAGTGACACGGTCAGGCTCTGGAAATCTTTAGAACAGACAAAAGACTACGAACTGCTGAGAGCATCAACAGAGAAATTTGTTCTTGATCCCTTTAAGGCAAAGACAATGAAGGACATCAGTGACCTTTCAGACCTCGTAGAGATGCAGGAGAGGATGATCAGTTGGTAGGCTCATTTATGATCAAAAGTCCTCTTAACATGCTAGCAATTTAAGAAAATGGGGGTTCACTGACAGTGCGGGAGAACAGAGTCCTCTGCTTGTCCAAAGGAGAAGTACCTCGGGCAGTGCAAGCTCCTGTGTCATCTCGGAGCATTCTCCTACCCGGCGGTGTGGTGGTGGTCACGGCAGGGCGGAGCAATGACAGCCCCAGGAAGAATATTTGTCAAAACTACCAATAAAAAGCCAGCTGTCATTTTTTTCTTCAGATTTCTTTTTAATCTCGGAGTATGCTCTCCTCCAGTTGCTGTCAGTTACAGAACTTGAGGTAACTGATTTCCCCCCCACCCCGTAGCACTGAGGCCATAAACGAAGGCTTGTTTTGCACCAGTCACGAATGACCCGAGTCCGTCCTTTATCTCAGGAGGCACAAGCTTGCATCATGTGATCTATAAACCCTGTGTTTCATCCCTGCTCGTGATGTGGCTAGGGGATTAGTTGCCATTAAAAGCATGCATAGATGTAGTATTTTGGTTGTGTTTTTTTTCAAATAGAAGTTGTGAGTTCTGTTTTAACACGGGCAGAGTATTTTGATTAAAATATACACAAAAAGCAAGTTTCATGTTGGACAGAAAATGCTGGGTTTAAAAGAATGTATTTGTAATTTTTACTGGAACAAGAGCAAACCACTACAATATGAAAGGCAATTATCAGATTGAAATGAATTGAATGAAGAAAGGTTGGAGAAGAAGTTATTCAGAAGTTCCCTGGTTCTGCAGTTAATTCAGCAGTGGTTTATTTCTTGTAAAAGTTTACTAAGAAATAATTTTTAAAGCACCATTTTTGTTGCTAAAGTATTTCTTACACTCTGGTTCTACTGTGATTTATTTAGTGTGCAAGATGCATCTGGTTGCAGCAGCTATGAAATTCCTGCTATCAAAAACCTCAGAAAACTAGAATTTGCGTAAGTGATACACCTCTCTGTTGATTGATCTATAATTACATTTAAGGCTGAGAAGAGTCATGGGTATCGGCTACAGTCGTTGAACTGATGTATAGTTTGTTTATGGCAAAGCATTAAGTAAACCCCGTCTATTTCTATTTCGCTTTTCTCAGCTAGATTTATTAAGTTATGGCCAAAACTCAAAAATACATCATTTCTGGCTCCTGCAGGGATACAGGTCAACATGCTTCTATCAATTTTGTTTGGTTTTGCTATGAGTTAGCTCCTTAGTAGCAGATGCAGATCTTGTGCCACAGGGTATAAAATATCTTGATTGGGATCCAACTACCTGGGAGATATTTTTTTCTCCAGAAGTGCTCAATTTTTCTCTCTGAGTCTTCTGATGTAATTTTCTGCCCTATCAGAGCTTAGGCCATGAGACAGTAAGATCAGAGAACACCTCCCTATTAAAATGTGTAGCACCATTTTCCTGGAAGAAGGAAGACTGACTTGGAAACACTGACTTTAAATATGAGGTGTAGTAACATTTCTTTTTTCCCCCAAACTGTAAGCAGCCTCCAAGGCTATTCTATGGCTTAAAATATCCTGCCATAGCCTGTGAATTAATCTGGGCCGAAGTTTCACCAGTGCAGTGGAGAACTCTCATCAGGTCTCCATCTGTCTCCTGCCCTCCACATCTGACCCCGTCTTGAACTGCTGTGCTTGGCCTCCCATCTGATTTTATGCTGCTTCCTCTTGTCCTTTCCTCTCCTACTTTCCCTTTGGTTTAAACTTTTGTAAAATTCGGTCCTTTTAACTTGGCTGAACTTGTTGTGATACCAAGGAAACTCCAAATAAAAGGTTAGCATCTGAGGGACAAATGCTTGGAGCTGGATTATTAAAAATAAGTTTATGCTTTAACCTGCAGTAAAACATTGATCATAAGTTCATCTGAATTGCTGGGATGGGGGGGGGGGG
>Ga0065711_1047426_pt1 | contig 12333 bp, 4 predicted proteins | sample Hoacrofraction12_FD_59098 | JGI IMG/M metagenome (GOLD analysis project Ga0065711, IMG submission 59098) | Hoatzin crop microbial communities from Cojedes, Venezuela - Epithelial fraction 12 v2 (version 2) | ecosystem: Host-associated > Birds > Digestive system > Esophagus > Crop | place... | reverse complement strand
AGGTCATGGGTTTTAAAATATTTACACTGTCATACTTACAAAATAGGATGAACCTAGACATACTTAGTTGCATTCAAAAACCTCAATATTTAGACATGTGCTCTATAGGTAATGTTGCCATAGTGAAGAGTGGATGTACAGTGACTGTAGCAGAAAAAATAATGCATAAATCAATGTAGCATTGATATTGGGAATACATGGGGTGTTGGTATTGAATTTAGGTTAGGATTTTGCTGCTTTTGTTTAGCCTGAAAGTAAAAAGTATTTTTTCATTACAAATTTATGAAAAAGCTTTATTGTTATCAATTACTTTATTCAAGGTTTGGCAGCTTTCTTTGATCACATTTGCTGGTCCTTATGTAAACTGCACCTTTAAACATAAACCGGACAGGTTCTTTCCTGTAAATAAAAGTGTTTAACTGGGTGCTGTGACAAGATATATACAATAAAAAGGCAAACGAAGAAGCATCTTAATGTAGCTATAAACTTTGGTTTAACAGATCTTTGACTAACTCAGGTTATGACATATTATTTAACACACGTGTATTCCAATTCAATGAAAACCTCTTTCGGTAGTATGTTAAATAGTACCCACTCATGCAGGCTTTCACATTAAAGTAATTGTGGGGGAGGGACGAGTTGTAAGAACAGAAAGAAAGTTTGCTCTTCTGCTTTGTGGTGAAAGGAAATGTGTTTTTCTCCAGAATCTGCCAAGCCTGTGTTTTAATGATTTAACAGATGGAGTTGGCACATGTGAACCTGGAAGATGCATCTGTCTGATTTTTCCAGTCTGAGGATTTTTTAACTGCATTAATGGCACAGATGATGGTAAAATATCACCTCCCCAGGCTGCTTTGCTCTCCTAACACATAATGTCTTTTAAGGAAAAAAAGTGATAGGAGACTGGGGTGAGGAAAAGGCCAGAGGAATGAGGATTTGAAAAGTTTAATATTTTCTGTCTTCACTGCATTAGGCTTTTAAGCCTTTCACTTTGAATTTCATGTGTGTATGGTGTGGAAGAAAACTCCACGCAGGCAGCATTATCTGTGATCTGAAGGTTCTGTTAATTAATTATTTTAAATAAACATGATTTAAATAAGGAGGCTGATAACCACTAGTGTTTTGTCTTTTGTAATTTAAATGACTGACAGTTGCATATCCAGTTTGATAATTTTCATTTTTTTTGTTAGTTCTTGCAAAGGTTCTGCTCACGTATAACTTCAAATTTAGCCATCTAATTTAGTCACTTGTACTGCTCATTCAAGCAGGCATGCAGATGCTTAACTGTTTTAACTATTTGGAATGAGGACCTAAATTTGAATTTCTTCAATTTAGGAAGGAATCCTTAGCACTCACATGGACATGCTGCTGAAACCAGTGACTCTGTTGTGTAAAGATCCTTAAGACTATTGGTTAAAAGCCTCAGTAGTACATAGGAGTGGACTAAACTACCAGCTCATATTTTTGCTTCTGCAGATATGGGGAGATGCTATAGGACACAAGGAAACAGAATGAAGCTGCGTCAGGAGAATTTCAGACTGGACGTTAGGAAAAGGTTCTTCACTGAGAGGGTGGTTGCTTACTGGAACAGGTTTGCCAGAGAAGTGGTCATGGCACCAAGCCTGTTGAAGTTCAGGGGGTGTCTGGAAGATGCTTTTAGTCATATATTTAGTTTTAGGTAGTCCTGTGAGGAGCCGAGAGTTGGACTTCATGATCCTAATGAGTCCCTTCATACCTGAGATATTTTAGAATTCTATGTATCTGTAAAAAAAGTCCCTCTAAGGGAAGTATTGTCCAAGGGCCAGATCAGTGCTTATTTGTGTAAGCTATCCAGCTGGTTGCACTAACACTACAGAGAAGCACTTGCTAGGATATAGAAGGGCTCCTCATTCTGTTTCTGAACGAAATTGTTGTGATAGAATGAAATTAATCTGCAGTGGGCTGTGAACTGTCCAGTACTTGCTTTAACAGCACCATACATTTTGGTTCATTTCAGCTTTACTATACTACTGCTGAGTGTCCTAGTTTCAGCTGGGATAGAGTTAATTTTCTTCCTAGTAGCTGGAATAGTGCTGTGTTTTGGATTTAGTGTGAGAAGCATGTTGATAATACACATGTTTTAGTTCTTGCTAAGGAGTCAAGGCCTTTTGTGCTTCTTGCACCACTCCAGCAGCAAGTAGGCTGGGGGTGGACAGGATGTTGGAAGGGGACACAGCTGGGACACCTGATGCCAGCTGACCAAAGGGATGTCATATGCATGGGACATCATGCTCAGCATATAAAGCTTGGGCGAGAAGAAAGAAGGGGGGCACACATTTGGAGTGATTGTGTTTTGTCTTCCCAAGTAACCATTACGCATGATGGAGCCTTGCTTTCCTGCAGATAGCTGAAGACCTGCCTGCCAATGGGAAGTAGGGAATGAATTCCCTGTTTTTCTTTGATTGCATGCATGGCTTTTACTTTACCTATTAAACTGTTTTATCTCAACCCATGGGTTTTCTCACTTTTTCTCTTCTGATTCGCTCCCCCATCCCACTGCGGGGGAGTGACTGGGCAGCTGTGTGGTACTTAGTTGCTGGCTGGGGTTAAACCACAACACTGAGAAAGAAAGAACAACTCTCATCATTAATGAAATTAGCACATATTTTCTGTCTGACATACTAAAAAAAATTAAAATGATGCTAAAAAGGGCAGCAAAATTATTGCAAGTGCTCTAGAGATTTTTTGCTGGAGGAAAAGATCTAGTCATACAGCTGTACAGCAGAAATGACTGCATAGCCACATGCTTCATTTACGTGTGGACTCAGATAGAAACACAGATAACAATAGGAATTACTGATTGGTCTAATGAGAGATAGTACCTCTGTCTATGAAGTTTATCTTGCCAATGTTATTAGATGATTATGGCTACAAGAACAATACCAAAAATGTACATTTACATGTGTTTGCAGCTCGGAAAAATCTATTTGATGTCAATACACATCTCACCTGCGCTTCCTGGTAAAGTGTGAACTCTGATCCCATGAGGGAGGTGGAGCTTATGGTTCTACAGTTGTCTTTTCTGCTTTCTTCCATCTCTGTAGTACTGCAGTCTTGATGCCACAGACGTGTTTGAGACTACTTAGGAATACGTCTGTATTTAACAAACTTACTGGTTGAGACTGCTTCTCCATTTTCTGGTATTTTGTATAGTTTACATTGCCTCATTTTATATGTCTAAAAATGAGGTAAGTAGATTAAGTGAACTATCAGTACATTCCGCTTGCTCTAGGTTATTAACCATCATAGGATTCACAACCCTTTGGAAGTGCCTGTTTCATTTGACAGCTACAGCTTAGGCAGCCAGCTTCAAATAAATTCATAACTTCTTTTTGAAGTTAGGTGTTCTTAACACTACCTATGCTATCTATCATGCAAAGTAAGTACATAAATATGAGGGTTTCAAAATGCCTTTGCACAATTATAAAAAGACTTGAGCTAGTGCAGAATCAAACACGTTTATTTCAGTAGTCTTATCCTGATTCATGTAGATATAAACAGAAACAGAATGAGTCTCTTCATTTTTAGTGAATCAGAGAAGAGCGCTAAGAAACTTCTTTCTTCAGAAGCAGTGGAGTATGGAAAGAAGGTGCCAATTTTCTGTAAACCTAGGACACTGAAAATATCATTGCATTAAGCGTAGCAAATATCACTAGAACTGTTTGTTTTCTTAATGCCCTTTTGTATTTTCACAAATGACTGTAATTTTCTTCACAGTTTTAAGGTTTGATTAATCAGTTCATTGTGTTCCTTCTTCAGAAGAAAATGTGTTACTGATACCCTTGGTATGAGTGACATATGGGTTCTAGCTGAAGTGATAGAACGTCCTTTAATTTAGCAAAACAAAAATATGCTTGGCACTCTTTTCTTTGCTACTATTCCAGCCAAATTTCATTTGCAAGAGTGATGTGGCTTTTCTGTCATTGACTATGGTTACAATATTTCATCTGGAAGAGATTCTTCATGCTTGTGAGGTGCAGTCCACAGAGTACTAGCAATAACGAGAAAGGTGACATTTCTCTTGTACTGCTGTCTTCTGCCAAAGTTTTTAATGTTGCAGCTCAAGTCAGCCAACAAGTAGAAAAGAATGGAAATACCTGAAAACATGAAAATCCCCTAAACTGAATGAGATCTTTCCTTCCTTTCTATTTTTTTCTTTCAAGTTTTCTGGTAGGTGTTTTCCTTAAAAATTCTGTGGATTTTTTTAAGATCATCTTACAGAACACTCTAAGGTAAAATCTGTGCCAAGGGAGATTACCTTGAAATGCAGCAATGGAAATTATATACTCTCCAGGATTCAAGCCAGTTAATAAACGACTTGATTCCAAAGTGCACTTACGTGCTTTACCATATGTGAGAAGACATCCACTAAGACCATCGATTTTAAACTAAAACCATCTTGCAACACATTGAACCCTGTTATGAATGGGTGTGATACGCTCTGGTTTGTGTTGTGCCAACTGTGTATTCTTTGTGTGCTTGTCAGAGTGCTATTAACTATGGGTGAACATTTTCGGAATCTTTTGAATTATGTGTACATTTTACCTCTCCAACACATTCCAAGTTGCAAGGGTTTGAAGTTCAGGAGCTCTTATTAGCTTTTAATTCCTTCTTCCATATTTTTTTTTTTTTTCTGGACAATGTCCATTCTCTAACAAGCTACCTGTAACTACTCAAACTCTGGTTACAGTAACAGTTGCAGTGCTGGTTACTGAACAGGTCTATCTTCTTAGACATTAGGCATTTTGATCTACTGTAGTGTAGTCTCCATTATGTTATTAGGGAAATAAAAAGCGTGTGAATATAACTGAATTGCTGAGCAGTCTTTTTTTTCTTACTGCGAAGACTCCATTTGAAAGGCTAGGTATACCAGAAACACTGAATTGTAAGACAGAATGGAAAAGCAGATACAAATGTGAGAAATTTTTGGTGAACAACTTCCAAATAAATGCCACAGAATGAAAACATTACAGAACTTTTTTTCTACAATGAATTCTATCATCCATGGAAGTCAACAAGACTTGCTATGGATAAATCCATAAATATCTTCTGCCTCTTATATGGTAGATCAACTGTAGCTTTCCGCTGTGTAACTGAGATGAATTTAATCTTTCAGAGAAAAGAATTTCTCCAGTATTGAGGAATGTTCTCATTTAAAAATATTAACTGTGTAATGCAAGCGAAGTATAGGATGTACATATTTAATGTCCAGTCTAAGAAAGATGGAGTTAAAAACTGCATAGAATACAGGTGGCTGCCTCCCAAACAAGTCAATTTAGAATTAGAAATTGTGAATGTGAATGCCTGCAAGCTGTTGTGCTCAATGCCATTAATTCCTAGAAAATGAAAGCTAATATTGAATGTACTGTAAAACAAAAAAACATGAGGGTATTTTTATACTGGCAATCATGATTATTGGTAGTTCTGACCATCAGAACTTCTTTTCATGTTTCTTCGCTCTACCTGTGCCCTGTATGAGGAAAGACTACGTTGCCAATTTTAAGAAACTTCTGAGAGATTGTGATTCTGTATTGATGTATGTGTGCATATGTTGTTGTTGGTGGTTGTTGAGAACCTGTTTGTACTCAAGCATGGATTTAGGTTTTTTTAGTAATCTGTATTAATTTTTTTTCCAAGGAATAGAACAATTTGTGCAGAAAAAGAAAAGGTTAGTCAGTGCTTAAACATAACCACCAGCTTCCATGATCTTATAAACCTCCAGCTATTTAACAAACCAGTTAGAATGATGACTTGGCAAAACCAAGTTTAAAGTGAAGAAGATTATCCCCCATGTATAGCCCACACTTTTAAATAGCTTACATCAACTTTAAAGGAATCCATGAGTCAAAAATTAAAATATAAAAAGTAATAAAAATTTCTTAAAACAGGAAAGATCAGTAAAGAAAATGAAGTTCTGGATTAATTTTCTTTCTATCCCCAGGTTCAAATTTATGATAGAATTAGGATTAATTTAATCTCTCAGACATTAGTTCTTGTCTATAACCTGGAAAGAAAATAATATGTCTAGAGAGAAGACTCTTATTTGCCATCTAAGTTTATCTGGAAATAAAGACTAGATTCTTTAGAGTGCATATGTTCTGTTCGAAGTAGTTGTCTACAGTGGGAAGTCAGAGCATGCTAGGCAGGGAAATCATGCTGAACAGGGCCTTAACTTCTCAATCTTTTCCTTTTGATTTTTCCAGTGACCAGGCATATCCTTTGAAAACGTCAAAAACAGTGACATAACTGGATAGTATTATTCAGGCCTTCACATACAGGCCAAACGAACACTGCTTTCTAGAGATCTAGACTTGTTGCTAAACTTCTCCTTTGTTAGCTAAACATATGCTATGGTTTTGGAGTTAACCGAATACCTATTTGCCCATCCTGCTGTGTGCACCCTCCTCCAGATGATTCTGCTTGCCTAACCACTTTTTGCCTTTCTCTACTGGGAACCTGTGTTGATTCTTTTCAGCCTTACTAAACTGGCCTTTAAGGCAGTTTCTTAGCACTTTGCAGTGAATATCCTTAGTAAGTCTTGCTTTGGTCTTATAGCACCTGCAGTCCCAATCTCTTGTGGATGCCATCTAGCAAAGCATGATACTGTATTTTCTGACCTAAAGCAAATCATTAGAAATCCATATGCAAGGCAAGCTCACCAAATAATAACCCCTGCAGTGGATGTGGCAAATCTGTTACATGTACAGACAGAAAATTAGCTTTGAAAATGAAATACTTGCAAACTAGGGCAGTAATATATAAAGACAAGTTACAACAGCTCTTCCAAAAGTGTATTTGTTATTTGTATCTAGTCCAGACTATGATGTGGAAATTTAGAAAGTGCAGAAGTCAGGCTTTCTTATTTTTTCAAGGTTTCTTTTGCTTTGCATCTCCTCACATCTGTGTTTTGAGTGGAAGAGTTGTCTTGTACCTAGATCATGGGTCTAGCTCAGGGAGCCTGAGATCTCTTTGTAGCTTAGACAGTAAATTGCTGTATTAGTCTGGTTAAAGAATTTAAAGTTTTTGTTCCTCTCTTACAGAGAGGGGATATGACAATGTTTCCTTCCATGTCGATTTATCTGGTACCTTCTTATGTATTCAGGACAGGAACTCTATCTCAATCTGTGTTTTATCAAATGTAAACCACAAGGAATAGGGGACGTTTAGGTGTCACTGTATAGTACTGATAATCAATAACAACTAAACCAGGCACTTAATTTTCTAATCCTCACACTCTTTATAGCTGGAGTGTTTGTAGTTTCTTCTTCCATCAGCCAGGTTATAGTGAGCCACAGAAGCTTACACCAGTTCAAAGATTTTTTTTGTTGTCTGATTTGGCAGAGTGGACCAGGTAATCAGGAAAACACTTGCTAATCCTCAGAATGTTGGATATTTTTTCTATTGTAGGAAATGAGGTTTTCATCTAAATAGTGTGGTAGTTATAGTCAAAAACTATTGTTTGTGATAGCTTTTAGAATTGACACCAATGCAAGATAAACTTAATTTGCATCAATACTTGTAGAATTATATTAAAACAGGCATTGTGACTGGAAATGCCCTATGGCAGCTTATGCAAGACCCTAGTGGAAGAATATAAAAGGACCAGACTGACCCAATGTATGAAGAAGTCTTTCATGAGTAATTTGTAATTTGAATGAAATTTGTCTTTCACCATAATCAGCAAGCAAAAGAAGAGTCAGCTATGAGAAGCTTTTAGTAATAAAGTGTAACTGATGTCAGAGAAATGAAGAACTCTGTCATCGTGACAATGTTGGTTGCCATCTCTGTAGTGCTAAATACTCTGAGAGAAGACAAATACTCTCTGCAGCACAAAGTGTGACTGAATGCCTTTAAGGAATAGAAAGTGCTAAATGACCTTTCATCACTTTAATCCCTTGACTGGGTAGAAAAATTTTTAATGAAGGTCATACAACTGGAAAAATATCATAGATGATAGTGTAAGTGGCACATTCTTGACTCTTACATGCTCCTTCTGGTTAGGGTCTTTTCCAAAAATGTTCTTCGCAACCAGTGTCTGTCTTTGGAAGGTACTACTTTAGCACAGCAATAGTTCTGGAATCCTGATATACTATATTGTGTCAGATGGTGAAGACTGGTGATTCTTTAAAGCAGTGGCTGGTGTAAAAAAAAAAATAAAAAAATTTAAAGACTTGTGTTGATTGTTTTTATAATTTTGTTTGAATGCCTTTAATCCTGTTCCTACTGTATAAAATAAATCACTGGTAAGACTATTAATGCTTCTAAAGGCTGGTTGTGGCCTTTAGAAACGAGGCCAGAGAAAATAGTCTGTCTGACTGTACACTGTTTTTTCAAAATGTAGTGTCTTTGGATTTCCTTGTGAAGCAGTCAGGAACGGTAAACCAGTTACATCTGGACCTTACACATGGGTTGTTTATCCCTATAATGACAACAATTATCCCTTATGACAATAACAAGCATCCTGGGTGATTTTTTTTTTTTTATGAGCATGAATTGGGTGGTTCTCTGCTCCCTTTTTAAAACAAACAAACAAAAAAAAGTGTGTGTGTGGGAAAGGCAAGTAGCAGAGTTAAGAGATTGGGCTTTCATAAGAGGCTGGGATGAAGCCATATAATAAATTTTAGGCAGATGGCCTATTGAAGACAGGCTTGGAAGGAGAGTAGAGCTTAGAGTTTTGGCTTGGCATCCAAGTAGAGTTGATTGGTGTAATTCTATAGGGAGTGATTGCTTACAAGGGTATTCTTGACTGAAGAAAATACCATTTAGTGAATTATGTTAATATTTTTATTTTGGAAGATTAGCTGGATATGAAGACCTTTGCCCTCTTCTCTGTAACTATAAAAGTTGAAAGTAAGTTTATTTAACTGAAATGTGGTTGTTTCAGTTGTTTTTTCATGGAAGAGCAGGGAATTGTCCACTACTGTCAAGATGGTAACCAAGAGTAAAAGATAAATCACAGGTTAAATATTCGAGTAACAGATCTAAGGCAAGACCACATTCCGTTCTCAGAGATGGATGAGCTTGTTTTTGTGCAGCTCTGCAACTAGAAATACTGAGGACTGTAGTGCTGAGACTACACTGTCTGCTGGTACACCCTTCCAACTCTGCTTTTTCTGGGCATACTGGCATGGGTCAGTGTTGGTAACTTCTGAATTTGTATCCAGTTCTATGGTACGTATATGCCTGTATTCTCCCTATGGTCCACTGATATTCTGAGGACTCGGTTTGTTTTTACACTAGCTCATTTCACAAGACTACCTTTACATATACTTTAAGACTCCTTATATTGTAATTTGAGAGTTGCTTTGTTCCTTTTCTAATTGGTGCAATGAAAGCAGTTTCAGAGACATCAATATTAAATATCAGAAGACAGTTTTCTAAGTAGAGCATGCATCTGATGAGCCATGTGAGAGAGTTGCAGGGAAATAGGTCTATGTTGGCATTAAAAAATAAAAACAGCCCGCCTCATTTGAACAGAGACAAATGAAACATTTGCATCCTTGGTAATTTGGCTGCTGGCACAGAAGCCTTGTTTGTTGGTCCTTTGACTTAGATACTGTCGTATAATTTTCACACGGAAGAATATGTACCAAAGAAAAAGGAAGGCAAAGTATGTTTGTTATTTCTTTACAAGTTCAGCAGGCAGCCAGTGATTTGTTATTCAGACACATCATTGTTATGCTACACAATGCAATACCATGAAGTGTGATAGGTCTTGAAAGATGAAAATGTCTCTGTGGGACAATCACTCTTGGTGTATTCATCCATCAGTTTGTATTGTGCCTTTCCAAGTCAAATTAGAGCAGCAGAGATCCCAACATCTGTCATTAATATTTTGTGTTTCTTAGCACATGCTGACTGCGGCTCTATGATGCTTGACATTTGGACTTCAGAGGAGTTTGTGCAAATATTGCCTTTGGTTTCTGTGTTATGTAAATTCATTCCTTTTGCATCACTTTTTTTCCACCAAATCTTACTGTCATTTGTAGTTGCCAGTGGACCCAGGCTGAAAGTAAAATGCAACTGGACAAGTTAAGTTTTCATCTGATTCTGCTCAAAAGGTGCGTGTACACATGAATTTTACAGACTCGGCATAAAACTGAGGCCTTGAAATTCACTTAAGTAGGCCCAAGTCACATATCTGCACAAAGCTATATAGCATTTATTGAAGTCTTTTTACCCTGAGTTTGTCACCTAATTTGGAAGTTTAATTGCAGTCATGAAACTGTTGAGGTTATTATAATTCACTATGTTTCCTTAGTTGCAGGTAAGGCAAGGGAAGAAGGCAAAAAGAATTGTGGTTAAGGAGGCTTTTACTTAATATGCTAAGAGATCTTCCTGTGTTTCTCCTGTGACAGCTTGTCTGTCAGTTTACATTCCTGAGCTTCAAATATCACTCCAAGCTAGACCTCTCTTGAACCTGACCCATTTATTCCGTTCTTACTCAGCACACTTTGAGGAGGCTAGGTTCACATCTAACTAGTCTGCACAGGAAAAAGCTAGAGGAAAACACAACTTTAATAAATTTTCACTGGGGGGTGGGAAGCTGCCCCGGAAACTGAAAATTTTCGGGTTGAGCACAATTTGTTCAAATCTCAGGGTGCTGCAAATGGTGAGCATGAGAAGAATGCAAGAGAAAACAGTAAGAACAAAATTCTCACTTTTATGAAATCTGCTGTGTGGTGCTGCAGTGAAGCAGAAAGTTCTTAATGCACATTCAAATCAGGTCCTAAAACCATACTGAGTTTTCTGTTGCCCCTGGCCTTGCTGGTGCTGCTTTCTATTTCATTGTTAAATCTGAACTGTTCTATATATGCAATCTTCGTGAATAAATGTAAGCTCTTTGTCTATTTAAAGATTGTGTATTGTCTGCACTCTTGACTTTCCAGAAGCATTTCAAAACTGGCTTTTACTTATGCTGTAGTAATGTCTGGGAACCTCTAGCAGTGCATCGGGATTGTATTATCCAAGATGCCTCATGAACAGAAGTGCCAGACCTTGTTCCAAATTTACTTTGGCCATAGGCACGATCAATTGGCTGTATTTGGCTATATCCTTTGGAAACATTTCAGCACATGAAGTGTAAAATTATAGAAAACTTACTGTTCCAGTTTCTGGTTTCAAACTTGGTTAGAAATTGTGGTATGGGCAAGTCTCAACTATATATCTTCTGCTTCAATATAAAGATGATATCAACATACTGTTCTGATGTCATTATTGTTTTTTGTATACTTGAGGTTTTGCTCAAATCTTAAGCTCTTGAATCCATGTGGTGGTAGTTTTAGCTTACCTTTTGAACTAAGTTTCTAGCCTTTATGACTACTGAGAAGCTAGAAATTCAGAGTAAAATAAACATAACACTTTTATTTAAACATTTTAATAAAACCTGATCATCCTAAGCATCATGACTTCTTAACACATGAAAGAGCTTAAGAAAATGTGACTTTTTTTTGTGTAAGAAGGTCTTCAGATTCAGAAAGAGCTTGTTGAGTGAAATCGAACTGGAGCAGACATCCTGCAGAATGTATCTGTACTGGTATGTGTACTGGAACAAGCATGTAAATGGAGTGGAGGCTCCATTTGGCTAGCAGTCTCCACACGGGTGCATTTTACCTGTTCTGTGTGTTATCCCAGAAGGTGGCAACAGCTGGTGGTGTTATGACATAAAATGGGAAGTAACTCAGAGGCTCAAAGTCCCTCTCCATCTTCAAAGCCAGATATGCAAGACAGATGAGGAATGGCAGATTTCTACAAATTAGTCTTTGATTAGTTATCTCCTGGGCTATTCAAACAATTTCACAATTTTTACTAAATACAAACTCCTTGTGCTTCACTGAGAATAGCATGTATCTTATTTTTATGCCCAGATCTCACTGAAAGCTAATGCCACCTGGCATAGATGCTGTCCTGAAGCTTTTCTGTTCAGTTCATTCAAGGCTTGATTTTGCAGCTGCTGCTGCTTTAAGTCCCTCCCCCCGATTTCTCTGTCTGCAAACTGATTCTATAAACTTTTCTTATGAACTGCAGAAAGCAATGCTCCCGAAAGGAATAGGATGGCATTTAAGATGAGACTAGCCCTCAGCAGGATCTTGGAAGGAGCAGAACCTAGAGGTTTCTCTTTGACTCTTCACAACTTGTTCTGTAGCCTTGAACCTGGTATTTGGGAAACAATGAGGCATGCCCCTCTGACTTCCCAGGGAGGAGCTGGTGTAGTTCTGAAAAGAATTGCAGTTACCCTTGAGTTACAGGATTGGCTTACTCCACAGAAATTTTTTTTTTTTTTTTTTTTTTTTT
>Ga0065711_1012588_pt1 | contig 12334 bp, 10 predicted proteins | sample Hoacrofraction12_FD_59098 | JGI IMG/M metagenome (GOLD analysis project Ga0065711, IMG submission 59098) | Hoatzin crop microbial communities from Cojedes, Venezuela - Epithelial fraction 12 v2 (version 2) | ecosystem: Host-associated > Birds > Digestive system > Esophagus > Crop | place... | reverse complement strand
TATCACAGAATGTTCGGGGTTGGAAGGGACCTCTGTGGGTCATCTAGTCCAACCCCCCTGCCAAAGCAGGGTCACCTACAGCAGGCTGCACAGGACCCCGACTGCAACCATGAGGACATAAGTCTCCTATTCCACAGGGCACTCTGGACCCACACTGCTTGAAGTACAACTTTTCACCTTACGCTGCTCGCTAGTGGGAAGATACTCACACAACAAAAGAAAGCCAACAATTGTTTTTCAGTTAGGTACCATCTGACCAACAAACTTCAGATCCAAAAAACCAGCAGCTGCAGAAAAACAGGAGTTTGGCTAGCATAACGAGAGGGGCAGCACCATTATGCAAGAAACACCGGGTGCCGATTTTAGAGAGAGCCAACAGCAATACCAGAATGCGACTGAAGGCGGTTAAAACCTAACAAGCAGTGTAATCTTCCTCATGGAGAAAAAGGAGCCAAATGACCTATTTGACCTTTCGCCTACCATTTGAATCTCCGTCTGCAGAACTTTCTGCTATTTGGCAATCCAGCATTTCACTCTCCTTTCTTCGCTCGGAATGTTCAGGAAGCACGACACTCTTCTTTTCAGAAGCCGATTTCGCCACAAACACAACTAACCTTCTCTCATTTTCAGCCCCAGATTTATTTTCCTTCCCATTTTTCTGTCGTTCTTGAAGGACGTTTTCATTTTCTTCCATAGAAGAATCCTGTGTGGACCCACCTTCAGTGAAACCGGTGTTAGAAACATGTTTTTCTGAAGGCTCTTCATCACTCTCGGCTTCATTTTGGTCTTCCGGAACTTTATTCTCTTTATTGAACTGAAAATTCTTCTTCTTTGCTGCAATACCTGCAGATCTTTTGTTCATTCTGCGTTTTCTTTTTGACCTATCTACAAAGAGATATCAGAAAAAGTAAGCCATAACATTACGAAAACAGTTCTTCCTTCAAAATCCAGCATCCTCATCTATGGTAGCAATTTAGAAGCCTTTAAAAGTCAGCTAGGCCATCAAGGCCAGGGTCTCACAACGTAAACCAACCACGGCGCTTGAACTTCATAACCATATTGAATGAATCGCCTCTGGCTTTACCTCACATTTTGAAGCAAATTAACAAAATGTAATGCCTCTGGCATGAAGAACCAGGCATCACAGAAACCTGTTGTGTCACAAGAACAGAGGAGTTCTCAGTGACTTTCGCACCTTCTCCAAGGAAGTCTGAATAAAAATGCAACTTGCCGTTAGCACGGGGTGTACTGGAATCTACAGGCGCTGCTGGCATCTTCGTTATCTTCATTTTTTCCTTACACTTCGGGTCTGTTTTCGTACACTCAGGAACAGAGTTCTGCTTGGGCATGACATGGTAGTAAGATGGAGCATACTTGGAAGAGGTGCAACCTTGCAAGAAAGAACAGATAGCACAGAACTGGGTCTTGCACTGTTGGTTACAACATACCGAGACAAGTCTGAAAATCCTCAGGGTCAAAAAACACACCTCTTTTCAGACGAGATTCTTTGATTTCTTTACAGCGCTGTTCAAAGTCTTCATCCATTTCTTCCCTCACTATGGCGTATGCAGTATCACGCAAAGTGCAAGCTTTGTGCCTAATGAGACGATCTGAAATTTTACAGTCGGAACTGAGTATTTTCTACCAGCCAGTGAAATCCTTTATTTTGATTACTGAGAAACATTTTGCTCTTTTCGTAGGTAGATGCTGAAAGGTCATCCCAATGAGTATTTTCAGCATAACAACATAAAAGTTAATTACTAAAGCAAAAGCATTAGTTACTTATCAACACTTCTATCCCAATTTCATGCCCAAGCAGTTTAATGCTACAATATTTACAACCTGGGAAGAAATGCTCTCTGTGTATGTTTAAAATGATCTAATCCCAAGTGTACTGGCCACAGATGACATTTATCAACTGACACATTTAATTTTCTCCAGATTAGGGATAAAAACATATCCTCACCTCCAGGATCTTTATCTGGGTTGTACTCTAGAGCATTGCTACAGATTAGATCGACGTCTTTTAGAAAATCTCCTGCGGTTTGGTATTGGTGCAAGTCAATCTTAGACAGAACTGTCGAAAGGTCCATGGGCTGTTTAATAACTGACTCATAATCGGGTACCTACAAATGAAATATACGTGGTGCTCAGAGATTTCACACAGTAGCTACTAAAATGAATTATTTTAATAAAGTCAAGTAAAGGACTTCTTAAAAACCCCAGATATTTCTGACACACCCAAAGATGCGGAAATTAATCAGTTTCTTGAAAACAGAAGGGCTCTTTCAGGTGTCTTTCAAGAGATGGAACACAAGAGGAGGGAAGAAAAGAAGCAGGGAAGTCAGAAGTACGTGTGGGGCAGAGAAGGGAACAGGCACCCAGAGTCGGATTCATTTCACTTCACTTCAGAAAATCACAGCAAAGAAACCTTTCTTGGTAAAGTCACCCGAGATTCTCTTTGTTGTTGGCAGCAAGAAAAAGGCTGCAGGCATTGCACCTTTGAAGTATCTGTCCTGAGTGTCTACTTTAGAATGAAGTAACTGGACCCAGAGGTGCCAATTTCTCCACTCAGACCATGAAAGGACCCTAATGACTAGTTTAGATGAGGACATCTGTGTTTGTTTTGACTATTCCTATCTCAGAAGCTACAAGTAAAGGGAAAGACAAGTCAGTGGATGCTTAGGGGAACAGCACTTTGCCTGAAACACAAAGCTGGACTAAAATTGGAGCTGACTTTGAACTACACGCCCCTGGCTTCGACCTATTCAATAAATCGAATGAGAAAAAGAGACCGAAGAAGTGCATGGGAGGAAGAAGAAACCACACAGCCCTCACCGCTGATCTAATGCTGAGGAGCCTGAGACAACACAGAGAACGGAATCTTAAAATTTAGTTTTAAAACTGCTGCTCTACTCCTGTTCTCACAGAAACTACTGACAGTCAATTAAAGAGCATTCGGTTTTATTAAAACACTCCTATAGATACTGTTTATAATTATAAAGACAGAGATCTCTGTGCTTTTCAGTGCTGCAACGTGCCTACATAGCAAATCCTTTCATGAGCAAACCGTGCTGGCCTTTGGTCTAACTGGCAGTTGTGCTAGAGGATTGTTGTAGGTCCCTTCCACCTGAAATATTCTAAAGCGCTAAAGACATTTTAGAAGGAATACGGGGCTTTCCGTGAACGCTCACATAACTGACGCTTGAGAGCCTCAAGGAGTTAGCAAAAGTAAAAGCAAAATTCACTTCCTGCTTCTTGAAAAATCAGAATAGTACGGTCCTAAAAGCAAAGATAAACCTTCCTATAAAGAGCACACAAACACTGAGAAATACAGAGAGAAATTATGAACACAGACAGCTAAAATGGTATTACAGATGAACACTAAGTTACCTCCTCTGGGTCAACAGGCTTCGTAAATGCTCTGAAACGCCTGTCAACGGCAAGCCTGTGAGTCACATCCCTTAAGAAAATCCGCAGTTCACGCAGAGTATCCTCCTCCTGCTCCTCCAGCCGCTTTATTTCTTCCTCTGTCAGCTGTGGAGGCTTAGGCGGCGGTGCTGCAGGCAGTACTTCCAACGTCCGCCAAGCTTCTATTAATCAGAAACTTTTAGTCAACTTACAGTACTCAGATACAAGCATATGGAAAAGTATTGATAGAAGATTACCACCAAAGCATGTACTTTCTAGCTGTTAACTCACAATTAGCAAAGATTTATACGTGGAATACCCTCACCTGCGTTGCTTTTTGACACAGGACTTTTAGCAGCTTGATTGATAATGACGTCCTCAAAAAACATTCTTCTTTCTTCCTTGGTAGGCAACTGGATTTTGAAAACTTCTCCATAATCATTAATAAACAATTCTTTTATCTAAAGCATGAGGTGAAAATGTATTTCAGATATAAGGCCACACAAATTCATATTGTATTCCAAAAAGATCAGTATCTTTCTACGTTAAGCTGAATAATCATCTGGATAAGACAAACTGTGAACAGTTATCTTCTTGGCCTTAAAAGGCCACATTGTTAGCACGGTGAATTAAAATCTCTTCTCAAAGGAACACCTCAAGAGAACACACAACTCTGGGAAGGGACCATATGATACACTGATGAAGTGGTGACAGTCACCACCTCCAAGACTGCTTATTTTGTGTTTACCTGCCTCGCTGTCCTTTAGTTTCAATCGTTATGGCAACTACAGAGGGAAGAGGCAGGCTTCAAACAAGTGCCAGGGCCTTTTGGTAAGGTGTTTTTTTTTGGTTTGGGGTTTGTTTTTTCTTTTTTAAATTAATTACTTAAAATGATGTGTCTGAAGTTGCATACTTCCAAGTTTTACTCCCATTTTTCAATCTCTACTACCATCAAGTCTGGAAGGAATTCCAATACTTAGTTGAGAAGGCATTTATTAGCAGTATAAAAACTTCTGCAGAAAGTTCAGCCCTTTCAAAGCCTTTGATGATAAACACATCTAGGTAAACTCCCCCTGCCTTCCCACTGAGACAAAATAATCAGAGCAGAATATTCCCATTTTGAACGCCTGCCTTTGATGCGCACTCTCAGAGGTCGAGAAAGCTAAGCATGTACTCTTATTGAATTTTGTTAAGGAATACAACTAAAAATTCATTTCCAAGTTACTTCAACAGAACTTGGAATTCGGCTTTCTAATTTGTACTGCTTTCACCTATATGAAGAAAGAAATAGAAGTTTTTAGTGAAGAATTCAACTCTGAAATTCCATTCCATCATTAACAACCTGACCACCGTACCACTACAATAAAAATATCTTTCACTTTTCAGAAACAATGTTTTCAGTCAAAATAGCTTTTTCCCTTTCCATTTCAAGCACCGTATATTCTTGACTAAGTACATACCTAACCACCTTGAAGTCACTGCAATTACTGTCTGAAGTCAATTTAGACATTTGTCTCTTAAGCATGACGGTGTGAGAAGGGGAGAAAGTTTGGTCAGCCAATCTCTTTACTCAGAAGACACTGCAGACAAACGCTTTCTGCACTGTTTTGTCTAAGGAAATTTTCAGAGACCTGGGGAGGGTGCTTGAGTAATAACAGCATGAATTTGCTTAAGAGTGCACCATACTCCAATGCTTAAAGGATTTATCCATTAACAAAAAATTGAATAAAAAAGAAAAGTATTGACAGAAATACCTCTTTTGGGAGATCTGCGTGACACACATCAGATGTTGCAAGCAGCAAAACTGGAGCAAATGTCGGAATGTTCTGCAGTAGTGTCATAAAAGTAGCTTTCAGTGCAACTCCAACAGCCTCCCACCACAAATGAATATGGGGGATATAAATTATACTTGGTGTCATTCTTTGAGCGTCTCGCATCAACTGGGAAAAATGAAAGCTTGGATCAGAACACTAAACCATGTGGAACAGGAGCTACGTATCGGTCAGACCTGAATCTCTGCCTGGTTTCAAAACTGCTTAGGAGTAAGATAACTCCCAGACAGCCTCACAACTTGGCCGGTGTGGTGGTCTGCCTGAAAGGACAAGACTGACCCTTCAGCAAGACGTAGACGTGGTAGTTACGTGACCGCATCACATAACAGAAAAGGGATTATTCCTCTATGTGACAAAATGAGTATCCAGCCATGTAATGTGTCTGTCCTTACTTGTACAGCTCTCAAATACTGCTACTAAGGTCAAAATATTTGAATACAGTGATGCCACCCAGTGAAATGCATTTCCTGCCTAAAAGTAAAAAAGAAGATGGCATTAATTCTGCTTCTATTTCCTTTTCCTAGTTAAGAAAACACACCAGTGTACAAAAGGTCCATGAGTTTTAATGCATTTACTGCATATACTGCAGCAATACAAGCTGTACATTTTTCAGATAAGAAACACTTCTTTTCCCCAGAACCTTGATTGCCTTAGAAATACAACAAAAAAGAAGGCTACAAAAAGTGCATGACCCGCAGTCAGGCTGATGCACAGCCATCTACTGGGAGCACAGAGGCTTAAAAAGCAATGAAAACAACCTTCTGGATCCCACCGAGATGGGCAGAATTTCTTGCCCATGAAGAGCGGTTTATCAGCAGCACCTCCCAGCTTCCTGAGCTGCTAGCAGCATCCTCACCGTTTAATTTGGAATGGAAAAAATGGGCACGTAAAGCATCCTTACCTTACTGGGTATCATTCAGTCTAGAAGATAAGAGGATTCTCAGAACTAAACCTAACAGCACACTCAAACCAGGCCAACTCTATGAACAATGAATTCTCCTTACTTTACAGACAGTTCATTCATCCCATGAGATTAAAGAGAGAAAAAAAGATACCTGTGCACATGTTTCTTCTGGTAATGTGGTGCTAGCAAACAAAATGGATAGGTCTAGCGTATAAACTGGGAACTTTTCCAGGGCATGAATTACTGCAGGTGCCAGATGAGAAGCTTGCCCATATCCTGCCTCTCCAACTAGTAAGAACCGTGGCCTGCAGGACGTTGGCTGGTAATAAGCGTTTCTAGAACAACAACAAGAAAGTACGTCGCAAAATGAAGTGGAAGTGATGAATAGGCACACAGATGTTAAAATTTTTTTCGTATCTATCTATCTATATATTTAAATACTCTCCATATTCCAGCAAATAGTAAGCTGGTCTGTGATCAAGACGACTATCAAAGCCCNTTTTGTTACAAACTTGTACCATACCTCCCCTAAGAAATCCTGCCTGGGTTAAGTAACAGCTCTTAAATCACACAGGGGGNTTGTCCAGCTAAACACACACACAACTGCTCAGTAGCCTGAGATGGGAAAGAATAACAACTCTCTCTCAGCACACACCAATCTGGATCTCTTCACCGCCCGTACAGTAGGTCGTGAGTTTAAGTAACTGTGAGATCTCTACGCCTGTCAAGTGTAGCTGAAATTTGGCCATAGGTACTGGAGCTAGTGGGAAGGAAGGAGCAGAAGAACATTTCTAGAGAAAAAACGCCGTGGGCACTGAAACACGTTCGCTGTATCTGAAGAAGTACACAAATGGATTTATTAAATTACAGCAGTACGCTAAATACGTATAAGATTTATATTTATTCAGTCAGAAATTCTAACTGCTTAATCTTTGAATCATGTATTAATTTCCTAGTCATCTTGCTTTACTAGCATGAAGCGCATTTGTGAAGAGCACTTGTTTCTTCCACCACAATAAACACTGTTGGACCTTTGCTGGCTGAAACCCAAGATCCTACAGACCTAACCGAGCTCAGCACATCAGAAGATTTTCTGGACAGCACAGCAATAGATATTGAGAAAAATAACTGACCAAACAGTGATCGCAACATTCTGTTTCTTCAACCCTTGGCTTATACGACTTCCACAGTAAAATGTCAAAAGATTAACATCAACTTAGTAGGCTAAAGGCACAAACCACAGACACGGTTTAAGTTTTTCTCACACTGTTTTAACAAACCATTTCTCTATTTTGTTTCTGCTACAGAATTCACGAATGCTTCAACAATCTTGGGAGGCAGAAGGGCAAAAGATGGCTACACAAATCCATACAGGTTTTATTGTTAAAAGGACAGACAGCACATTTCTTTAGTCTTGAGTCTTTCAAGGAATACCATGGACTAAATCGACATGTCTGAATAGTCTGTGGACCACTCTGACTTAGGAGGAGAGGGCTGGGGCCATTCAGTTGGATGGATTATGGCCGCGTACTCCGTTAGAACATCAGCACCCAGCTGGATCTCCACACTTACTTCTTACAAATAGTGATCAACACACACACATTTTACTCCTTCAGCTACCACCCCTCACACCAGAACTGTTTTCAGACCCAGCCATCTTTAAAATGTAAACATACAGCTGACAAACATTTACCTGCTGAAATTGAGGAATTTTTTCTGCTGTGTACCAGGCACTTGATGTGTTGCCTGATCTTCAAAGATTGATGGTGATTCCTCATCACTGTCAACTGCACCATTTCTTAAAACATCATTTAAACTGTCTGAAAGACAAGAGAGGTTTGTTAACTTTCCTGAATAGTCTGTATCTGGCTCCTGCATTAATACAGCTTCTCAGGCGGTGCTGGAAACCCCTTAGCTTGTAGTTCTTCATTTGAGGGCACACGTTGATTGCTGTTTTCTGAAGAGTTCATCCTACCACAGATCTAAGGAGATTGCACAAGTCTCTACAAAGCTGTCCTACATCCCGTGATTTGCTTAAGGTGTATCTCTCTGGTGGTGAAAACTTGGGAGGATTTTTCCTTAGAAAAAAAATGACTGGGGACAATGTCTGTAGTTCCTAGACACCTGAAAAACCCAACAAGGCCAATTCCTTCTGGAGCAGGTTCACCCACTGGAAGTGGGGGAATTAAGTGAACGTGATGGCCGCAGACTTCCATTTGTCTGGGACTGGAGAGTCAGAATGTACAGACCAACCCATCTTCTAAACAAGGCTCCTCAAAGATCACCGGACAGGGAGATAACGGAAGGCGGACAACAGAGAGCGGACGCAATTACCAATCCGCCGGCCTCTCTGCTTTTATTTTGTTGGTGGATTTCTGCCTCTCTTTTACCAACACGAACCTATCTCCCAGCTCTACTGCGGTTAACGCTGGTAGGATATTCTCAAGGGATCAGCATCATAACTCCTCAGGGATCTCCATTAATCATGAGTGGAGTGAGTTGAACAATTCATTTGCTCTCACCAACAGACAGACTAAACCCGATCCAGGCTGACACAGTTAGGAGCGTGAACTCACATGTGCTATGCAAGCCAAGCCCCAAAGTACACACTACTAAAACATTCGGAGCTCATATGCAAGTGCACAGTGTGATCCACGAACATTTATATGACGAGAATGTGGTTAAAAATCATGATAGCTAGAACAGTATTTAGCTTAAACCATTTACATTTGTATTGTGGTCCTGACATTCTTCAGACAGGAATTAGAAGCATTCCTGGGAAAATGCCCTTCACCCCCCCATTTAAGTAGTTATTTTCAAGGGGGTGCCTCATACATGAAGCCTTAAATCCCTCTCTACAAATGATACATCTTAGCTGCTGTCAGAAACAGGGTGCTCTAGTACAGAACGCATCCTTCTCTACTGCTTTTTGCGAGTCATGCACAGCTCCCATCCAGCCCTTCAGTGTAGAATCCAGCATAAAAACTACGCACAGTATTCCTGAAATAAAGGCGTGCACAGGCACATGATAGAATTCTACTGTCATCGCGGCTGAGAGGTTTGTGTATGTCAGTTGCACCAGTCGGAAGTTTTTGCTCTGGCAGAAGTTTAAAGAAGTGGATGTTACTGTTCTACCTTGCTGTTGGTTCTTCTCTAGCGCAAGCTCTGCATGGGGAAATACTCTCTGCAAGGCTTCTAAAATTCCTGCTAGTGTGTTTTCCAGCAGTGGTTTTGACATAGGTGGTAGCGCTCGCCCAGGTGAAGCCACAGCCCTCTGTGAAGCTGGAACAGTCTTCTGCATCGCCACGACAAAATCCTTCGCTGTTATTTCAATAGAAGCGACATCTAACTGCAGTTTCTCACTACTTTGGTAGATCTGAGGATAGCGCCGGCGCAAAGCACACAAGACAGCCTCAGCACACAAGGATTTAATATCAGCGCCACAGTATCCTAATAAACAAAACAAGAATCAAATGTTACGTTGGTCTCAGGCAACACAGAAGTCAAGGCCAAGGCTGCCCAAGTGCAACACTGAAAGATTTTGTATGCAGCCACAAATTAACAGGTTCAGAGAGAACTGACAGGGTTACTGCACTGCAGAGAAGTTCTGTTACGGGGCTCGCAGCCTGAGGCCCAGCACCTTGGAAGCAGCCTCCTAATCAAAGCTCTGCTCCTGAGGAAGATGCCCAAAATCCATTCAATGTTCTGAGAGACAAAGAAAATTAAAAGAAAAGAAGCATCTGACTTTGTCTGCCCCCAAGGCGAGCCAGCTGCCTCACTGCCTCGCCCTGCAGCAAGGCACAAGAGCTCGAGGACTGCCCGGTAGAAGCTCAGGTTCCCAAGGACTCAGTCACGCGCAGCAACTCACCTGGTTTTCCAACTTACCAACGCATTTTTCAGCTAGCTCTTCAAGAAACATGTCCAATGGTTTAGGGGTCCAGTCTAGTGTGTGAATCTTGAAAATCTCTTTTCTAGCCTGGAAACAAAATGGTTGCATTGGAGTTTGTCCTAAGATTTCTCTTAAAATCCAGCAATTCTCAACTTGTTACATTAAACTTTTCTCCCGGGGGCCTGCAGCCAAATAAAAGGCATTTATAGCTTCCATAAAAAGTTAGTTTCCACAAGTATCAAACCTAATGACCCTGAGGAAAAAAAACTGTAGTAAAAAACTTCTCTGCAAACAGCGATTTTTCATCACAGAAAATTCTCTCAAATTTCTCTGATCTTAAGACTTTCACTGAAGTATTTCCTGCTACAGAGATTAATTATTGCAGATTTCTAGAATTCTTCCCCAGGAGGGAATCACACTAGTACATCTGTTTCATGGCACCTCCTCTCCTGCCCCGGAAACCAGATAAAAGCCAGAGACAAATGTTTGTGTTAAATACACTCTTTGGTGCACTTCTACTGGCCTTCAACCCAACAAGCATTTTATCCTTTCCCCAAAAAGCGGTAGTAAAACAAGTATCAGTGACAGCCAGAGAAAAACCACAAAAACAGGGTTCCAGTTTCGCACAGTATCTTCCCCCCCCAATATTTTTTGGTTGCTTGATACGTATTTTTTCATTGCTTAGCTGTCGCCATTGCACTAGAAGCTTCCCAAACCCTGCACCTGGGCAGTGTACCACATCCTTGTCCAACTCCCTGTTAGTAAGTGCCAGTGAGAAGGTCAGATCCGAAAATACGTGTAGGTGTCTCCCAGGATACCCAGCCTGGGAACAATCCAACGCAGGTACATCTACTATCTGTTCACAAACCAAGAACTGAGAGCAAAGGCACTTCAGGAGCAAAGTGCCTAAGTGGATGAAATAAGGAAGCAAACATGAACCACTTGGGGAATGAAAAAATTTTAGTTCACTCCAGCACCAGCCTTAAGAAGAGTTTTTTGTCAGCAGAAAGGAATTCTTGTGCACACACCATGTCTTTCATTTTCAAGATGAGATTGCAGTACTTGATAGCTAATTCAGACATGCATCCTTACTTACACATTTCAGGGACTAGCAACATCCCATTTTCCTGGCTGGTCCCAGTGAAACCAAAACTAATTATAAAACCAACTCCCTATTGAAATCAGCTGAATCCTACATACTCAGTACCAGATCTGCCCTCCACAGTACAACACAGTCTCTCCAGATAGCCCTCCTTCACCCAAGTTGTGCAACACTGATTTTGACTTTAACTGCTCCGTGATACTGCATTGTCAGGTACTTCTATCATAAAGATGGACTTTGCCACCTCAGCATTAAGGCTGAGTTGAAGTTCTGACCTCTTTATTCGGCAAGCTGAAGAGGAACTCTCGATCAAAGCGTCCGGGTCTTCGCAAAGCTGGATCTACAGAATCCAGTCTGTTGGTGGCTCCGATTACCACAATCTCTCCTCTGCTGTCTAAGCCATCCATAAGTGCCAGAAGTGTTGATACAATAGAGCTAAAAGAAAAATTACTAGTTTAGTAAATTTTGTTACGTTATACACATGACCTTCTCCAGTGATCTCTCAAAAATGACAAGCTTTTATTGATGAGATGCTGGTTAGTGAAATACTCATTTTAGCACTTCAAAAAAACAGACAAGGTAACACAGACCGCATGCTGTTATCCAGCTTAGTGAATTGTTTTCAATTATTGCTTAAAAATAATCTGACATTTAGTAGCACTCAGTTACTAGTTTTCAGGATAAACAAATGGGTCACATTAAGCTAAATAGGTTGTGGGCTTCTTTTCACAAAGATCAAGCAGCTTCTGTGTAGATACAAAAAATGTACTACCTGTGAATTTGGTCTTGTTTACTGGACCGCACCGGAGCAAGACCATCTATCTCATCAAAGAAAATAATGGAAGGTCGCATCTGGTAGGCCTAGAAGGAAAACCCAGGAATATCGACACAAGTAAAACAGCACCATTTTAAAGAGAAAATGCATGGAAAACATTATGGTTGGAGCGCTAGATTTTTCACACTAGCATTGGGGATCTCTACTCACTGAGTTAATGGAGTAAGTGGCACGAGTAACACAAGACAGCAGCCTATGTCAGCCCGCTGAGACGGGGTGACAGGGAACAAATCACAGCAGTTCTTACAGCTATTTGGCAACCGCCGAAAACAAAGCCGGGACTTAAGCTTCTGGAAGCAACCTTCCATTCTGAATTCAAACGACCATGCTTTCAGCCTGCATCTGTTTCCCTCTGATCTAA
>Ga0065711_1010857_pt1 | contig 12335 bp, 10 predicted proteins | sample Hoacrofraction12_FD_59098 | JGI IMG/M metagenome (GOLD analysis project Ga0065711, IMG submission 59098) | Hoatzin crop microbial communities from Cojedes, Venezuela - Epithelial fraction 12 v2 (version 2) | ecosystem: Host-associated > Birds > Digestive system > Esophagus > Crop | place... | reverse complement strand
GAGGCTGTGGAGTCTCCTTCTCTGGAGATATTCCAGCCCCGCCTGGACGCGGTGCTGTGCCCCCTGCTCTGGGTGACCCTGCTTGGGCAGGGGGTTGGGCTGGGTGACCCCAGAGGTCCCTTCCAACCCCGACCATTCTGTGATTCTGTGAAATGCGACAGAACGAACCCGCACTTTACAGAGGAAGTGGGAATTATCATTCCCTGCTCACTTCTCCATAAACCAAGAGCTAGGGCACCAAATGAAAACCAAGAGAGCTTTAAAGCCTCTACTGGCAGTTCCAGACCGAGTAAGCAGGTTCCTTCTACACAGGGCATGTTCAGCCAGGGGGTCTGTGCCAGAGGACGGTATGGAAACGCACGAGCCAAGCGGTTAAAACCAGGCTGCACAGCTCCATCGCGGCCGAGGAACCGCCCTCTGTGCTCTCCCTGCGGGGGTCAGGACAGCACACCGAAGGAAAGTGATCACTGAATTCTTTCCTCTTTTTATTTTTTAATATTTTCCCAAACATTGCTAGCACAGACAGCACGGTGAACGAAACGCGATTCTCAGCAACGCGCCCACTACTCCAGCAAAGGGAAGACAGCCTATAATGTCTTTTGGAACTATGTTTCATCCTACATATGTATCTTTTCATATATTAAGCACAATTTCATTAGCAACAATTTTTTTCTCAGGGTAATATTAATCATCACAAAAAAAGACACTGTAATTACAACAGCTTGCGCCCACCCCATGACCCACAGCGCTGGAAAGGGAGTAATTTCCTGCTCTGTTCCTGGCAGGAAATCATTCTTTCTGCGGCTGATCCAGGTAGTTGGATACTCATCTCCAACAAATCCCACGCCTCCCACACGCTGCTCCGCTGTTCCCTCGCCAGCTGCCCGTGCTGCAGCTGCTCTCCAGAGCCCAGGGTCCGAGGTAGCCGTGCGGCAGCCTCGCCGTGCTGGGGAGGGGGACAGGGCTAACCGGCAGGACTCGGTGCTCTCACCCAGAGCGCCGTGGGAAGAGGTGGGCATAGGCCCTACCAGGGCCACCGAGCACACCCCAGCTCCAAAGCCTGAGATTTCCCACTGGGGACACACGACTAAACAGCACGTCACAGCCCCTGCTCCCGCACACCGTAAACCCCGAATTGCAGAGCTGGGCTCTCAGTATTCCACCCTGAAGCAGAGCCTTGCTTTGTCAAATATCAGAGTGGCTTACAAACTTGAAGGCTCAACCTGGAGACCGAAAACCCGTTCCTTCAGGATGTTCAGCCAGCAGAAAAAGCCGAACACCACAATCTGCTAGACATGAGCAGCCCAGTATTATTCCTTCGTATCACAGCTTGAATTGAGCACAGCAATTCATTACTCAGAGCTATTCCTGTAGAATACACAGTCTTTTCAAGACGATAAAGGCGTTTCTTTAGACACCAGTAGTCCAAACGGATCTTTCTTACTTGGTAAAGATATTCAGCACCCTGTTTTCCCAGTAAGCTCCATCAAGAGAATCATTTCTCTTTTATTCTATTTTACGTGTTGTCCATCCCTCACAGTGACTGCTGATAAACATCGTTCACCAAGGAATTCACCAGAATACCAGACAAGCGTATTCCCTCACCTCTGCCCACATCTGTAGCACTCTACAAACTCTCTGCTGGTGTATTTTGTACAAGAAGAGCAATCCTTTCAATCCCATACATGAGTTGCAACCAAAGCCTGTTCATTCAGCAAGGTACCTTCCCTCCCACCTACCTCCTTACCGAAATCCTAACCAGCTGCAGCATTTCTACAAACATAGAACACCTTGCTCAGCTAAACTGCAGATCATTGCACCTTCTATCATGAAAAAAACCAGAATATTTTTCTACGAAAAAAAGCACCATATGCTGCGGTCTCAATTCATTTCAAAGCCAGAGTGCTTTGCAGAGTGACAAGCAGCATCCAAGAGCAGAATACAGCAGTGCCAGGCCAGAAAACAGACTATAAAAGAATAATGTTTCTATTTACTCCAGAATTCAGAGGAATATAAGAACATTGGCACAGCACTAAGCCCACGCTCGCAGGCCTAGCTGATTGATGCAAATATATCACCTCTTGACATAAAGCAAGCGTCTCTGCGGAGCAGAGCATTACTGAAACGTCAGTAACAGAGTAAAAAACGACAATTAACCCAAGAATGTTGGAGGAACACAAAGGAAAAACCTCATTCAGATCCGACATGTAACTCCCAAGCCTTTGCCCCCGCAGCTGCGCAGCTGGCTGCGAGCTCAGCCCAGAGGAAACGCGCATCACGCTACAGGGGGCTGAAAAGGGGCCAGGGGAAAGCGCGAGCCTCACCACGCCGAGCTCTCAAACCCAGGAGCTGGCGTCCTGCAAGTTATCGGTGCGAAACACACTCTCTGGCAGCCCACCTACACCCAGCGCAGCACAGGGTGCTCCCACACACGTTTTCCCAGGGTCTGCACTATCAAAAGCGACGCCGAGGGAGCTCAGCTCCTCTCTGTGCCGTGACGCTCGCGGCATCCTGCCCCGGCACGCGCGTGGGCCCCAGCGCCAGCTCCTGAGCGAGTCACCGCCTTCTGCGTGGTTCCCCTCCGGGACACAACTCCCAGCAAAGCCTCTCAACAAGCTTTCCTTCACCTTTGCAAAATATATGCACTTAAGCCCAAAGAACACGCAGTCTGCTAGGTTTAGCCTGGAGAATACCACAGGGAGCTCACTGCACTTGCACCCCTCGCGCTGCTTTTGTCCGCAGCTTGTTCCTCCACGCCTCACCCGAAGCGCATCCCTCACCACCACCAAAGTCCGTCGACTTGCTGGGTGCACGCTCACAAACGCCCTGATACAGTCTGTTCTCAGGATCCAGCGAAGTTCATTACGTTGTTTGGGAGATTTTGCTCCAGAATTCTGGGCATCTCATCTCAGANAGAAATTCATAATTAAATTGGCAAAATGTGTTACTATAATCACAACCAAACCTACCGTCTCTCAAGCTATCACTTGTGCCAATTAAGCAAAGCTGTTAAAAATGGCTTTTTATGGAAAATAACATCAATGTAGTATACACCAAGTAAGAGCAAATGAGCTTTTTTTTTGCTGTGAGCTGAGCTGCATTTAAAAACAATCTCCAAGCCCTTTTCCTATGCTTCTTAAAAGCAAGAAGTAAAGAGTTACGTACCACTGGTGGCACTCTGCACACTGATCCCACTTCTGTAAGGCAATTTCTAGCTCTTCTTTCCCTGAAAATAAGTGGTCAGAGGTAAGAAATTCAGCCGCTTTCTCTCTTTACTTCTTTCTCTGAGGCTGTCAGACTACAATAACAGAATGGCATAAAAGTAATATATTTCTTGGTTCTATAACACATTTGGCTTGAGAACGTCCCACAAACGATTCACCCTCTTGCAGTGACACGGAGCACCCAAGGCCACTCAGAGATCGCACAAATTTGCAGCGCGGTAGCAAATTGTGCTGACCCACCACCACAGCTGCACCTCACCTGGAAGTACCGTTACCCGTAAGGAGAACGCCTTCCACACCACGGCAAGAGAAGTTAACGGGAGCTTTCAGCAGTTTAGCTCTGAAGCATTTCAGAGCCTCAGCTCTAGGACTCACCCCACTTCCACCTCCCCTCCAAGAACCTGCGGTCTCCAAAAGCTGAAAACGAAGCACCTGCTGAAGGCCAAAAGGACTATCCAAACAAAACTTACAATTTCATGTTTTGAAAGGCTACACTGATTTCCAGAAAAGAACAATTATATTAGATAGCTACAGTATTAACTAATTATATATATAACAAACCACATTTGAGGCAAGGAAGAAGAACGAGGGAATGAAATTCAACTGGTTCCTCTAAGCAAACACACATTTAAAAATGTATTTCGTCTTTATATCTGCACGTGTGAGCAACACAAAAAATTAACTGCACTACAGAAAAAGCTTATTTATCTTAATACCACACAGGATATGGATGACAGGTTTGAGAAACAAACTTTTACATCGTTAACCACCCCTTGGTCTACTTATACTATCTTTCAGAAAGCAAAAATTTTAAACACCTAGCACCACAGTACTGCTAGCTACTCACTTAAAAAAAAGATTCCAAGGAAAAAAATTAATCCACCACATTGTTTGCAAGTGTCGGGTTTATAACGCTGAGCAGCTTTGAACCTCCCCCGTCCTTTGCCTCGGACACACAGCTCCTCACCCTCAGATGCGTACGACCTCTTCTCGTCCATGTCTTCTGCGAGTCTGCACATGTCGCTATGGGCTCGGGCCAGGCGCCACAGAAAGTCCTTCTGGTCTGCATACTGCGGGAAAAACAGAAATGTGGTACATCCAGACCCACCCTGCCACGGACAGAGAGCAGGAGAAAGAAAAATCGAGTGGGGGCACACACTAGAAGTCGCACAGACATTTTTAAAAACCCTTAAAGGGCCCCAACTCTGCGAGAACTGAAGCAGAACCACAAAAGAGCAAGCTGGATGGCCAAATTTATAACTAAGCTTACAATGCTAGACTACTCGTACGAGCCTCATTGTTGGCACCTTCTACCAAAGAACCCTTCCACTGCACAGGCCACACGGGGGTCAGTCCTTCAGCTGCCTCTGCTAACCTCAAAATACAGGAAAAAAAAAAAAAATCACCCTAAACCTCACCACTTCATCAAAACTCACAATTTGAATTTTACTTTTCCTCGTGCTTCAGTCTGCATTCAAACAGTTTCACATCCTGACCTGCTCTTAAATCCAGGGCAGTGCTGTAGCTGTACTGCTGCACTTGAAGTGGACATGTTCTCAAAAACTCCAACTTACTTTTAAAAAAAAAAAAGAAAAAAAAAAGAAAAAGTAGAAACTTCCAACACAACCTCCTAACAGTCTGGTTCCTTCTGCGACAGTATCACAAATAGAAGACAGTGGGAGAGTCACCAGAAAGCAGCACACAAGAGAAATTCAGCAGCCAACAGGCCTGCCATTTCTTCCTGGTGTGAAGGGAAACACAATCTCCTCAAACTGGTCCAGTTATCTGTTATTTCTGCCCTTCTGTTCCTCCTGGAAACACAGGAGCCGACCAGGCTTCGCTCTTCAGCGAGCCACTCACCCGAGGGGTGTTCTCTGCCAGCTGTGCCGTCCTTCGGCAAGCGCTAACCGAGGCCGACCGTGCCACTGCGGCAGGCACAGGCACACCAGCACCGGCAGCCGAGGGTGACAACAGCCACAGCAAGACGCGTCTCAGCGCCGGGGGCATCCCTGCGTGTGGCCAAGGCCCGGCCCAGCCCCCGGCACCAGCCAGCACAGCACCATGGCCGCCCCAGCTACGCTCCCACACCTCATCGCTCGCTCGGCCGGGGCACCAGCCCGCAGCGCCTACGCGATGCGAAAAGACGCATTCTTTACGGTGGGAAAGGACCTGCGCCACCCAGGTTTCCAACCTCATCCACTAATAAACACCAAGTGCTGCCTAATCCTGTTTGAATTTGCAACTTATTTATCTCGTGACCCACCGCGCGCGTGTGCTGGGCACTCCTCGGAAAGACCAAGATTCCTCACTAGAGACCGAGCACCGCGTATGCCACGAGAGAAACGTTTTCCAGGTGTCCGCCGAGTTGCCTGCACACAGGCACTACTCTTGTCTCACACATGTACAGCGTGTTCACTCAGGGCAAGCGACGACACGGTGAGACACGGGGTTCCAAGACAGCGAGCGACTGGGAACCGGCGGCTGCTGCTGCCGCCTGAACCGTCCTGGCCTTCAGCCCGCACCCCAGCCGCGCCTGGAAGGGGTCACTGAAGCTGCCCAGCCGCCGTGCAGGACCTGGACCCTGCTCCGAGACACAATTTCCTCCTTCCCAGCTATCTAACTGAAAAAAAGAACCACTGCTGTAAAATATAGAAAGGCCACCTTTACCGCCAGCTTGTTGTTCAGCAGGAGCTGGAATCCCTCGCTCTTCTCCTGCTCATCCCCACCGTGCAAGCGGTCAGCCTGCTGCAGCAGCTGACCCAGCCCTTCCTCCGGCGAGGAATCCAAGACGAACTGCGTTTCATCCTCGTTGACGAGATCCAGGGAGTCCCGTCGCGCGGTTCTCACTGTTTCACAGCTCACTTCATCTTCCTCTTCTTCAGTCTCCCTCTCGGACTCCCGGTCGTAATCAGACTCAGCGTTGGCTGTCGTGTACCTTTGAGAAAAAAAAACAAATGAGAACAACACGATGCAAAATTAGTGCGAGGAGATGCTGTGCAGCCTGGGACAGTTTTGTACACACAGTACAGAACAAACAACCCTTCCTATGGAGGAAGAGGAGCATCTTCGTTTGGCCTGGAGGACACCGCGCCAGCCGAGCGTCTCCAGTGACACACCAGCCATTACTTCTCACGTAACACAGGCAATCTCCAAAAGCTGGAGCAAGCAGGCTCCCCAGAAGTTAAGCAGAACTCAGTCACCAGTGTCCACCCCTCGCCTGCAGACCGTAACAGCTCTCAGACCATCCAACTCAGCGTAAGAGAATCCAACAACAGAGAACAGAGCCAGGACAATTCAGTTAAATGTATGGATTACGAAAGAGAGTTTCAACACAAAAATCTGACACGCTCATCCAAGTGGAAACTATAACTTGAGGGTTTTGGCCTGTTGCAGGAAATTTCAGACCCAACAGCTGTTTTGGCCGTATCCAGTCCCTCCGTGATGCTGCCCGAGCGCTAAATACAACACAGCTTGCTCACGCTGACACGTGAAGAGGTGCAAAACAGTAGGAGAGCGAGCGTAAGCGCTTCACACGAGCAAGAAGTCCAGCAAGGAGACAGCAGAGGAGCCGCAGAGAGACACCGTGTGTACAAAACCCAGACACTCATTAGCTGCTAAATTAGAGATATGAACAAGGGTGAAGTTCAGATCAAAGTTTCTGAAAATGGCTAAAACTGAGCTCCCCCAAATCCTACACAGGCACCCAAGCTGGAAATTTAACCCAGCACTACGTAGCGACTGATGCCACTGCAGTGGGGTGTCTGCTTACAGAATTCATTTCTTTTTAAACCAGGCTCTCTGTTTGTCCCCCTCACATCTATCTGCAAGCTCTTCACTGCAGAATAAGCACAAGTCAGCCAGTCATTCCAGAATGTGCACTTTTATATCTGGATTTTGTTGGTTTATCCGGACAGAAAGCTCTCATCCTGAGGCAAGCTACTTCAAAACGCCTAATTCTAGGGAATATTTGTAATTGTTACCCAATTAAACTGTGCCCAAGCCATGTGTTGAGCTTTACAAGTTCTGCCAGAACCAAAAGCCATTGCAGTCCGGGGGCGGTCGGTGCCTACAGCCGCGCTCCCTTCGGTGCTGGCTGAAGTCCTGCTCCGAGGGAGAGCCTCGGGCCCTGCCTGCGAAGCTGCCTTCATCTGGAGACGAAGATAGGCGACCGCAGTCGGTATCTGACGACAGCAGGCACAGCACCTCGGCCACGCGCAGATAACAAGACCCCTCTGGCTACCAGAGCTCCCGTGTTCCAAGAGCGCTCAGTAACGCTCACGCATTTCCCTCTCTGGCAGAGGGTAAGCACATACCCTCACCCACCACAGCCGCACCAGCCCTCAGGCAGACGTTCACGAACGCACCGCTTTGTACCGAAACATTTTAAGGCAAGAAATAAAGGAAGAGCCACCCTATCACTGCAAAGCCAGCACTACGAGACATGCTGGTGATTACGTAGCCAGCACTAAATTAACGGATAACGTAGCAACACAGTGGTCGGTGACACTGTCATGGCTCTGTTTCACACTAAAAGCTTCATTTCTTAATATTTTCTTAAGAAGAATGGTAATACCGGTTCTCTAGACTACCTCATTTTCAGCACTTGCACATAAACCCCTCAAATTCTTTTATTTCCCGGCCTATCCGACTACGCAGCACAGCTGTGGTGCTGTCTCACTATGGCACTTCGCTGGCAGCTGCGACGATTTCGGTGCTCCCGCTGAAAAACACTTTCCACGATGGAGGCCCCTGAAACACAACGCGGTCTTTAAAAGAGGCAGCAACAGACGGCTTCAATACGCTTTCTTCCTCCACCACAAAAATGTGTTTTCTCCAAGACAGCTCATACAAGATGCTGCCAGTTAAAAAAGACAAGTAATACCGTATATAACTTCATAAACTCAGACTTTTCAGACAGATTAAGGGATTTGGATGTTATCAGCCTGTTTTCTCGAGTTTACGATGATGGAAAGTTCTGAAATGCTTTAGTATGTTGAGGCCTCTGGCTAGCACACACCCTGAACGAAAATGAAAACATTCTATCTGGAACAAACAAGCACAAGGGAAGAGGAGGCAAAGCAGCCCAACAGCCCCACGCGGTGCCAAAGCAATACCGAGAAACCCAGCAGCCCCAGAGCTCCGGGCTCCCGAAAGCTCGTGAAGACTTTTGTGAATTGGATGTGAAATCGGAGAAGGCGCTTATGTCCTTGTGGTTTACACAACGGGGCTGAAACGCCAGTTCTGCTTTCTGAATCTCATTAAAAGAGTGCTGTTGCCAGAAGTGAATACGCAGCTGAAATTCATCTGTTGAGAATAGTCTCACTCTTCCTCCCAGTGGCTGCTGAAACACTTTAACAGTCTTTTCCAAAATTTACATTCCCTACCCCGATTTTCTCCTAGCAGATCTTAGCATTTACATCTCTAACAGACAATATTGCATACTGCAGGCAGCTGGTCCTGAACAGACTCATGTTACAGACTCATTACACCTATTTGGACAGGTCAAATACCAGAGTGAGAAGTTCTGTATTATTTGAAATGTTTTTAAAATCAGATGAGAGCTGCTTATCCACTAGTTCCCCACACTGGTCACTGAACCTAATTACAGATTTTAAATAAAATGCAAGAACTCCTCCAACCATCACTAGGTCCCGGTACAGTAATGAGGTTTTGCAGCAAAATACGTCCCTGCTCTGCAGTTCACTTGAGGTCCCCTAAGCAGGATGCCTTCTCTGAACCTTGGAATCGTTGCCAGCCTCTATCGTGACTTCAAATTTTCTCAGGATCGGGCAGCAGCTGGGGCTGGTACCTGCTGAAAAAGACCAGGCTTTTCAGCACACGTTACAAAACCCCTTGGCCCCCTGACGACTCCACGCACCAGTTATTATCTAGACAGCAAGGTCTTGTCTTCAGAACCAACTATACAGTTTTACAATCTGTTCTGCAGCCTTGTTTCCTGTTACACCATCGCGAACCGCCTGCTCCCTAGTTTTGCTTTCATGTAAACACCCACCTCGGAAGAACGAAGCGGTTCTAGGAGCTGAAGGAGACCACACCAGCTCCTCCCGGCTTCACCACCTCCAGCCACTAAAGACAACACACCAGGCTGACGTGGCTGCACAGCAGTCACCAAGCCTGCTCTCCTGGGGTTCCGGGTCCGCTGCTCCAGGAGGCGGCTGCAGCAAGGGCTGCTTCGCCCCCCGATCGCAAACCCGGGCGCCCGCGGGTCACCCTGCCCTGCCTGACCGGCCCTTTAGCTGCCGCCCAGCAGCACCCCGTGCCCAAACTCTGCCTGCCTCGCTCTCCGGGCTATGGTTAACTTCTCTCTCTACTTTTCATTTCAGCTCTCCTGGGAAAACGCAGACAGGCAGCGCTGCGTGCTTCGGAGCCCGCTCACACACCTCAAAAGCCACAGAGCTCGTCTGACGAAGGCGCAGAAGAGAAGCGTTTCATCAGAAAAGCCGCAGTCACACACACGCAGGCAGCAGACCTCGTTTGCTACCTAATATCACAACACTTGCAGCTATATTGTAGTTTTCACCATTGTTCTTAAACTATACTGTCATTTTCACCCATTTTCAAGAATTTAAGCAACACAGCCGATCAGTGTGACACACTGAGCAAAGTCCGTAAGAAATACCCTAGCCAAAGACATTACAGTTAACTGGAATATATTTTAAACTTTCTCAGCTTCTCCAGACACTCTAAAATCCACAACTGTACGGAAATGCTATGTATAAACTCCCTCACTCAAGTCTCAGGCTGGACTTCACTTCTTCCTGCAAGGTTCCCTAAACAAATTATTGCTTAAAAAACCCTCAAAAAACATACTTTTCTTTTTCATTTCCCCCCTTTCTCTAAAAGTCACAATCATTGCACTTCTCTCAGCCTGGCCCTGGCAGTAGTAAACTTACTGTAACAAAAGCAGTTAAAACCAGGAGGACAGGCACCTAGTTGGGCAAGAAATCCCCTCCTTTACGCTACCAACTGCTCAGACGTTCAGTGACTGGGCACCAAAGCCGGCAAAATCTGCTCCTCAGCAGGTGCTCTGCTTACCCTCCCTCGCTTTCTCCATCGTCTGTATTGGTGGCTCCCGAGCTGGCTGTGAAATAAATGGAACTGGAGCCCGTGGAATCACTTCTTTCTCTAGGAAACGGGAACCTTCTCCGGCGAGCTACTTTCTGGGTTTCTTCCAGGTGGGACCTTTGAGGAAGGCAAAAAGAGAAACAAATGAACATCTGATAGCAAAATCTCTGCTGTTTCACTTCCCTCCTCCCCTCTAGCAGGCTCTACCCAACTCACTCTACACCCGAAGAATTCACCAGGCGACTCGCTCTTGCTTACACAAACGTCCCGCGCCCCGACAGCGAGCGCCGCACTCCGCAGCCACAGCGAGCCCGGCCGCAGACGCGGGCCACGCACAACGCAGAGGGGTGGCCGCATCACCGCGCTCCTCGGAAGAATTCCAGCAGAGCCCGCGGAATCCTGACCCATCTCGCACAATACAGGACCTTTTACTCTATACCAAAAGCTACCTACAGCTGGCAGCAATTGGAGAGAAAATTGCAATAAAAGAGAGAAATATTTACAGAACAAACAACCTTCCCAGTCTAGCACACGAAGCAAGTGTCAGCTTAGTACTCCATAGGGAAAAACAGCCCTGCCTAAATATACAATTTTTTTTTTTTACATTAATCTGACTGGAGGTCAAGACTTAACACCAGTGGAAACTACACAGACGCTTTTTCCACTTCTGGATTTTAAATTTAACACGCTCAGTCACAGCTGTGGAGTAAATACATGCACTGGCAGGCCACGGCTCCGAGGGGCAGGGTCGATACCTGACTTCGCCCACGATTTCCGCAGCGAGGAGCTGCAGGCTGCTGCGCAGCTCCTCCACCTCCCTCCTCAGCTCCGCGACGCTCCGCAGCACGAAGTCCAGGCGCTCCAGCACGGCCACCTGCTCGTCGCACCCGAGGAGAGGCGCGCGCATCGCCCCATCGCCCGCCTCCGCAGCACCCGGCGCCGCTTCAAGGAGAGCAGAGGAGAAGTTCGTTAGATGCAAATAGGAGGGGATTTCACACGGGAAATCTCGGCACGATTTTGTTTCCAGGAGACGGAGGGTGTGAGGCTTGGCCTCAGGCACTGCCGCCTGACCTGGCCTCAGGTTTTGGGTTCTTCAGCTGGGTCACCGCTCCCCGCCCTGACACCAGCCTCCAGCCACCCCTCACAGATTCACAACAGCTGGGGTAAACACAGCCCTTTTAACTACACTGCCATAAAAAAATCCCCTTGTAGAATTAATTTTTTTTTTAAGAGAAAAATCTATCCCGAATATCACAAAGGCTGCTGCAGATGAAGAAACCGCTGGGGTTTATTTAAAGTCCTTATTGCAAATGACTTCAGTTCCTACTCTCCGCACTCCTGTATCAGCCTCACACGGAGAAGCTGCCCTCTGCTTTTCTCCCNAGCTGCAGTCAGCCCAGGAGGCCANGAAAGCAACCAGCTCACAAGANAACACGGGGCAATAAACGAGGGCAACNCCAGCCAATTTTGGCCAGAAAAGACCTATTCTTTAAAATAAGNCAAAGAATCAAAAACCTCTGTTCTCATTCGAGGAAAAAACCCACAGAAGCCCAGAGGGGACGTCAGACTTCCAGGAGCAGTTTAGTCATTAAACCGTGTCACTGCCTTCTGCCGAGCGTCCAGCACCTCCACCCGCCTGTCCGATCCCTGCACCTTCCTGCAGGCACAGCTCGATCAACCAGTGCCTCAGCACAGGTTTACGCCTCTGGATTTTACATGTGTTTTCTTGAAAGCTCATTAATATTATAAATAAATACACGACCAGTTACAGCAGTTATTTCAGGAAGAACACTCTTTTTACATCAACAAGAACAAAGGGAATCACTCTCCAAAACGCAGCCAGATGTGCAGCAATGAAGGGCTTGTCTTCCAGTGCACCCGGTGTTAAAGCACCTAAACTCAGCATCCCAGCATAGCAGGGGTGGGCAGGGACCTCTGTGGGTCACCCAGCCCAGCCCCCTGCCCAAGCAGGGTCACCCAGAGCAGGGGGCACAGCACCGCGGCCAGGCGGGGCTGGAATATCTC
>Ga0065711_1047425_pt1 | contig 12336 bp, 8 predicted proteins | sample Hoacrofraction12_FD_59098 | JGI IMG/M metagenome (GOLD analysis project Ga0065711, IMG submission 59098) | Hoatzin crop microbial communities from Cojedes, Venezuela - Epithelial fraction 12 v2 (version 2) | ecosystem: Host-associated > Birds > Digestive system > Esophagus > Crop | place... | reverse complement strand
AAAAGTTTTTTGGGTTTTTTTTTTTTTTTTTTTGCCAAGGTGATAATTATACAGAATGCACTGATTGCAGTGGCCAAATAAGCCTTCAGTATCTTTGAAGTACTAGATTTCAAGGGTGGAACTAATCTAACCATATGTATTGTAGGCATTTATACCTGATCTTTTTGTGTGGGCTTTTCTTCTCTTTGGTGTAAAGAAATAGTCATTTCTTAGTGTGAATCATCTCATCCTAAAGTAGAGATGTAATGCAGGTCTAATGAATCATGCTCCTAAGGCTTTATGTGTTTTTTCCCTTGCTCTAAAGAAGTCTCAGCCAACAAGCTCAGGTGTTGATGTCGAAGGGCAGGTGAAATTAATTCCTTGCACTATTTGTAGTGTTTTCAAATCATACAGGTAAATGATTCCAGGCTTCTGTTGAAGTTCTGAACTAACCTTCCTCTCGTTATCTTGCTAACCTGTTCAAACTAATGGTTTTAATACCTATTTCCTGTTAAGCTTGATACATTTCTTTTTTGTTGTCCTTTTTTTGTGATACCTATTCAGAGTTTTTCTTGCTGTTGCTTTTCTTTTGATATGTTAATTTTTTGCATGTAAGAACTATCGGTGTTTCTTTTCAAGCATATTTGCAGATGCGAGACACACTGGCAAATCTGAAAATATTGGGATGAATTTCCAGATCAGTTGACCTTAACGCTTAGGTACGCAATTTCCATGCAGAGGTGCAACCTTCTCATTTGGAAACGGGGTGGCAGTTTTGCAGTCTGTCAGAAACTCTTTGCTTGTTGCTGGCACTTCAGCTGCGGCACAGCGGGTTCCTCTGGGAAGGAGCTGCCTTGGTGGCGGCGGTGGTGGTGGTGGTGATGGTGGTTCTCCTCGCCCAGCGCAGATGCTGCCTGCGGCTCGGCAGCCCTACCACTGGTCGCTCCAGGGGCTCGGTCCGGAGGGCATCGCGCAGGGCAACCAACCCGGTGAGCGGTTTGGCAGGGCTGAGCGGCCGTGCTGGGCGTGGGGGGGAAGGGAGGGCCGCCCAGTTGGCGGGTCCCTGACGCCCAAGGGAGCTGGTGACTGTGGGAGCAAACACGGCGTGTTCGGAGCGCTGGGGATGTATTCCAAGACCAAAGCGATGAAACTCGATGTAATGCTGAGGGATGAAGTTGTTCAGAAGTACACAAGAAAACACAGGGATGCCCGTCCTGCGAAGTGCTCTTTTTCTGGCGCTGTGATTTTTCTTTTTTTTTTTTTTTTAACAGAATGGTTAAGAGGGAAAAAAACCACGTTTTGCAAAAGGGATTTACCTATGAGTCCTGCAAAATGGTTACTGTAATCCTTAATTATCTATAGGGTTGCTTAACCTTTCTTAGCAGACTGTTTGCAATGCCCAAAATGAAGTCTTATTGCTATTAATAATTTCGCTGACATCTTTGTGATAGGGAGTCAGTGCTTTCCACTTTTTGGAGATCGGTGTAACCGATATTTTTGTTTGCTCTTTCCCACAAACAGTGACAATTTATTTGGCTTAAGCTTGGGTTTCTCAGCTCAACCTCTGAAAAGTTGCTTGTTTTTTCAAAAGATTCTGAAGAGTTTTTTGTAGTTTTATAGTTTCTGTATCTTTTATGGTTCTGTTTTATAGTTTGAAGTTCAACTAGTGGCATGTTTTTTAGATGTACCCCCCCCTTCCCCAGTGTGTACAAGAGGAGGAAGCATGGCTTCCTCAAGGTTGACTGAAATGTTTTAACTGCTATAGCAAATGAGGTGAGAATGAAATTGTCAGAAGGATAGAGACTAAATTATTGAAGCACTTGTCTGTTTAAAGTAGCTGGGGATGTACTATAAAAGGTGCGAGTCTAACAGTCAAATGTGTAAACAGCACCTTATTCCTTCCTTGTACCTGATTTCTCACCACTTGCTTTATATGATGAGAGCCTAAATCGGTGTGGGAGATATTGCAGCCATTCTCGAAGTGTTAGTTTATGATGCCTCCACCAGAAGAATAATCTATTGCCATGTAGGGTAGCAGAGAGAAAAGCATTTTCAAGGAAGATTAATTGAAGTAATTCATCACTTTAAAATGAAGAAGGTTCATCAAACAAAAATAAAAGCTAAGTATTTTATGCGCCTCTATTGGAATTTGATAACCATTTGTTTTGCTAGAAAATATATGTGGACTGGGCACCTATTGCTTGTCTACGTAAGGAAATTTAACAGTACGGCTATGTGCTATAATTATATGCTATAATTATGCCAATATAACTCCCTATGGAGACACTCTTATAGCAGAATAAGAGTTTTCATGGTTTATCTTATTCTGCTTCCAAAGCACATAAGCTTACATGGGAAAGGGTACTCTTATACTGGAGCAAGTTTCCACACAGAGCTAGTTATATTGGTATAATTATGCATTTTTTTCCTTCAGTGTAGACAAGTCCCTAGTGCCTTTTCAGCTTTGAACTTTAGTTAAGAATTTCTTGGTTGTGATAAGTGTCTAAGCATTTTCATAGTATATTTTTATAATGGGACTTGGGTATTTAAACCAATTACTTAGGCCAATTAACAGCTTCCTGGGTTGTGGATAACAATAGGATATAAAAAGGGATCAAAATTCATGTTCCTAGCTGCTTGGGTATATCTGCATTTTTTTTTTTCCCACCCCTCTGTGATTTTATAAGTACGCAGTGTACAGAGCAACAGGTGGAGTAGTATGTGGCTGTCTAATGAATTCTGTGTTGGACATGTTTTGTCTCCCGTTTCTCATTATTCCTCGAGTTTTTTTTGTGCTGTGGCTCTAATTGCATGCATCTCTCTGGATCACAGAAAGAAGCTTCCTTGATGGAGTTGAAAAAAATGCTTCAAAAAATGTTAATTGTTTGGAGAGTTGCTGAAATTTATTGATCTTCACACAAGCCAGTTAGGACCATAATTGTCTTGCTAGGCACAAGATGTACAAGGAGCTTCTCAAGTTGAATGCAAAGGGGAGGGAGGGTGTAGGTGTTCTTCTGATATGTGCTGCTGTCAGAGGAAGGGTGACGCTGTGTGGAAGATACGTTTGGTAGGGGTGCTCTTTCTTGGCTGGTTCAGTCAGAAGTGGGTAGCTAGAGAGGTGTTTACATGGACGGCACTTTGAAGTTGGCCATCTCCTTTGGTTCTCTTCTGCCCATATGTCCTTTGCTGCTTGGAATACAGCAGGCCTTGTCCTTACCTTCACACCTCCCCCAAAATAGGTATATGTAAACATTTCCTTACAATATTTTAGCATTTTCTGCAAATATCAACATAAATTCCTTAGAAACAGTTTTTCTTATGTGTCTTTTTTACTTCTTATGAAATGGCTGGTTTGAAAACATGCTGGTTTTGTCCTCTTAATTTGGTTTTGTCAGTATTTCTAGTACGTCTGTAGTGTTATAATGTCCATATTGTCTCATTGTGCTAGAAGTTCAGGATTATGACTTCAAATGAAAAGCAAATTGCAGAAACAGGAGAAGTGTTAAAAGAAAATGGAGATGATGTAATAACCTCTGAATTGTAGAAGAGCGTGGCTGGAAGGGACATCAGGCGGTCATTTAATCCATCCCTCTGCTCTGGGACAGGATAAGACAGACCTAAACCATTCTTGACAGATGTTGCTCTGTCCTGTAGTAGTAACACTGAGCAAAAAGGAATCATTTATACATACGCTCCCTTCCCAGCTTTGTGCAAGCTGAATTTGGCATAGAACAGGTGTGAGAGGGTATGTGGATTCATGCAGGATTACTTCAAGTATCCGAATTGTTGTTTCTTGTTTTTTGAAGAATAATGCTTTCTGTCAAAGTAATCTAATGATGTTTGTGTAGTTTTGTCTAGTCTTGTTGTTCAGGTGTATTTCTTCCTGAAATGATTCTTTTTCTGTGTTAGCTTTGTAACCAGTGTCTCGTCTTCTTGGGCATTGAGCAGTTTAGTTTAAAAGTGTGTAGCATTTCCTTTTCATACTTGACAGTGTTTCTGGTGTGTAATCAGTTTCAGTTTTCATTTTTTAAATTCAATTTCTTTTTGTGTGAAAGAGCTGAGCAAAAAAAAACTAGGGGTGGGAGTGTAAAGGGAGAAGGGGAAGAATGTATTCAAGAAATCACAGAACTTGGCAGAAGAGCTGGGTTTAGCTGAAATGCCAGGTTAGACATGAAGTGGATAACGTGGCTTTAAGAAAAGATCTTTTTTATTCGAAGAATAAATAGAATGTACCTTTTGGAGTTTTGCACTTGGTATCTGCAGCTCTTTAATCCTAAATTGAAGTTTGCAAATGAGTGTCAGATGAATAACAGCTTTCTAAATTGAACAATACCTAAAAAAGGAATTGCAGATACCCTGTTGCTAAAATGAGTCTTTGGGCTTGTTTGCTCTATTTTGCCTTTTAGTTATATCAGCTGAGAAACATCTGTCTTTGCTGCTAAATGACCTCTTCTGACTAGGCCAAGTGATTTTGACAGAATGAACTGTCTGCAGCCCTCATCAGCTGCAGGAGGAGGCTGCTGAAATTTGCAGCCTTGGAGAACGGAGAAAGGTTAAATGTAAATACACTCAAATTGCTGTTGCTCTCAGAAATAGCTTACTCGGACATACAGGAAAGATTCTCCATGCCTGTACTGCTTCAGTGTTTATGAAGGCAGTCATTTCCTTCCCTTTCTGTCCATTTAATTTGATGGTTAATTTTATTTATGTTATAGATTTGGTAATTTTAGTAAATTGGGAATACTGTGTTTTGCGTTTTGCCCAAAGGGGGCTCATTAATCCTGAATATCCTCTCTAACAAATAAAGGAGTTTCTTTGAAGTGCTGTAAGGAAAGCTATGTTGGTGTTTTCATGTGGTGGCTGATGTGAGCTCTTAAAGACTGGGAAGTAAGAGGAGGGCATAGAAGTAGAAAGAAGCCAAGAGTTTTCAGGCAGACGGAATTTGAAAATAGTGGTTTCTGCTGTGGGAGAAGGGAGGAAATTCTATGAATACAGCATAGTCAGGTTTCCTGTTAAATTATGTTTTTTTGATGAGAAATACTGAAGAAGTGGATCAGCTTTCCTGCTTTCATATTTCTCAGACCAGATATGTCTCACATGTTGATTTTTAATTTAATTTTAAATGGTGTGATACTAGAAGAAAATCATGGTTGTATATTGGAAACACGTGCCACCTTTGTGTAGAAACTGAAAGTTCTGGATAGTGGGTGTACTAAAACCATGTACTTAACTCTGAACATGCAGGATAATTTGTTGCAGAGGTGTTCATACCGATGATTAATCATACTTCCCTGTTTCTGCACTTACCCATGTACATGTGTTATATGCATGTCAGACTGTGCTGAGATGCTCTAGGATGTCTCACAGTCTGATAGTGTTTGTGGAAGAATTTGTCCTTTTTGTAGCAATTGTGAAAAGAGCAGTGAAGATCTAGCAACTTTTGCCAGTTTTGAGTGAGAAGTAGGTGAACGCACTAGGGTTAAACCAGAACTTGAACTTCTTTAAACCCAGGTCAGATTTTTTTCCCAACTAAGCCATAGGGAACGTTGTATTAATATCCATATATGATTTTAGAGGTCTGTTTGGTAGAGTTCTTTGGGAGTCATTCTCAAATCTCTGCAAATTTTTAGATTGGTTTAAAACATGTGGGCAGTAGAGCTGATAATATTTTAAATCAGTGGAACTTTTCATTTTTTTGGTACCATTATTTATTTTGCTTACAAAATATGTTTGTACAAACACATATATGTTGATCTAAAGAGGAATATGGGTTTTTTAGAAACTAAAGCTTAAACCAGAACAGATTCCATAGTAGTTTGAATTTTTGACTTGCTCTGTGTCTCTCTTAGTGTGGCTGCTGCATGCTAAATACACTAATACTTCTGGAATTACCCTGTTGCAGGGTGTTGTTGCCACCACCACCACCTTTAAAGTGAAATTTACAACTCTGGTGATATTTGTCCTTTGAATTTTCAAATCCAGATGAAGCGTAATCACAGGAGTGTTGTTTTGCTGTTGCAATATAATCTTTTTTTTCAGATGATACATGATTTAGTTGGAAACAAATTAGCAGCTATGCATGCCTAAAGAAAGCAATTTAATAAACAAGATTTTTGTAAGACCTAATCAGAATTGTAAAATGGTACTTGGGAATCAGTTACATTATACAAAAGAGCTGGTGTGAATGTAGGCATGTGCGTGAATTCATGGTTTCCAATCACATTGTTCTCTCAAGTAATACAAGGGCTTTGACCTTCAGTCTGGTGTTTCTTCTAATTTATTACTTAACTATTAAACGTTTTCAATCAGTAATGAAAATTTCCACTCATAACTGTGGTTTGTTCTGGTGGATTGATTTTAATTTTCATTTTAACTACTGAAAAAAGCTATTTTCTAATGCTTTAAATCACTGCTGCTGGTGATTTTTTTGTTTGTTTTTCTCCTTCCCAGCAAGGTAGTTCCATGCTCCTGACAGTGTCTGTGTTGATGAGGAAGATCATTATAAATGCAAAATAACCACAGCCAGGTAGTCACCAAAATTCTGTTGTTTCAGCTCGACAATGCGGATGTCTAGCCCCAGATTCAGTATCTGTGTCTAGTTGACCCTTGGACTGAGCTAACGCTGCTGGTATGTCTCTAACTGGGACGGTGGATTTTTATGATGTTCAGCCAGCATGATACAGGGACTGTTACAGAATGGTTGTAGATAAAGATGAACCAGCTAGCTTCCAGGTAACTATTAATATTTTGCACTATTTACAAGCAAGTTTTTAAAGCCTCTACAGGAAGCAGTTTTAACTTAGGAAATATGTTACAAGAGAAGCAGTTTCTTGGCAGTTGAAGAAGTGACAGGGCTTCTGTTAGAGCTGAGTTTGCCTTCTAGTTACTCTGATCCTAAATATATCCTTTAGGAATTTTGCATATATTGGCTGTAGCTAGGGGTTTTCCTCTGTTTTCTTATTTAATTAAGACCATTTCTTACCTAATTAAAAAGAAGTTAGGGCTGAAAAGAGAAAATGCTAGATTAGTGAGTAAGCTACCTGCTGTGGTGTTAAAAACCAACAAATACAGAGATTCAGTGCTTTACATTTCTTTTTAATCTCCTAATTTGTTATCACTTGGTGTGAGTAGGATGACTGATATTTTTCTTCTTTTTATGAGCTTTTTTTCTTCCTGGTGTGGCAGAGGAATATAGCTCTTAAAACTTCAGCAACCATTTTTTAGTGTGGCCAGAACTTTCTGAACTTCCCTTCGTTGCAATCTCATGTTGTGGATATGGAAAAGGGAAAGAAAAAATAACTGCTTTTGTTTGCCTGGTGGAGTTTTTCATTTGGTTACCTTTTTATGCCTCTCTATGCCAGTATCCTGTCTATTTTGTAAGTGGTTTTTGTGGGGTTTTTTTTTTTCCTGATTTTATTCATTATGAATTTGGAGACCTGCAAAAAGAGAAGAAAATTGCATTAAAGTCTTCATACCAAAGCAGCTTATGCTGTGTGCATGGAAGAGAGTGGCAGGCCACTTTGCAGAAGGGAGTGGAAGATAATCTTTGACAGCAGTCTGGGATGAGAGTAGGAGGTAGAGGGTGGGAAGGGAAGAGGGGCTGTGTTTTCTAGAGTATCTGCTAGATTCTGGTGTTATCTGGGCTCTGATTTATTCTGAAATTGAGTTCTGGTGAGGTCCACTACAAATGCCAGTAGCAGGTATAATTCAGTTTTTCATGAGTTGTCATTTGGGGGTTTTTTGTAGTAGTGTAATCTCAGAGCATGGCCTAGAAATTTTAAATATGTTTCGTTCAGGAGTACTTGATGAAATCTAGTGCATAGGGTTGAGTTTGAGAAGTCGAGGGGCTTATTTTTGGACTTACCTTAGAAATAGGTCATTTTCTCAAAGGCATTAATAGTGTTCCAGGTGATCTAGCAGAAACTTAAGGGGGGTGTGTGTGTGGTTTTTTTTCTGAAGAAAGATGATTCCAGACACGTTTTTCCTTTTGAAGGTAGGTTTCTGAAAGTTTAGAGTGCCTTGTTATATTTGAAAACCTTCTAGAGGTGGGGTTTTCTTCTCCTTTAGCCTAACCGTTTCTGACTCCTAGTCCTGTTTCTGGTTGGTAATGCCTGACATCAGTCTCCCCAAAGTCTTCGCGTCATGTTCCTTGTTAAGAGTGCATATAAAGCTTGTGATTATGAGAGTGAAAACCCAGTCACAGAAAGGTGAAGTGTTATGCTCGTGTTTGCCTAGCAGGTCAGCTGCTGAGCCAGGAATAGAAGGCCTGTCTCATGACTCGGTGCCCTAACCACTGGCCTGCGCTGCCTCTCCGGAGCACTGGTCTCGTCCAAGAATGGAGTAGTGAAGGGATATGGAAGTAGCTACAGCAAGTACAGGAGCTGTGCTTCCAACTCCAGCAGGGCTTCAAGGCTTATACCTACCTTTTTTTCCAGGGGAGGAAAAAAGCTTTCTAAAGGAGCTGCTAGATCAGTTCTGTAAAGTTACAGTTTGCTTTGCTCTGTTTAATAACAAAAAAAATCTAGTTGAAAATAGCTTTCCAGAAGACTGTGGATGTGGGAAAAAAGTTCTATGTGTTTGACAGTCAAACTCTGCTCTACAAATAACCTCAAGAGTGGCCTGTGATTAAATCTTTTGTGTATTCAACAAACTCATTTTATGCAACCGCAACTATGATAAAATTGAATTAAATGGACCTGCCTCTAAGAAAAGAGACTGAATAGCTGAGTAGCGCATTATTCAATGAATGGAAAACGGGGAGGCTGGCTGAAATGGCTGGAAAGTGGTTTTAACATTCTATCAGGCTAAAGAGCAATTCTGTGAAATCACTGTATTTGTTTCCCCCCTACCTCCCCGCCCTCAATTTTTAAATAGCAGTGCTCTTCATACTGTCAGAATTCAGTGTTGTGACACCCCTACTCAAAAGTTATGACAGCAGTGTAATGACAGCTACTGCCTCTTGAGAATCAATCAGGCAATTAATTTTGTAAATGAAATGCTGATTATACAAAGCTTCACATGAGAGGCCCAGTGATTAAAATCAATTTAACAAATTGTTTCAGGTGGGACTTGATTAATAATTTGCCATAAATGTTGAGGATATATGACCAGCATACTTTTTTGTGTGTGTGTTAATACAGAAGTATATATGACACTTGGAGTGGAAAAAATCTGCAGCTAACTCTATGTACTTCTGGCTTGTGACCTAGTTGGGATTGGTTGTACCTTTTTGTGGGTACACTGATCTCCCCAGTGCCCATAATGTTACGTTCTCAGCTAGTGCTCTCTGCAGCAATTAAATGCATATAACCTTTAATTTTATTTTTGCTAATAAAGCCAAATAACTGAGAAAGTGTATTCAAATCTACTTGAATATTTATTAGGTTTAGGAATATTTTTCTTTAAAATTTGAAGTGGATGTGGGATTCCTTTCATATATTTCCCCTGCCCCCCTTCTGTCACTTACTGGTTTTCAGGACTTTCTGCGTTTTCCCCTCCTACTCCAGTACTTCTCTGCAGGGAGCCTTCCTGCAGAGCTCCTCTCCTTCCATTTGAGGCTGCTCTCTGCTACTTGCCTGATGGACACTATTTTTAGTACATCCTTTTCTGTCCGTCTAACCCTGTGTTTGTGTAAGAGCTGTACAAAGTAGGTAAGGGATTTTTTTTTTTTTAGTTCCAGATGGCAGCCATGCATAGTGAGTGAAGGTGGTGTTTACTTGTCTAGGAAGCCGAGAACCTCATTGCCAGGCAAAATAGAAGTAACTGGTATTCTGGGTGGGGCTTTTCTTTTTTTAACTTCCAGTTTTCTGGGTTTATGAATGGATTTTCTCTCCCTTGTTGAGCCATAGCGTTGGCTACTGAGGAGGCCTTAGGGCTGCGAGACATCCTTTGGTGAATCTAGCCCGAGAACTTCAAGATACTATCTTCCCTTGCTATCTGCCTTGCTGTCCTGCCAAGGGTTACTATTTCAGTAGCAGAAATGGCAGACTGACAACTGTGCCCATGTCTCACATGCTCCACTGCCAAAGCTGTTGTATTGGTGCAAAACCACCCTACACGGACAGTTTTAAGTTCAGATGCTGGACTGTGGGTCAAAATCTGGGATTGAGTAGGAGAAACAGCTGCAATCGAGACATGTTGTATGCGTACAGGTTTGCTAGAAGACATCTGTAAGAATCCCTAAGTTTTGCTGCACTAGGAATTACTTCTAACTTGCTGGGGAGCATTTTTTCTAGTAGACTAGAGCTTATTCATGCCTAAAGGGAGGTGGTCTCCTTTGTATGGAGCATCCAAGTTGGGGAAAGCAAATACAAAGACAGGAAAATAATTCCCCAGTACTCCTGGAAGAAGTCTGGAATTAGGAAAGTGGATTACGGAAAAAGGCTGAGTGTTCACGTGTGGTGGGGACAGATGTCACACCTTCACTTGACTCGGGAGCAGTCAGGGTATTACCTGTACACCAGTAGTTGCCAGTGACAAAGGCAACTTGAAAGGCAGCCCTTCTGAGCTGTATGGCCACGTGAGCTTGTCAGAAATGTGGGATTGTTCTGGCCATCAGGTGTGATAAATGTGTATAATTGCTTTTTGATGTCTTAACCTTTGCGTGCACTTGTAGCAGCAACTGAAGAGATTAGTTGTGTGTACTTCATTAAAAATGGGTTTCTCTGCTATGTTCATTGTGATTTGTTCTTTCAGTAGTCATTTAGGTTTATCTACAAAATAGTAAAAATAAAGAAAAATAAACTGACTTTCCAGTTGTCAGGTTGCATTAAAGAGGGCCCAGACGAAAACTGGAAAACAGGCATAGAGACATCCTTCTCTCCCACTCCTCAGAGACACTTGCTTGTGTTGCTGTTTGTAAATGTGCTAGTGGAGTAGTAGTTGTTTTTCGGTGGGGCATAGCTTTAATTTTTCTCTCTTTCTCCTTTTTAATTACTTTCTGTTTAGAGTGGGAAATTATCTTTCTGATGTCGCCCTGCAGCTGAAATCGGACAGTATGCAGAGCCTTTAAGACAAGGAAAATTGCTATTTTTGTTAAACCTCTGCTAGTATATGCTTCTTCATTCAGTGGATTTTCCTTCATCATAGGCTTATGTTGAACTTAGCTCTTTGTTTTTACTTATTCCTTGTTGTGTTTGTGCAACTGACATTTTTTTTAAATTTAATTTTTAGTAAAGTACAGACAGTTATAATAGGAAGCATGTTTGCCAGTTACCTCTCAGATTCTAGTATTAACATAGGCCAGAATTTAATGCTCTTGATGAATACTTTTTGAGTAGTTTGTGTCTTTCTTAAATGGACATTTAAAAGACACATAACGAGAGTTGTGTTTTGGTACTCAAGTTTTGTTGTGTAAAAATGTTGGCTGTGGAGTCCTTTTACATGTTCATACAAATGATGGCATTATCTTGGAATGGATTATCTTTTTCCCAGTTGCGTCCTCATGCCAGCTGTGTCATTGTATTATAGTGAATACTTGTGATTATCTCTAGCGATAAATTTGTAACTTGGTGCCTGACCTAGAGCTGAGAGCTCCATGCCCATCTTTCTTGGAATGTTGGTAGCTGATTGTCAGCTGTCTTTATTATGAGGTTTCAAGGCTTTGGTATTAATAAAGAGGCTTGGGGTTTTTTTTGTGTTTGTTTTTTTTTAATGTGGAGACAGAAGCTTTGGCTGCAGATCAATGAATAAACAAAGAGTTATTGTATTCAGTAGCTCTAGGAGTTTGAGGGCAAGCCTACTTGAGAGTGTTGAGTTCATGTTGTTTTGTTACAGGCGCAAATGATGTAGCATTAGTTGTTGGGATGCGCTGTGGCTTACAGTCCCTTTAAATTGTGGCGTTTGCTGTTGTCAGCCAAACCAAGGCTTCTTTCAATTTTTTTGTTTGTTTAAACAAACAAAAAAGCACACTTTCGCTTGAGGAGTAGTTACATCTCCTGTGAATACTCTTGTCTTGTAGTGAATTGCTGTGTCTGCCTTGTATTAGAGCTCTATCGTCACATCTGAATCCTGCTGTGACCTTCGTAAAGTGTCTTGCACTCCTCTCTGCCTCGAGACTTCAGTGGTGGGGTTGTTTTTGGCATCTTTAAACAGTTAAGTCATATTTTGAGACTGACCATTGTTCATATTCATCAATGTCTTTCAAATAAACATTTGGTGTTAGAAGTGAATCATACATTGATAACTTAATAGAGTATGTGTAATGCATATGCAACGCTGGTAGTGTCCCAAAAGTTAGAGCCCATATGTCTTCGTCAGATTGCTGCTCTAGTTGCTCCACTGTGCACCCTGCCTCAGAGCTAAGCAGAGACGAGGTATCTAGCAAAACACTGGGAGAAAATGGTCTTGTGTCGTGTC
>Ga0065711_1047424_pt1 | contig 12336 bp, 3 predicted proteins | sample Hoacrofraction12_FD_59098 | JGI IMG/M metagenome (GOLD analysis project Ga0065711, IMG submission 59098) | Hoatzin crop microbial communities from Cojedes, Venezuela - Epithelial fraction 12 v2 (version 2) | ecosystem: Host-associated > Birds > Digestive system > Esophagus > Crop | place... | reverse complement strand
CTGGACACAGTCCTGTGCAGCCTGCTCTGGGTGACCCTGCTTCGGCAGGGGGTTGGACTGGGTGACCCACAAAGGTCCCTTTCCAACCCCTACCAGTCTGTGGTTCTGTGAAAATCTTACACAAAGAGCATAATTTTTAGTCCATAAACATCCCCTTGCCTTCCACATGAGAAATAATGTTAAAAATAAGTGCTTCTAGTGTTACTAGCTCCACCCATTTCTGTGGAAACACAGTTTGCCTCTGTTACGAGCAGAGGGAGTTGTCGGCATCTTGTGTATAAATTAACCTTAACCTTAAAGCTTCAGCATGGGGGGGGGTCTTTCTCTTGCTAATATCCAGCCTCCATTTGTTCCTGGGCTTGAAGGTCTCACAAGAAATGGAGAAGGTCATAGGCAAACAGCCTACACACCTTACACAAGGTAATTCCTGAAAAGGCTTGTCAGGTCAGTACATCTACCCATTGTGAATGGAAAGGTTGTGAAGACAATGTCAAGAGCTGGAGACCACCACAGAGACTAGCCTTGCTCTACCAAACACTATTCAACAGTACTTCTAAGAGAATCCCATTGATTTTAATGGATCCTAAGTGCATACTTGAAGTTAAACATGAGCTGAAGTGCTCAGTGGATGTGGACCAAATTGGGTCTGATGCATACTAAGTCCTAGGAACATGAAACAGCACTTCTGGGTGGTGATGAACATGCTACATCCAGCCAACAATGCAGGGGAAAAGTTAGATGATTAACTCCCTGCACAAGTTAAAAAAGCAAGAAATGTAAAAAACACCAAACCAAAGACTTCTAACAATGGCAGAGACAAGCCTTTGGGTTTTTTTCCAGTATTCCCACAAGCACCTGAAATTTCATGATCCTTTTAGGCAAAGAGATGGATGGTGCAATTCTTGGAGAGTTTACAGTACCAAGCAATTCCCCTGGCCCTTTGACTAGAGCGAGAAGAAAAGCCCTGATCAGACAGGGATTCATAGCAAGCTCAGAACTCACCCTTCCTGGAGATGCGAAGAAGGCACAGAAGAAACAAACTGAACTCTCTCATGCTTGTTGATGTTCTCCTCTGAGGTGTGCCAGCAAACCAGAACCGTCTCTACTACATCTGAGCTGCTGGCCTTGCAGTCACAAAAGGTTTTTCCAAGGATGGAAGAAGTTGTGGTTTTCCTGTCCTTGGAGGGAATGAGTTGTCTAGCTGAACCAGCTCTGGATTCAGATATTAATAGTTTTGTGGTCAGTCATGTGAAAAATACAACAGGGGGAATTAAAGCATTACCATTTTCCAGCTAGAGGAAGGGGACTGCAGACTGGGGCTGCAAACACCCAGTCCATGTGTGTGATGGTGCAACAGGGGAAAGCTTTCAAGGGCTGCCAACTCGCCAGTCTGGAGGAACTCCTTGCAACCTGCTAAGGAGGTGGCAAGTGAGACTCTTGCTCTCCTGTCTTGAGGTAGTTCATCCTCCTGAACCCAGAGCCTGCAAGCCAAATGCGCTTCATCCTTGTTCTCACAGGATGTTGTTGTCCCGAAGGTGTAAAAAGCCACTTTCTTATCTGAAAATCATATGAGCTCTTGTGTCAGGGTTCAGCGGTGGAAGAGTGCTCTGGAGTCCCCTGGTACCCTGCTCTGTCCGGACTCCCATGACCCTGACGAGCTGCAAGTCATTCTCCTCCTAGTTTTTAACCTGCGTTTGAAATAAGCTGAGCTCCAGCTTTTGCCAAGAATCCTTGTCCAAGTGCTTGCTCTTTCCTTCTGGGTTTAGCTTTAACAAACTTTACTGTGCAGCTTGCTAATCTGCAGAGCTGTGGGTTTGTGGAGAGCCGACCACGCTCCCCTCCATCTCCCATACGGTGATCCCGTGACGCTGTGAAGTTTAACCTTGGCAGGTTATTCCCTGCCAGGGCTTAGCTTGAGGAGTGTTGCTTCTGCTTCGGACCAGAGGAAGGGCTCTGTCCGACTCTCTCTTCTCCCCTCGGCAGCTGCTCCGCTGTAGGGTCCCACTGCCTGTCTCCTGTTTGGAGACAGCAGCACCCACACGGTGCCCGCTGTAGGCAGCGATGGGTGTGCAGCCACTGGAGGGCTCCCAGATCCAAGGTAAGATGGTGATGCTGCTGAGGAGCTCCTGCCGCTTTCGCTGTGCCAAGAGCCAGTGCCTTCCCCCGGCAGAGATGCCAGGGCCCCCCTTTGCTCCTCACCGCTTCTTAAACTCTCTGCGTGTGTGCCCTTTGTAACTTGCTGTTTTTATCAGGGTCCGTTGCAATAGGACAAGGGGTGATGGTTTTAAACCAAAAGAGGGGAGATTTAGATTGCGTGTGAGGAAGATGTTTTTTACACTGAGGGTGGTGAGACACTAGCAGAGGTTATCCAGGGAGGTGGTTGATGCCCCATCCCTGGAAACATTCCAGGCCAGGCTGGACAGGGATCTGAGCAACCTGATCTGGGTGAAGATGTCCCTGCTCATGGCAGGGAGGTTGGACTAAGTGGCCTTTAAATGTCCCTTCCCACCCAAACCGTTCTATGAATAGCTCCCAGAGGAGGGACTTGGAGATTTGGTAGCTTCATTGTTTTCTGAACATTTTCTTTGTTCTAGTCAAGATTTGAATGTCTGCGAAGGGAGCGATTTCTGTTTTCCCAGACTTTTTGGGAGGAAGCTCAGAGTACCTGGCTAGTATTTGCAGTGTCTGGAGCTGTTGCTACTCAGCAGGGGGTGGTATTATTTCAACTAATGGCTTAGAGCCCTGCTCAGTCCCTGTTCACGTCCTCCTGGAGCAAGAGGGTCAGGACCTAGTGCTCTACTTTGCAAACTATCCTTAATAGCTATAAAAAGTAATACATGCCCATTGTCAGCAGAGAAACGTGAAGGTATGGGTGGTGGAAACAGCAAATAAGAGATCTGTATCCTTATCCAATCTGTATTACGTGTCTTCTCTGTGTACCTTCCCCATTTTCCTCTATATGCTGTTTGATTTTATCTGTTCGTGATGTGTAAACTTTTTGGTGCTGTGACTATCTCAAGCATTCTTGGCCCAGCGGGTCTCAGGGGTTCAAAGTAAAAGGTTAAAGTGAAATCCATGCCTAAAACATGTGGTTGCAGTGAAGCATAAAGGATCGATGTAAAGAATAGCCACAGTTAACAGTTAGTATGAACCTCTCCCTCTCGAATGTTTTACTTCAGCATCTCCTAGACAAATGTCTGGTAAATCAATGCAGAAGTATGAATCCTTCAGGTTTTGTCTCTAAACTGTTTTTATTTTCAGGCCATGAGATAGATATTTGCAAAGAAGCATTTTAATGTTTGAAAAATGCAGAGTTGAAAATGTGTAGCTGAAAATGTTTGCAATCACTATTTCAATCAGCCGAAAAATCTCAAGAATAAAAACACCCGTGGCTGTATGATCCACAGACTCTGTTATCTGTGACCTTGTTTTCCAGTTCTATGCTTAAATAGTGCCTAAGATTTCTGTAAGGAAGGCTGCTTCTGGTCCAACACCAAAACCAGGATGCCTTCCATATTTGTCCAATACTGATTTTCTTTCTGGTAAATCTTTTTTTAAGCGTGATAGGCAATGGCAGCAATGGTTATGCTACTTTACTTCCCTTGCTGTTTGTACAGAAGCAACAATCGTGGGTCTGGTCCCAGAGACACCCCAGTTTCTGATGCTTTCTTGTGGTATGAAAATACTTTGAATCTGGAGAAAGAGAGGGGAATGGAAACACTTAGAAAATGAGTGAACTCATTTAAATAAAAAGAACCTGTAAATAAAAACTAGAGGAACCTGTAAATACAAGTAAGTAGCAACTTGAATGTAGGCCAGTGGCAAATTTTCAGCCAAGGATGGGGAGACCTCTGTCCCTCCCGCCAATGGTATGGCCAGTTCAGGGCGTACTCTTTGGCAGCTGAAGAGGAATATCTTGTATCCTCATCACCTTCACGGCTGCGTCTGGTCCTATAAATAGCAGTCCTGGGGTTTTGAAGGCCAACGTCAGCCTTTGCTCCCAGCACTTTGCCTCCTCTGCCTGCTCCTCGTCCAGGTGGTGGCCTCCTGAGGCACTGAGGAAGGCGAGAGACGCATGGTGTCTGGGTGTTGCTTTGACTACAGTAACTATGTGTTAGTGGCTCTGTGAGGAATTATATGCCATACCATATAGACTGCAATTTAAAAGCACAATCTGAAGGAGAAAGCACAGAAGAAGGAGAGAACGATGTTGAAAGAAACTGGCGGTCAGTGGCTGTATTTTGCTGATGCAAAAGTTCTACCTGATGTGCAGCACTTCCCAGCTCCTTTTAACCTTTCCTAGTTGGCTGGCTTCTAGTAGAGGTTAGCCTCTTGTAGAGTGTTCACCTCTCCTAACTCCCTGAGACATTCTGGCAGTGTTTTGTGATGGATGGTTGACAAAATTTGCAGGGCGACCCAGAAGCATGCCAGGATGATGTCTTAGCAGATGTGCCCTCTGTTCAGCGGTACTGCTTGCACCATGTGTGTTGACAGACAGCAACTTGTTCTCCAAGCCATTTGGACCTGTCAGAAGCTGCTCCAGGCCACCTTGTGCACTGCTCCACTGACCACTGTGTTAAACTGCTGTGGTCTGAGCAACTGTCTGGTCCTGGGGGGTGGTGATGTCCTCCCGGGTTGCAACACGTAGCTGGAGATGAGCGTGGCAGAGCTTATGCCTCCTGGTCCCAGGTTTGTCACCAAGGGCCTGAGCAACAAGCTTTTCTGCGTGGATGTACTTGTGCTGATAATGCATCTGCTAATTCAAGAAACAGAGTGGAGCTGGTTGTTTCCCCTCCCTCCCTATGGGTCTTAATTCCAGCTCCAAGGTTTTCTACTTCAATTACTTCAGCGGCCCATGTAATTCCTGCCTGTAGTCCTTCGACTGTGCCCGTTTGCACATGTTTGACACAGAAGCCTTATGTTTTGTCAAATCCGACACTCTTCCCTGAAGGGACTGGGTCTATGAAGTAGCTGGGAGGCCAGAGCAATTTTCCGTCTGCCTGGTCTCTGCCAGCTGAGCAGGAGAAAGCTGAGCTGTGCTGAGCTTCTTGAGGAGCTGCTGCAGGCTGCTGTTCTCCCCTGTGTGCCCACTTCATCCTCACCGAGCTGAAGGGGAAAAAATAGTAAGGGGTATACCAACAGTGCAAGGAAAGTAGAGGGTGGGAGGGATGGAAGGTGTCTAAATCAAACACTGTTCCTGCAGGTGACACCGATCCTCCTTCCTGGCATTGAGTGATGCTGCAGGACATAGTTGCTTCTGCAGAACATGGTCGCTGCTGCCTCAAGCTCCTGCTGATCCAATTTCAAAGTCTACAGGTTCAGTTGCTCGCCTGTGGTGTTTGCTCAGACCCTTACAAATGCCGCTGACCTGGGAAACTCTCCTGCCTGCTGTATCATCACTGCAAGGTCTTGGGCTGTTTCATCGCCGAAGCTGCAGCAGTGAATTAATGGAGCAGCAACAGGGGTGCTGGAAAGCCTTGTTGCCTCTGGTGAACATCAACTGAAGAAAGTTAAAGGCATATTTGGGTACTTTTCTCCTAGTGGGAAATTGCTGTATGACAAACATATGTTGCATCTTATTATAGGCAGAGCATCATGGATGGAAGAAGAAAAAGGAAGTGTCCCTGTAGTAAGTTGTTTGTTGATTTCTGCAGTCACATCCCTGTATTGAGATGAAGAACAGGTCTGATGGCCCAGAACCTGTGCGTTTCTGTCCCTGCTGCTGCCTGTTCAAAGCCTCTGACCAAGAAGAACTGTGTATGGAACACCTGCAGACAGGCAGTCACACACACAATGTGCTCACCTTTGACTGTACCAAGGCAGATCAAAGCTGCTGACACAATGAGCCTGGGGCCATGATAGCACGAGTGCCCGCCTTCTCCAGGCAGCACTAGATCTCAGGATAAGACAACAGTTTACTGTAGGCTTGCAGGGTGGGGTTGTCTCATCTCAGCACAGGACTTGGTCCCAAGCTTAACCAGCCATGTAGATACACCTGAATTAATCACAGCTTTGCCCTGAAATGCCTGATGTGGGCGTTCAGAATGGCAACCCTAAGAGATGTTTTACTCACAAGGGATATTTATGGTCTTGCTTAATAAAAGCAATGGAAAGTTTTAGCACTGACCCCACAGATCCTTGGACGCATGTGAGCTTACCAACCGCTGGCTGTCCTCCCCTGCCCTGGTCACCATGTCATCCCAACAAAAACTGAAGGTCTTGTCTCTATGTGATGCTGGGATTAGCCTGAGCAAAGGCATGAGCCAGCTGGCACAAGAGACACGAAACATCTCCTTTAGCCTCATCTGAATGATGTGTCTCATTAAAGGTGCTTGAAATGCCACCAGAAGAGAAGTCCCTGCCTGCCTTTCCTACTGGAAGTGAGCCTCTGGAGATTTATGTGTTCCGTCTTTTCCCTGCTGAATGAGTGCAGCTGGTGATTGAAGAGATTTATGCTCCTTTAACTGGAGATTTCATAGCCATTCTCTGGGACGAGAGCTGCGCTCCCTTGTGCTGCAGCTTGGGATGTAGCGTGGGCTGGTTATATCCATCAGTTCACACGATACCTGAAGCAGGTCCTGAACTTTCGCTTGACACAAGCCTTTTGCCCAGTGAAGCAATGGGACTGATGGATGGACTGAGCTCTCTGCTGTCTCGCTTTGCAGGCTCAAAGCAGATTCAAAAGCACTTAGATCTGTGGCAACAGAGAGAAACAGACCTCTCTAGGATGTGTCTCTGGAGAAGACCTCTCTACCTCTTCTTTTTACTCACACCGTGCCTTGCCTGAGATGCTGTACCCAGCCTCTCTAGAGTAAGGTTTACTGTAGCAACTTCTCCAAGAAACATACAATTCTGTTGTCCTTCATCCTTCCTAATATCTGATGGCCTATAGTGTTTCATTGATCGAAATGCGAACTATAACCATTGTGCTGTTAGTGGTGGTTTGGGTTTTTTTTTTCCCTGTTTTTCCAACTTTGGGGCCCCAAACTGTCGTGCATCTGAAATGTGATTGAGGCCTGGACAGTTCAGCCATTTGCCCTTGCTCACTGGTAAACTTCAGCTGAATTTCTGCTCTTGGTATTTGCTGCTGTGCAGCTCCAGAAGTGCTTTGGTCCTCAGCTCACCCACTTGTAAGGGTCAACCACAGGTTTTCCATCCTGCATGGGTATCTCGCTATCATACTTGCTCTTAAATGTAGCCCAGCATGTGTTTGAAAGAGGTGGGTTGAATGGCCAGAGGAGACCATCTGCTCTGACCTCATGTATAACATCTAGTGTAACAGAGATTGTTTTCATACGTTTGCACCTGAAATGAATTCCAAAACTTGGGTTTGACCACCGTACCGAGTCACCACGTGTGGTAGAAAGCAGTGAGGGCAGGCACAACGCCTGCAGCCCTGCCCAGCCACACTGGACAAGCGTGGGAGGAAAGGTGAGCTGCAGATGTGAAGCCAAACTGTTGAGGTAATAAATGAGGGGAGGCTGGGGGCTCACTCTTTCCAATGAACTGTGTCCGGAGGCAATATTCTTTGACAGCCTTGACCTGATTGTCCCAGGATTGTCTACATTGCAGCTGAGTCACAGGCAGAGGGAAGTGTATTCTAAGGTCATTTTAGACACTTTTGCCTTTAAGAAGACCACTGCAAATAATTTTTGTAGGTAGCTCGTGACCCATATGAAGGGCAGGGAGTGCAGGTACTACTGAAAGAGGAGACCTGTACTTGAATTCTTGGCAGAGCCTATCAGTGTGCGATCAGCTCCTTTCTAGCTGGGACAGGAATTAGATGAGATGAAGGCAGCAACTTTCCTTGCCACGATGGAGTGACCTGCCCCTGGAAGAGCTAGGAGAAGGAATAATTTTTTTCTTTCTGTGGCAGTGGTTGCCCGGAAGGCAGGACGAAGATGAGATTGTGTTTCTCTTTTACATTATTTGGGGTTGTTTGCTCAATGGGTGTGTCATTTTGATTGATGCAGGCAACAGGGCTAAATGGGACACACTGATAAAGTATTACTGCCTGTGTGTTTACTCTTTACCTTCATCTCAGGAAACATTTCTGGTAGTAAATGAAACATTTAGTAATGATAGACAGCAACCTGTTTTCAGCACTTCTCCAGCATGCTCAGTCGTGCCTTCAGACCACAAAACTTGCACAGGTCCATGTTGGTAGGTGTCCAAGGCTGGCAGCTTCTCCTTCTGTGTTGTCGGTCCTGGGATCTGCTGGGTTGGAAGGTCCCAGCGGTGGAAGCGCCAGGAAAATACATGTGAGTTGTAGCAGAGAAAGACATTTACTTTTGCTTCCTCTGGTCTCTGATAACGTGGAAGTGTTCCCAAAGAGCCAGCACTAACACTTTCAGGCCAATGTAACCTTTACTTAATTGCACTATTGCTATAACCTCATATGGCCCTTTAGATACCAAGTGAGATAAGGCCCCTGTGTAGGGGAGCTCACACTCATTACCAGTGATGGATTATGCAATTGACTCCTGGGATTAAGATCAGAGGCTGATAATGTGGAGGAGAAGTGTTATGGGGAGTACATTGTTCTTATCAGTTCTCACCACACATGGGGTTGAAGCAAACAATAGATCAATCTACATCACTTAACAAACCCTGCTTACAGCTATGTGTGCAACTGGCTGTTGACTCACCAGCAGGACCTTTTTGAAAGCTCAGAGTTCCTGTCCAGGCAAGATTCGAAAGTGAAGCTACACCAGAGAGGGGAAGCTGCTTGGCACAGAGGTGGGAAAGGGGGTGAAGAAGAGCTGCAACTTAGGGTTGTGCAAGAATGATGCTACAGTATCAGAGAACAGCACAGCCTGGGAGAAGAGGGGAGGATGGCCCTTCTGTGAGGTGGACATTTCGTAGAATCATAGAATCATTATAGTTGGAAAAGACCTCTAAGATCAAGTCCAACCGTTGACCAACCACCACCATGCCTGCTAAACCATGTCCTGAAGTGCCACATCTACACGTATTTTGAACACCTCCAGGGATGGGGACTCCACCACTTCCCTGGGCAGCCTGTTCCAATGTCTGACCACTCTTTCAATAAAGAAATTTTTCCTAATAACTAGTCTAAACCTTCCCTGATGCAACCTGAGGCCATTGCCTCTCGTTCTATCACTAGTTACTTAGGAGAAGAGACAAACACCTGCCTCACTACACCCTCCTTATAGGTAGTTGTAGAGAGCAACAAGGTCCCCCCTCAGCCTCCTCTTCTCCAGACTAAACAGCCCCAGCTCCCTCAGCTGCTCCTCATAGGACTTGTTCTCTAGACCCCTCACCAGCTTCGTTGCCCTTCTCTGGGCATGCTCCAGCCCCTCAATGTCCTTCTTGTAGTGAGGGGCCCAAAACGGCACACAGTACTTGAGGTGTGGCCTCACCAGTGCTGAGTACAGTGGCACGATCACTGCCCTGGTCCTGCTGGCCACACTATGCCTGACAGACGCCAGGATGCCGTTGGCCTTCTTGGCCACCTGGGCACACTGCTGGCTCATGTTCAGCCAGCTGTCGACCAACACCCCAAAGTCCTTGTCCTCCATGCAGTTCTCTAGCCACTCCTCCCCAAGCCTGTAGTGTTGTGTGGGGTTGTTGGGATCCAAGTGCAGGACCTGGCACTTGGCCTTGTTGAACCTCATACAGTTGGCCTTGGCCAATTGATCCAGCCTGTCCAGATCCCTCTGCAAAGCCTCCCTACCCTCAAACAGGTTGACACCCCTGCCCAACTTGGTATCCTCTGCAAACTTGCTGAGGGAGCACTCAGTCCCGTCATCCAGATCATTGAGAAAGGTGTTAAACAAGACTGTCCCCAATACTAAGCCCTGGGGAACACCACTCGTGACTGGCCACCAGCTGCATTTAACTCCATTCACCACCACTCTCTGGACTTGGCTATCCAGACAGTTTTTTACCCAGTGAAGTTTACACCCATCCAAACCATGAACAGCCAGTTTCTCCAGCAGGATACTGTGAGGAACAGTGTCAGAGGCCTTAGCAAAGTCCAGGTAGATGACATCCACAGCCTTTCTGTCATACACTATATGGGTCATCTTGTCGTAGAAGGAGATCAGGTTGGTCAAGCAGGACCTGCCTTGCATGAACACCTGCTGGCTGGGCCTGATCCCCTGGTTGTACTTCACACACCCAGTGGGTGCACTCGCAATGAACTGCTTCATAGTCTTCCCTGGCCCTGAGGTCAGGCTGACAGGCCTGTAGTTGTTGGGATCCTCCTTCCAGCCCTTCTTGTAGATGGGTGTCACAGTGGCAAGCCTCCAGTCATCTGGGACCTCCCCTGTTAGCTGGGACTGCTGAGAAATGATGGAGAGTGGCTTGGCCAGCTCCTCTGCCAGTTCCCTCAGTACTCTCGGGTAGATCACATCTGGCCCCATGGACTTGTGAGTGTCCAGGTGGAGTAGCAGGACGTTAACTGCTTCCTCCTGGATTACGGGAGGTTTATTCTGTTCTCTGTCCCTGTGTGGTACCACGGGGGGCCTGAATATCCTGGGAACAACCAGTCTGACCATTGAAGACTGAGGCAAAGAAGGCATGAAGTACCTCAGCCTTTTCCTCATCCTTGGTGGCAATGTTCCCCCTTGCACCCATTAAGGGATGGAGACTCTCATTGGCCCTTCCTTTGTTGTTGATGTATTTATAATAACATTTTTTGTTGTCCCTTACAACAGTGGCCAGCCTGAGTTCTAGCTGGGCTTTTCCCTATCTAATTTCCTCTCTGTATGACCTAACGAGACCCCTGTACTCCCTTTGAGTTTCTTGCCCTTTCTTCCATAATCGGTAAACTCTCCTTTTTTTCCCGAGTCCCAGCAAAAGCTCCCTGTGTATTTTGATACTGTCATTTCTCTCCTCTCCAGTCTTGAACCCCTTTTATGGATTGTCACCTTTGGTCGTAGTCCCTTTTGAAAAGAAATTGCCTTAAAGCACAGTAGGATGAAACCAGGGCATCAGCAAGAATTTTGGTCACGTTGCAGGGTAAATAAAATACTGGTAGTCTAAAGCTGGGAATTGGGTAAAGCAGGTGGGGAAGGGAAGGTGCTGGTTAGGAGTGGACATGATGAATGGAGTGAGCAGTTAATCACACTTCTTGGTACAAAGGACAGATGGGTTTCTCACAAATATCACCCAGGATATGGGTGACTAAAGGCTGTCCACGGGTAGGCTTTCAAGGAATAGACTGCAGGTGACTTTGTCATAGGATCAGAGCATAGTTTGTGCAGGAAGGAACCTTTAAAGATCATCTAGCCCCACCCCCCTGCCATGAGCAGGGACATCTCCAACTAGACCAGGTCGATCAGAGCCCCATCCAACCTGACCTGGAATGTTTCCAGGGATGGGGCATCCACCTGGCAGTGGGCAACCTCTGCCAGTGTTGTCATACAGACAGGCTTTGGTCTAGCCCATGTTGATGAAACAGAGCCAAGTTCTTGTAGACAAAAGGCATTACTTTTTTACAAATAATCATACTCTAGAGAGATTAGATAATGAAGTAGCAAGGGAAAGAAAAACTGACATGTGTGCTCTCTGAGGTGCAATCACTCTCATTTGCCTGTCAGGCTTGATTATTTTGAATAATCAGGGCTTTGGCTCTTTTTCTCATAGTGTATAAACGATTCTCAGTTATCATTTGAGTGCTTTTGGATGTGTTCCCAGAAGAACTTCAGTTCTGGATGGCTTGGTGATGTCTGTAAGGAACTGTCTTCTCCAGCACTAATACGTGGTTACCTCTCCCAAGACCAGGAGAAATCTGGCTATGCATATTTTGAGGAGAACAACAACAACCCCATGTGTCTGAAGTTAGAGCTGTTTGGGTGCATTTCTTTCGTTGCTTGCTCACAGCTTCATTGAAAAGCACAGGCTTCTGCAAGTCTTGCAAATAGGCGTCATTCTTTGAAAGGACAATGGAACAAATGAACGTGCAGAACTTGCTGGCGTGATCATCGGTCATGAGGCAAATGGGACCTCTCTCACCTCCCTAGCTTTATTACGTAAATCCGCAACATACAGGTTCGTGGCCTCCTCTGGGAGAAGGATTGTTTGAAGGACAATGTGCCTTTCCTGCATGGCATTCTTGCTGACATTCCTCCTCTGCTACCGTAGGCTTCAACAGTCCTTGGCCTGCCATGTGCTCCAGCGTGAAGCGTGGCACTGGTTTCACCTGGCTGGTCTATGCCAGTCTTGTGGATAGGTACAGGGTAGGTTTAGGCTAGATATAAGGAAGAAATTCTTTACAATGAGGGTTGTGAAACACTGGAACGGGTTGCCCAGAGAGGCAGTGGAGGCCCCATCCCTGGAAACATTCAAGGCCAGGTTGGACAGGGCTCT
>Ga0065711_1047423_pt1 | contig 12336 bp, 14 predicted proteins | sample Hoacrofraction12_FD_59098 | JGI IMG/M metagenome (GOLD analysis project Ga0065711, IMG submission 59098) | Hoatzin crop microbial communities from Cojedes, Venezuela - Epithelial fraction 12 v2 (version 2) | ecosystem: Host-associated > Birds > Digestive system > Esophagus > Crop | place... | reverse complement strand
CCATGGCTGGTTGCATCTGGCAGCCGGCGGCGATGCCGAGCCCCGATAGCGTCGTGGTAATGGCAGGGTTTCAGGAGAGACAGCGCGTTTTGGCACTGGTGCCACAGCCAGAGGCTCCCCGGGAAGGAACGCCATCCTGCATCCCTCCTGCCCCGTGGCACTGCCATGCTGCCCGGCACCCTTGAGGGGTCTCGCCAGGGCGGGTGCACGCGCGGCTTCGCCCATGACTCCTCCATTGCCGAGGGCAGGTCCTGGGCAGCGCCGCGTCCCCTGCCCGCGCGGGGTGCCCGGTTCTGGGCAGGCGTCGAGGCGCAGCCAGCACCGGCTCTCGGCACGCGTGCTCCCCGGAGCAGGGGGCAGGCGCTGGGCAGCCTGCTGCCGCCTTTCCGACTCATCCCGTACAGTAAAATGGGGGAGAAGGGAGCGGGCAGGAGGGGGCAGCTTCGGGCGCTGGATGCTCCTGTCTGCCAGCCTCCTCTCATCCCCTTAGAAAGCCATTTTATTTTTTTATTGAGCTTGCTTATGTGGCGTAGGGTCAGGCCCTGGATTAGCAAATAGCCCATGCTGTAACACAGGGAATGCTCGATACTGAGACTCCAACAACCAGAGAGAAATATTAGAGATAAAATTAAAACTTAAAAAGATTAGGCAGCGGCTCTCTCAGAAACCTCCTTACGCAGAGGTGATTAGCTGGGCAGAGCAGAAGGTGGGCGATGAGAGGTGGTGGCCATGGGCTGGGGTCGGCATTGGGGGGGACAGAGCCACCCCAGCCCTGCCTGGGAACTGGGGGGGTCCGTGCCATCAACAGCAGCTTTGCAAAAGAAAAAAGCATTGGGGTTGAGTGTTGAGGAGCAAGATGAGGTGCCCGCCAGCGTCTGCTCCCACGGCGAGGACGAGGACTGGGGGGGGCCATCCTCCGCTGAGCCCTTGCAAACTCATTGCCCCCAGCCCAGGCGCTCTGTCTTTCTGTATTTGCAGTTTAGGGATTTTTTTTTTCTAGATAATTCAGATTTATTGCTACTATTATTATTATTATTGTTATTGTTATTAATGTTAGCTAGATCAGTGCCCAGTAAGATGGACGCAGGGTGGGCGTGCAAACCGGGGCGACAGCCAGGACGGGGCATCGGGCACTGTCTGGAGAAAGCAGCCCGTACCGGGACGTGGGCCCGGTGCCGCGGTGCCTGCGGGCTTCGTGCGCATGGGATTTTTCTTTAATTTAGAGGAGGGAAAAAGAAGGGGGGGGTAAGCAAAAAAGCATGTGCCTGTGTAATATAAAATTCGAGTTAGGCTTTCGGTGACTGCACGGAAAACAACAGGCTTTTTATGTTGGCTCTTGGGGTAGGAGGAGAGCAGGCTAGAATAAAGATTTACAGTGTTTGGGAGATTAAAGGCCCTTGGTACATTGTTCAAATACCACGAGATTAGTTTCCAAGGAGACGGATACCAGTTGCCATAGGCACCGGGGGGCCAGGAATTAGGATTGCGATTTTTTATCCTGATCACGCAACCAGGAGCTGAACGCTGCTAAAACTCGGGCTTTAAATAACCCCGGCGTTAGCTTACACGCCGCCGAACCGGGGGCTGGAAACTGTATCTCCCTTCCTTCCCCCGGCCCCGGCGCCTGTTCGGGTGCGCAGAGCCGGACCCGGGTATCGACGGAGGGGTGCGAGGGGAGACGGGGCTGGGGACCGAGGTTGGTGCCACCCCAAGCCCTGCCCTGCGGGTCGTCCTGCGGCTTTCGGGCTCGTTTTGGCTACGTTCTTTCTCTAGACAAGGGATTGGCAGCATCCTCTTGCGATAACCCGCTGTCACCGCGGGGCAGGGGCAGGGGGTGTACCGAGGGGCAGAATTAGTTGCCTGCTAATTTTGGCTTCGCCCGGTCGCCCGCTTCTGGGAAGCGCAACCCGAGCCCTGGCACGTGGGACGCCGGGTCGGTGCCCTCGCTGCCCGCCTCTTGTTCTGGGATCTGCAGAGTGCAGGGTTTGGCCCGGGCTGCGCAGGAAGGGGTGCTGAGCACCCCGGCTTTCGGGGCTGGGCATCCCCTAGGCAGGGAGGCTCAACGCCGGGAGCCGTGCGAGCACCCGGGTCCCCATGGCTGGGTGCCTCTGCTCACCCGTCGGGCACCGTGGAGCTCATCCCCAGCTCCACCACCCCCAGGCACCACGCGGAGCTGCCAGCGCAGGATCCGGCTCAGCCACGGCCGCCGTCCCTGCACGGTGCTCGCAGCATCCCTCCCCTGCAAGGGTGGGAACGCTCTGGTTAACGCTTATTTTTTTTTACCCCCTTTTTTTCCTCTTTTCTTTAATAAATGAAGAGGCAGTCGCCTGAAGTCAGAGCTTCCGTGCCTGCCTGCCGCGAGACTGCGGCGTGGAAACTTGTCTGGAGCTGGAAGCCGCGCTGCTGGAGCTCCGCAGGCAGCGCGATCCCCCCGGCAGCCGCCGTGACATGGAAGTGTTTATCCCGGGGGAGACGAGACGCAGCTTCTGAAGGGCACTTGGTTCTGATCCATCTCTCTTTGCACTAGACAGAAGCCTACTGTAATTTTACTGTATTATATCTGGGTGCGCGCCGAGGCCAGGCTTAAGGAAATCAAGGCGGCAGCAGAATGCAACGCCCTGGCTGGGGGGAGAAAGCTAAATTCCTGCGGCGGACACGTCCCCCCCGCTGGAGCCCCTGGTTTTGCTCTTTGCCGCTTTTATAAGCGGGACTAAACCACGACAGGCACTGGATTATCTGGGGAAGCGGAGCCGAGGCGGCGATGCGGGTGGATGTGGTGGTGCCGGCGTGTACGTGAGCAGCTTTTCCAGCAGGTGCCCTGGGTTTTGTCAGTAAAATAAAACAGGGGAGGAGGTGTCCGGTGGCGGGAGCTACTTCTGCCCGGTACTACCCAGCTGGAAGGAGGGGGGAAAATATAGGGTTTGGGGGAGCTGGCAGACAAGGGCTGCCAGCATGGCGGGGATGCGGGCACAAGCGGTCGGGTATCCCTGGCTGTGCCGGAGGCTGCTTGCCCCCAGCTCTGCTGCTTTCAGACTCTTGTGAAAAGATATCGGCTTGAAAAGTAGCAAACAAAGGGAATTTGTGGGTGCGGGGAGAGACGTGGAGTGGTTATGGGGCAGCAGTTGGACCGGGTGACAGGGCTGGCAGTGCAGATGTGGCCTCGGTGGGTGCTTGTTGGCAGCGGGTGCGTCAGCAGGGCGGCACCTGGAGGACCCCAAAACCCAAAGCCCAGAGCCCCCCACCCGCCCTGGGAGGGCTGCGCTGCAGCGGCACACGCACGTGGGCAGGGATTTAGGGGCTTTTTGGGGTGTTTGGACATTTGAGGGTATTTCCGGGCATTTTGCGAGCGCCCTGGCCCGCAGTTATCTGCCGTAGCGCTGGCATCAGTGCTGTCCCTGCAGCTCGCCGGCTAACGAAGCATCGTCAGTGAAGCGATAAACCGCCCCGGCACGAGTTGCGTGGCTTTGCCCCGCGCCAGCTCAGGATGGAGGGGATGCGACGGTGGGAGCCGGAGGCCAGCGCTGACTTAGGCGTGAGGGATGAGGGTTTAGCCAGGCAGCACGATGGGTGGGTAAAGCCATTGTGCCATGAGTGAGTCGCCTGCGCCGAGCAGAAACCTCCACCGCTGCGGCAAAAAACCCCAGAGCCGGTTATCCGGCGAGCGCCGGGCTGTGCTGCGGTGCTCCCGTGCCCGAGATGGCTTCGGTCGCATCCGCCGATGCTGGTACCGGTGCTTGCTTAAGCGATTAGAAAGAAACCGCAAGTCAAAATTCAAGCCTGGTCCCTACCCCTGGCTTTTGCCCCGCTGTGGTTTGTGTGGTTTCCAGGGCTTTTTTGCTCAAGCGACTGCAGCTCGCCGGGCACCTCGCTGCTAACAGGTGCCTGCCGAAAAAGGGACCTCAGAAGTCGCTGAGATGGAGGGGAGCAGAGAAATACCTTCCGAGTTGTGCTCCTTCCTTCCTGCTGAGATAACCCTTAGCATGGGTCCTGCTCCAAAGCGATGTCCCCGGCAGGGACACGGGGGACAGTCCCCTCACTTGGAGGGGAGACACTGTCCCGGCGCTAGCAAAGGACGTGGTTTGTCCCTCTGGCTTCCATCTGGATGGCTCCTGATGGATTCTAAAGTGTGTTTAATGATAGCCAGGGCTAATTGCTTAAATGTCCTCCAGGGCCGGTGAAATTTTTAAAAATCCCCTTTAAATATGCTCTCCCGGAGTAAAAAGCAATTAGAAATAAAATCACTGTCGTCTCGTCGTTACGTGTGGGTCGTTCCATCCACGTGCTGGGCGCGATGTCGCATCCCCCTCCACTGGATGGGCTGCGGGTGCCCGTCCTGCTCCTTGGCGGAGGTGGCTGGACATGGCGCCTGGTGTCCCATGGCTCATCGAGCATTTTGCATGGCCGAGAAGCTCAAATGCCACCTGCAGAAGTCCTTTTGGTGCCTCGTAGCCTGTTTGCCCCTTGCCCAGCAGTGCCTTCCCCTGCTCTCATGCACCCCCAGGCTGCCCTTCCTCTCCTTGGGGGGGAAATGGCTGATCTGGAGACCCACCTCTGATCTCTCTCTCTCCCTTTCATAGAATATTTCAATATCTATATTCAATAGATTTTTTATTTTTTTTTTTTTAGTATTTTGCTGGAATTGGAGTTGGCTCACTTGGGCTTCCCATGGTCTCACCGGCACCGCTGAAGCAGCACAACGGGCAGAATTTTCCTGGAAAAACGAAGAAGCGGATAATTTCCAGCCACGCTTGTGTGGAGCTGCAGGCAGGACTGGTGCGATGGACCTTTTTTTGCTGCTTTTTTTTTTTTTCCCTGCTTCTTTTTTTGCCCCCAACGTGCTGAATGGCCAAAGCTCTCATTAGTTGGAATTCCTGTTTGGCTCCCTGAAGTGGGAGCCAGCCCATGCGGTCGGAGGCTTTATAAACATCCCGGCCGGCGCGGGGGGGATTTCCGTGGTGACGCTGCCGTGTCCGTAGGGCGAGGGGAGGAACGCTGGTAGCGTCTGCTTGGGGCTGTCCGTGCTGCTCCCCTGCTTTTCACTCCTCCCTTGCTGCCGTCAGACCCCGACACGCTCCGTGCCGGTGGCGTTGCCTTGGTGCTGCGGCGGAGCCGGTGTCCCCTGGCTTGTCACCCTTGGGTGGGGTTGGTGGTTTAAGGGCTGAGCTGGATGACGCGGCCGTTGCACCCTCTCGGCGCTCATGGGTTTGGGTCGGGGCACCGGGCGTCAGATGCTTTGCTCTGCGATGGCTTTGGGTGGTCTGGTGTCCTCGTTAAAGGAGATGCTTCGTGCGGTGAAAATCACCGGGGTGACATTTTTAAGACACAGTAGAGCTGCAGGAAAAAAATAAATAAATTACTCAATTCAGTTGAAAACCTGTATTGGTAGAAAGCAATATACGAAGAAGCAGATGCAGGCTGTCCTCGGTCCCCCCTGGGCATTTGGCTGTTCCCATCTCATGGCGTCTCTGCGCTGGGTTTGGCCTTGGGTAATTCCCAAAAAAAGATTTATTGCCTCTTTTTTCTGATGACAAGGGTGGCCCAAAGGAGCGGTGGGCACAGGGAGAGCAGGCAACAAGTCCAGTCCCACTTTGTGAGTCCTGGGCGAGCGCGTGGTTCCCTGTAGGCAACTGGAGCTGGGGGTTTGTGCTAAGTGAGGCTTTCATACGCAGCAACGTGAACGCGGTGGGGAGGACGCCGTGGAGCTCCGGCTGCCAGCTCTGCCGCGGCAGCGTGGGAGCACCAGCTCGGCTTAATAAATGAGATTCTGTGGCTTCTGGTTGTGGCGCGGGGCTGGAAATTGCTGTAGGGCTTGAAAAGGTGAGCAAGAAGGAGGGGGGACAAGTCAACACCGGGAGCTTACGGCACCCGGCTTTGCCAGGAACCGAGCCCCAGCCCGGCAGGCAACGCCAGGGCTGCGCCGTGTGAGCTGCCGGCGCGCAGAAACTCCACTCGGTTTCTGCTAATCCAACCTGTTTATAATTTAAGGGCTATAATAACACAGATTGCTGCTTGGAAATTTCCTCGGGGGGCTGTCGTTGGCTTGGTTTTTCGGTTTTTGGTTTGTTTTTTTACTGCTTTGTTTGCTCCGAAGACTTCGGCAATGGTGAGGCAGCGCGCCAGGCTGGAGGGTGTTTATTTCGGGGAGCGATGCTGCCCCGCGGCAGCGGTCGGGGGGACGGAGAGGGGATGGATGGAGAGGGGCGATGCTGCCCCGCGGCAGAGGTCGGGGGCACGGAGAGGGGATGGGTGCTGCTGCTGCGGGCGCGGGGCTGGGGGGACGCTGCCATTTCTGCAGGGGCTCGGGAGCCTCCCCGCACGCCTGGTTTTTCCTTTGCTGCAGCCCAGGTGATTCACGAGCGAAACTCCCCCGGGCCAAATTTATAATCTTTCCTGGGATTGTAAAGGGAGGTGAGGAAGGAGGTGTCGTAAGAGCCGAGCAGGCGATGGCTTGTGCGGGCTGCCTGCCTGTGTCCTGCTCCGGCTGTGGCATGGCACCCCTGTCCCCACTCTCCTCGTCGCATCCCAAGACTCATTGAGGGGGGAGAAATAATTAAATAATAATAAAATTAAAGAATAAAATAAAATTTTGGGGGGAGTTTAATATTAAAAAATTAAAACCAATCTGCAGACATTTGCTGTGGCCCCGTGACAGCGGTGTGACCGTCCCTGAGTCACCCTGTGCCCCCGGGGATGGGACTCGGGGCACGGAGGTGGGATGGGGCTGGGGCTGGAGCTGAGCCCCCGCTGCGGGCCGGGAGGGGGAAGTGAACCCCTTGGTGGGTGCCCTGGGATGGGATTTCAGCAGGATGGGTGCGTGGTGCCCCAGGAAGGGGGTTAGGATGCTCTGCACCCATCCTGCCTACCCTGCTCCCTGCCACCGGCCCTAGCTGCTCTAAGAGTGGTTTACCCCAGTTTCCCTGGAGATTACCTTCTCTTTGGTTAGACAAACAATTTCAAGCCGTATGTCTTAATTTGATTTGAATAAGCCTAGCACTTGCCGTGAAGTTTTTTCCCTCCCTTTTATTCCTCCTTTTTCTAAATCCGCTGTCACTGCTTTTCGTGACCATAAATGATTAAAAGCTTTACAGGAATATTGTCCCCCCCAGCCCTTAAAGTCCTGTTGTATCACTGGGGTCATATTTTTATTATGGTTTTTTTTTTCTTGTTGAGTGATTCTCCCTTCTCCTGATTAAATGATCAGCCAGGTGAAAGGGATTATTTTTGTCCTGGTCTCCTGCCCTTTCCCCATCTGGGGCCGGATCCAGCTCGTGGCTTTGCTTGCTGCAGCCGAGGAAGGAGCATCTCTTCCCCGTAAGCAGCACTGCCCGTGCGAGGCCACGGCCGAGCAGGTTGGTGCAGCTTGAGCTCTGCAAGGGGCTGCGACCAGCCCCGCCGAGGCAGGGACCGGCTCTCCACGACGCTGCTGGAAGGCAACAAGAGCAGCCACGTCGCGGTAGTCATATTTCATAAGAATTAGGGCACTCAGAAATCCATACGGACATCAGAATAAGGCTTTTTTCTAAGTGAGTGCTTGTGTGGCAGTTAAGAAGGGAGCGATGCTCCCTGGACCGAGTCCTTCCTGGCGGCAGCCCCCGGGCGATGGCTGGTCCCCAGCCCGGTGTCCTGCGGCTGGAGAGCGGCTCAGGGTCGGCATCGGCACCGCCATCGCCTTGCTGCTCCCTGCCAGCTGCAGCAAGGCACCTCTTCTGAGCACAGCCTCGGTGAAAAGAAGGAATCGTGAGTTCCCGGCGCCCGCAGGGCTGTGCGCAGGGAGCTGCCGGGGCGCTGGCGCGTGTGGTGGTCCCTCCTCTGTCCATCCGTCCGTCCATGTCTGCACAGACTGCGGGCTGGAGCAACGTGGACCAGTTCTTGGCCTTGCAGCAGCCCTGCGTGTCGGTACGGCAGGGGGTGCCTGGCAGTGCCCTGTCCCCAGCGTGGGGACGTGAGGGGGCTGCGCCGAAGGGTGCTGCCCCAGGCTGCAGGACCCTGTGTTTGGTTTCCTGCTGGATTTTCCAAGCTGGCACTCGGTTTTGGGGTTTTATTCCCCCCAAGATCGTCCTGAGGAGGAAGAATTGTCTGTCAGCTTCGTTAAGAAGTGCCAGCTGGGTGCTGGAGGATTTTGCTGGGTGGCTGTTGGCGTGGCACAGCAGAAGTGCCGGCACGGTGAGGCTGTGCAGGGCCAAGGGCGCGTTCGTCAGCCCCCTGCCCTGTGCGTGCTCAGGCGCCCGCAGAGATGCTGGCGTGGGGGGACTTGTTATTTTGGGCCAAAATCCGCCATTTCCCCACGTGCATGAGGCAGCATGGCCCTGCTTTGCAAGCAAATTCCTTCTGCTTGTATATGGGTGTGAACCGAGGTGGGAAAGTGAATTTGGGGTGTTGCTGTTGACTTTTAACCCCTGTTTCTGGCAGGGCCGAGCAGCCGCAGTTATCAGCTGAGCTGCAAATCGAGTTACGCGCTGGCAGCTTCATTCATATTCCCCGGCTCCTGCCCGTCTCGCCTCGTCAGAGATTCTCCGGTCTCTTTTAGCCGCTTGCGGCATCGAGCGCGTGATTTACGATCCGGTTCGAGTGGCTCCCAAGCGTCGCTGGCTAATTTGCCACCCTTTCCTTGCAGGATTAAAGCCGGGCGGCGCGACGCTGCCCTGCGGACGGAGGGGCAATAGCTGGGAGGGGCCGTGCTGGGGGGTGATGCCGTATCAGGTGTGGGTGCCCCGGCGTGGGAGTGGGGTGATTTATGCAGGGCGAGCCCCTGCCTCACTTTCCCCTGCAGCGTTGGCATCGCCGTGGGTCGTGGTGAGACGTGCACCAGGACGCAGAGACCTGGCGCAGTTGCTGCACATTTGGCCGGGCCCCAGCATTTCTCCCCCTTTTTTCCCCATTTTGCAGTGAGGGATGCAGCTCCCGGGGCTGAGCCCCTTCTTGAGTGCGGGGTCCCTGCACACCGCCTGGTCCTGCTCCCACCAGCGTGGTCTCCAGGAGCTGCGGGGTGGGGGGATTTGGTGACGGAGCCCCTCACCATCAGCTGCCTCTCTCCCTCAGGGTGAAGGCAGAGCACCCTGTGGCTTTGGCCCATTTCGGGGATGCCTTTGGGTGCCAGGCCCTCCTCTTGCGCAGTGTATGGGGAGGGAGGCACAGGGACACCCAGCACGGTGTCCTCGTGGGGACATGTGCGTCACCTCCTGCTCTCTGCTGCCCGCAGAGCTCAGGCATGGGAATGTGGAGGTGGCATCTCCCCGGGGGTGAGTCCCGAGGGCGGAGGTGACCTGACCACTGCTGGGACACACAGAATCAGCTCCAGGCTTTGGTTACGGCTCGGCAGCGTCCACAATTATCTGCCTTCAGCAGAGGAGACGTGGGGAACATGGGGCTGAGGCTGGCCCCGACCTCTGTCCGTGCCTCAGTTTCCCCTGTGTGATTGGGCCGTAGCCCATGGCACATGCCGGTGCTGGGGCTGCCCTGGCCGCGCTCAGCGCCAGCTCTCCGTTAGCAACAGTGATACATACCTCTTTTTTTTTTTCTGCTTCCAGGTGAATATGGCCCTGGCAGGGAAGCCTTCAGACGGGACTCTCGGCACCTCCAGACCTGACCAGTGGAATATGGTTTTTCCCCAGAAAGACGAAATCATCACCAGCTTAGTGTCTGCCTTAGACTCCATGGTAAGAGGCCACTGGCGTCCCCGTCCCCTCCCTCCTTTGGGGCTGAAGCAGGGGGCTGTCGAGCTCGTCCCGCTCCCCTCTACTGCTGGAAAGCCCAGGGAGCTGCCAGAGCTGGGAAATAAAAATTCTCTGCCACCCTGACAGCCGTAAGGATCATAAAGTCAGCCCAAGTTAAGCTCAGATGTGTATTGTTTTCCCATTAATATTTATGTTGGTATCAGCTGAATGTAGGGTGGTTGGTCGGGGTTTTTTTCTTGACGTTTTACCAATGTTACCGTGAGCTTTTACACAACAGGAGAACAATGGCTTTTATCTCCGAGAACAAAGAAAATAACTTTCATATCTTTTGACGTAGAATTCCCGGTGGAAACCTTGCCTAAGTCAGCCGTGCTTACATAAACAAGATAACTGTCTGGATTAAGTCTCGTGGACCGGAGCTAATCTTATTTTTAACTGTGAATGTGATCAAGAAGGGAAAGCGGGTGTGTAGTAACAAATATCTAATGCAATGCGACGTGCCAGATAGCCCTCCCTTTTTAAAGCCAAGTCATATTTAATGTATTTATCTCGGATGTGTCTTCTGCTCTATGCAGGTAGGGGTTTTTTTCACTAACACTAATTTGCTCCTTTTTAACCATCACCACCCCACTAAGGAGCAGGTTCTCTGGAGCTGACGCACCCCAAGCAGCTTTGATTTATATACATGCCATCCCGTACAGCAAATCGTGTTATCGCAGTTTGGCTTCTTAATGAACATACATTATTCCGCAGTCCTCGTTACGTGCTGACACCAGGGCCGGGAGGCCAGGCTGCTCCTGAAATTCCGCCTTTATCCCAGCACTTCACCCGGGCCGGGCTGCGCACCCTCTGAAGCCTGGCTGCCCGCGCACGTGATCAATAAACCAGGGGCCGCGTGCGCGTCGCCAAGTGAGCTTAGGGTTTGGCTTTGGTCCGCCTCCAAATCTCACATCCTCTAGATTTTATATTTATTTTGTGAGCGTTGGGCTTTTTAAGCAAAAGGCCTCCATTGACTGCTGGGCTTTGGAAAGGAGGTTTCTTAAAAATGTCTGTTTTGGGGGATATGATTCAATACCTCCTTCCTGAAGAAGGTGAGCAGGAGGTGAAAGGACCCAGCGTAGAGACGGGTTGAAGCCCATGCAAAGCAAACTCGCTGTAAATGCATGCGGGGAGCTGACGGTAGCCTGGGGGGGGAGGTTGGTCCACGGGCAGCTGCTTTGCTGCTCCCTGCCCGGGTGCCAGCGTCCTCCGGCCCCTCCGCAGTGCCGGGGGCAGGCGACGTGTCTGACCAGGCCTGCCGACGGGAAGATCCCCCCGCTGTTACCCATGGAAATGGTGACCTGGGGATAGCGTCTTCATAGCGTCGGCGCTGTAGCTATGGGAATATGACTCAGGCTGCCGGCACTGTGTAACTATTCTAATATTAAAAAAATAATAATAAAAAAGCATATACGTGTGTATTATGTAGAGCAGGAAGCGCACATTACATAAAATGGATTAATGGAGGAAGTCTTTTCCTTCTCTTTAATGTTTTGCATAACTGTACGAGAAGAATCGTTTGACTAATCCAGACTTTGACCATATTAGTGCTCTGCAGCTGAAATAAGATTCCCGTGCTCCTTATTTCATTAGAGCTGGTGAAAAAATACAAATTATTGTTGGTTTGGGGTTTTTTGTTTGTTTGTTTTGTGGTGGTTTTTTTTTACAGGGATGTTTTCTCTTGAAGAAATACTGTGAAACGTGTACTTTTAGAATGGGAAACAGTGAAGCGAAATGATGGGTAAATAGTTCTTGTTATCCAGCAAAGCATAGCTCAGCCGGGCACCTTTCTGGAGCTGTGAAGTCGCCAAAGTGTTTAGGGGATGCCATAAAACCCATGAGGTTCTGACCCAAACCAGAACATTGCTTTAGTTGGGGGAATCTTTTGATGGCAAGAAAAAAGTCCCGCTGGAAAATGGCCGGGGTGTCCAAGCGGGGATGCTCCCGGGCCGCTCTGACCCGGTGCCTCCCCGCAGTGCTCGGCGCTCGCCAAGCTGAACGCGGAGGTGGCCTGCATCGCCGTCCACGAGGAGAGCGCCTTCGTCGTGGGCACCGAGAAGGGACGCGTCTTCCTCAGCGCCCGCAAGGAGCTGCAAGCCGACTTCCAGAAGTTTTGCAGTGAGTATCCCTGCCGGCGCGGTTTTCCCCTGCGCCCAGCTCCGTTGTACCTGCTGGGACCTTCGCTGTGCACGGCAGGGGTGTGGTTTGGAGGGCACCGTGGCGTGGTCCATCCGTGGGGCTGAGCCGGGCTTAAAGGGATGGAGAAGCGGGTAGGAACTGTGGCTGGGGACCGTAGAAATGCTGCTAAATATCTGCAGGGCGGGTGTCAGGAGGATGGGGCCAGACTCTGTTCAGTGGTGCCCAGCGACAGGACAAGGGGCAATGGGCACAAACTGAAGCAGAGGAAGCTCCAGCTGAACACGAGGAAGAACTTCTTCCCTCTGAGGGTGATGGAGCCCTGGCCCAGACTGCCCAGGGAGGCTGTGGAGTCTCCTTCTCTGGAGATATTCCAGACCCGCCTGGACAAGGTCCTGTGCAGCCTGCTGTGGGTGACCCTGCTTGGGCAGGGGGTTGGACTGGGTGACCCACAGAGGTCCCTTCCAACCCCTACTATTCTGTGATT
>Ga0065711_1010190_pt1 | contig 12336 bp, 9 predicted proteins | sample Hoacrofraction12_FD_59098 | JGI IMG/M metagenome (GOLD analysis project Ga0065711, IMG submission 59098) | Hoatzin crop microbial communities from Cojedes, Venezuela - Epithelial fraction 12 v2 (version 2) | ecosystem: Host-associated > Birds > Digestive system > Esophagus > Crop | place... | reverse complement strand
GTAGGTACCACAGATCCCACCTGGGGCAGGGGCTACATGTTTAAGCACCAGACGCCAATAGCTGTCCTCCTGCCATGCCACAGTGTTTCCCCCTGCACCAGTACTGCTGATTTCGAATGAATCTGGGTCAGGTAAGGATTTATCACGATGTCTTCCTGGACAAATGGCTGCTGCTGCAGTTCACATTTGGGTTTTCTCTGCAAGGCACCAACTAGCATGCATTTCACAGACACTTTCTACTTATAATGCATGTGCCTCCCTTCAGGTGATATTTGTCAGATTCCTACTATGGAAATGTTTTTACCTCCTGACAATACCCTTTAGATAGTGCCTATGGAGGTGGATGACTCAAGCTTGACATGATGATTTCCATCCACCATTTTTTATTAAAAATACTCCTGGTGGTTCAGAATGTGAAGACAGAAGCTGGTTTTAAAAGCGGTGTGGAAACGACAGAGTTATGCACAAACTGTGCCACAATTTTATGTCAACCAACAATAGCCAGAAAATCTATATGTAAAACAGTTCCTCCCAGCCTTAATTTATACTCTCATGCATAGAAACCGCTAAGCATATGGGAATAACATCCAAGAGCCCACCGTACTTCGCGGTCCCCACGAGACAGGTTATGGATGGCCTGCCACTTTCAACTTTGTCATTTACTTGATGTCATAAGTTAAATATCGCCTAATATAGCTCTCTGTGAGTTAATTCCCTTTGGACGGTGACAGCTTCTAAAAACCCTCACGCTACTACAGAACCGCAAATAGCAAACACCGCTGCTAGGAATAGATGAGGCATCAGCAGAGTGACCCACTATCACTCCATCCTCCTTCCTTGATGCCAGCATAGTATTTAAAGCAGGATGGAAAAAAACAGAGCGGAGTTAAAGTCGACAGATGGTTGATGCAAGTCGGAAAAGTTTTCACAGGAGAAAAATAACCAGTCGGAGCAGAGGCAGAGCAGCACCCTAGGCACGCCACTCTGTGTTCATCCAAAAACCTGGACTCCTTCCCCTTTATGTTACTTGAAATCAAAAATATTTTTCATTTCCTGATCTCCATATCATCCTTCATCCACCGCCCACGGGCTGCAAACACGGAGTGTTCGTCAGTACTCACTGCCGGGACGCGCAGGGGGAGACCGGCTGCGTTCCAGCCAGGCTGCGTAGCGCCTTCGCCCTGCAGCACCCCAGAGCCCACGCTTGCAGAAATCCTTCCCAAAGTCAACTATGTTGAAGCACGCAATGCTAGACACAAAAAAAAAAAAAGAAAGAAAAAAAAAAACCTGCTGGAAAAACCGCGACCGATCAGGCACTTGTCAGGAGCCTTGAGCGCAGAGGAGCGTTATAGAAAATTCCCACCGACTTCCCCAGCTCCAAACCTTTAATAATTTAATATGTGCGACTGGATTTTCTCAATAGACTGAAACTCCCTCGGGACCAAAATCGCATTGAAAAAGAAACCAAGGAGAATTTGGCATCCCTTTCCCAGCCTCTAAGATTAAATGCAAATATCTTATTGGCATCGAGCTATCACAGCTTGATGTATCCACAAAGCTCCCGTACACTGACATTAACTTCTCAAGGAAGAACATTTTGTTACTCACTCTGGGATAGTTTATGCTTAAAGGCAGAAAGACTATTTCTGCTTTGCGTCTGGGCAGCGAACAATCGTACCTTCACCAATCACCAGGACACCCAGGCACTTCTCTAGTATTAGTGGCAAAGGACAGTCAGGTAGTGACTGCCAACCTAATATTACAGATCATTTTCAGTGGCTAGGCTGTATTGTGGTAGCTGGCACACAGAAAAGTATCTCCAGCTTCTTATGTTGCTCTGGCTTTAGTGGACACAAATCAATTTTGCACCACTTCTTTGTTTGCAGGTGGAAAAAAATGGCCTGAGGTTGAGCTCTACTCTGCTCAGCTAAGAACTGGGGCTTATCTTCATGGCAAAGACATAAAGCCCTCAAAAATAGGTGTTTGTAAAGCAAAAGGCTGCCAGAAAAAAAGGATAACTAAATTCTAACAAGAAGCCCATGCTTAGCAGCCAGAGAATAAATGGATGATTAGTTAAAGAGCTCTAACCATTCTGCTGAAGAACAAGGGGGATACCCTGTGTGAATGGAGATGAATGAACTCTGCTGCTCTCCAATTCAATAGGCACCGACCACGTTAAATGCATGCAGCTCTCGCATTAACAGCGACTTGGCCGCTGCTTGCTCAGAAGACGGCTCCTCTACACCTAATTCACTTCATTTGCTGTTAATTAGCGGAGATGATCCATGGCCACTTTGCTGGTTTCTCCTCCGGGAAGGTGGGTCTGGCCGTGGGGCTGTGTCTGCCTGCCTCCCGCAGCCGCTGCTCCTGCCCCGGAGCTGCTGGTGGGAAGGCGATGCTGAGAGGGCTCGCGAAGCCTGCAGACCGCCTGACGTGGCTCGGGCTGACAACGGGGAAACACGGGAAGGATGGAAATGAGACTGGGCTTCCTTCCCATGTCCAGCCACGGACCGTTTCCACGCAAACAGCAGGGGAACAAATCAAGGACAAGTTTCCCTTGTGCAACGGGATGGCCCCAGCAGTGGGTTGCAGCCCTGATGGCACTTGAATCAGCTCTTTGACAGTTGTCTCCAAATCTCAAAGGCAGTTACAGCAGACGTGCTGTAATCAGGGTAGGCATCACAGAAAACCCCTTGCTCTCTGCATTTGAAACAAACTGCAAAACCTCACCCAACGTCCTCCTATCTGCTCAGCCAACCCCTGTCATCCTGAATAGGGACAACAGCCAAGCTTTACCTTGCAACATCATTTGTCATCTATAGGATGCACAGAAGCTAAGCCAGTGCAGTTCTGCTCACCAACTTTAATCTTCAAGCAAAGCTCCTGTAACCCAGGAGAAAAGCCCAGAAGATGCCACTGTGGTCCTTGTGTTCCTGGGGTCTTAGCCAAGCTGCACTGAAAATGGTTTCTCACGTTGCATCTCTCACCTGATCTGTGTTCAGCACATTGTGTTCAGCTCATCGGGAAGAAGGGAAGCAGTTACAAACACTCAGAAAACACTGTTTGTACTTAAGTTAATTTACAGCTCACTAAACCAAACCCAAAGGCCCTGAATTGAAAAGGCTTGAAAGCTAAGGTCTGATTCACCATAGCACAGGTGAAAAGGGGGAGGGTGGGCAGAAACACTGGCCTTCTGTTTTGCCAAAAATCCTCCAACCTGTCCTGAAAGGATCATTTCCACCTTGCACCATGCCCTTGCTCATTTCCTCATCAAGTTCTCTGTCGAGACCACTGATTATGACTGTGGCTGGTACCAAATGTCCACTGGGAAGCAAACCAAGAGCTTCAATTCGTTCCGCAGCCCTCAAAGACCAGCTGTCAACAATATTAACTTTTGCTTAGAAATGACCCTCGTGAGCCACAAATTGCCTAGGAAAGAGACATTCCCATCATGAACCAGACTGGGAGTCTACCTGGCCTCACATCCCGTCTGCGGGGCAGAAAGGATCAGCAGCAACCAGCTCCTAGGGAGGAAATTATGGGATCCTACAGGCAGCAGATGTGGACAACCTTCCTGATAGCCTTTGCCAGCCTGAGGCTGGTCTGTGCTCCCAACCACTGACCTGGAAAAGGGAATTTTAAAGCTCTTTCCAGCTTCTTAAGCCACAAGCCACCTCCGCACATCGTGTTTTATTGAGACACAGAGAGAAACTTCATTTTTGACAGGCCACAAAGCACATGAGAAGACTTGCTAGGAAGACAGATTCCGCTCTGCAGGTTCCCAGGAAAGGCTAAAGACATCTTTATAAAAAGATATTAGCCTAACTTATTCTCTTGCAAAATTTTTCCCGTAAAAAGCAGCCTTACTCTTTCAAAAAGCTGCCTTATTTCTCGGCAGCAGGACAAAATCTGAGGCTAAAATCAGCCTACAGCTCTCAACAGGTAGGGGACTTTTTCTTTGTCCCTGATCTGCCGAGCCATCCCACTTCTGACCTGCTTTTTGCTCCTTGCTTCACGGGGAGAATACCTCTGATTATCGCATGACAACACTGCAGAGGAGGTGAAAACGAGCCTTCCCCCTTTCCCAGCCCCCTTTGGAAAACTGCAAGGACGTTGCTCACCATCCAGCTCCTCCACGGAGATGTTCGCTAGCTGTTCACTGTCGCTGCCAGCAGAGAGTGAGCGGTTCAGGTAGTTGCCTTTGTACAACAATCCAGCTGTTACATGGTGGAATGGCATCTTCTCCCTGGGCACAAGAGAAAAGGGAAGAGAAAGGCTTATTTTAATTATTTGTCTTTGTTCTATCTGAGTAGTACAATAGCCTGGCTTGAAAGCGCAGCTGGACCAAAGCATCCGACGGTGGGGAATGCGCACCGAAGTTGGGTGCGTGACTGATGGATTGCAGATTTTATCGAGCGTCGAAGACGGGAGCTGAGCAAACAAACAAAAAAGCGGCAGCTTCTTCTTGATGCTGAACAAGAGTTAGCAGGGATGGAACAGCGGTGCCTCAGGAAAATAGGAGTCTCCACCACTCACACTGCAGTTTTCAGCCTAGAGATTTGCTATTTGATATTAATTATATAGTGCATAGTGGTCTACATTGATGTGTAATTAAAGTCATAGGATCCAGCAGCATGACTTTCAAAGCCATGCAAGGATCTGGACACCAGCTCTCAGACCCCGCTCTGGAGCATCCAGACCCCTAAGATGGTTCATTGCCCCCCTGCCCGGAGCATCCGTGCTCAGCGAGTCGCACGTCGCACCGGTGCCTCCGCTCCAGACGCCAGTGGCCCTCGCTGAAAAAAGAAAACGCACATTCGCGCAGTGCCCAACAAAGAACATTTTCATCTCACAAATATGACAGCTAAGGAAAAATATTGCTCAATGGGAGGCTGTAGCAGGAAAGTGTTTGCAAACTTAGCAGGTATAAACACCGCAGCCTAGTGAAGGGCAGCCATCTGCACAGACAAAAGTGGAAATTACTGTCAGCAGCACTTACACATTGATTTAGGATACACAAGAAAGAGGCAAGTTTGCCAAAGTCAATTGAAATATTAAGAGGAAGATTTGTCATACCCTTGGCTGGTTTCAATCAGTGCGGCCCCATCACGGGCCTATTGCATTTTATACTGTGTATTTCCAGCAGATATAAAGCAGCAGAGTCAACAGAGCCACCCAGACATCAGCCGAGGATCTGGCCCGGGGTCTCCGCAGGGGCTGGAAGGTGGCCAGGACATGCTGGGCAGTATGGTTTGGAATGGATCATTAAAACAAATTTATATGGCGACTTTGGCAGATTTCACTCACACCAGTGGGGGACATAGTCCCTTGGAAACAAACTCCAAGGGCATTCTCCCTTCAGCCACGCCGGGACATCGGATTGCTTTGCCGTAAAGAGATAAGTGCCACCTACTGAATCGTTCTCCAGCCAACACTGCAATTACAAGGATGATCTGGCTCTTACTCAGCCATATGTTCTTACCACAGTCAATAAAACAAATATATATATACATATATATGCATTAATTTCGTAACAAATGCCTTCTTGCCTCGCTGAGTTACTAAAAGCTTTAATAGACTCACTGAGAGCAAACGAACCTCGAGACACCAGAAAAGGAAAGAAGAAAAGCCATGAGGTTTCTCTTGCACTGCTTAGCATGTACTTAGAATTTCTCTTGCAGTAATTATGTAAATAAATCCTAATCGTAATTTTAAGTATTTTTATTTGGGAGCCGGTTTCTTCAGCAGCACATTAGAAACCGTAAACAAGGTTTTCTTTTTCATTAAGCATATCTGTAATTTCCCAACACTTGCCAATTAATGTTACTTCATTCTGATATATTGCTCACTTTACATATTGCTCACTGACATATTGCTCTGGTCTAAGACAGGAATTTTACCTACCCACAGGGAGATACACAGGTGATGCCAGCTTTGATATCGCTCTAGGTCCCGACAAGCAGGGCTGGAAAGATGCTTCCAGCCCTTTGCACCATCTCCATCAGCTTCCAGTCCCACCACAGAGCATTCAGACAGCAGTCAATCCATGTTTTCTCTCGACAGTCACACGCCCAGTGTAAAAGCAATGACACTGATTTTCAAAACCCTACCAAGTTTAGGATGTTTAAATCTAACGCCTGCGAAGGCCGAGGCGGAGCTGCGGGGTGAGCTGGCACTGAAAGGCAGCGTGCGATGAGCCCATGGGGCTGGGGGCTGGTGCCAGCACCCGCCTGCCCTGGCCCCTGGGCGAAGGGGGCTCAGCCCCTCGCACCCCCCGAGCTCACCCGCAGTCGGAGTCACAGCAAGGCATGGACTTAGGGGCATCACTTCCCAAGCCTTTGCTTCTACGACCACTACAAAAAATGATAATGCATCTCCCCTGAGGGCTGAAGTGCTCAAAATCAACTCCCACCTGGGATTCTGTAATGCGTTTTAGTATGGAGGGGAACCATGATATCCTAGACCGAGAAATCCTGGATTTAATTCTACCAGCTAGGTATATTATTACTTTTTAAATTGCAATATTATTCAACGGAAACCCTGCAAAGCTGCTAGAATTCAGCAGCTCAGCCTGCCTCTAGTTTTCATACGAGATGCTCGAAACCAGACCAGCGGCAGCTCCTGCGCCAGATGTCCACACCGGGACATGCAGCCACGCTTCAGGAGCACCCAGCACCCTGCAGACAGGAGACGCTGTCAGAACTGAGCCTGCACGGGAGGAGAAGGCAGCAAAAAGGGGCATTGCAAAGCACGGGCTGTGGGAGAGCTCGTAAAGCAAAGCACCACATTTTGCAAAGCACCCTGTGTTGGAACTCCTAAAAAGCGTAACGGAAATCTGTAGCTGCCCGATGCCTGTCTGGGAGCAAGAAGTCTGCCCTAGCACAGCCTGCTCAGTCCAGGCTCATTCTGGATTTAGCCGAAACATCCATGTTAGAAACATGGTAGCCTTAAGGTTGCTCCTTCCAGCGCCAGCTGAGACCCTGGGTAAACTCAATCCACGAGTGAGCCGGTGCTGACAGGATCCACCCCACACCACGGTGATGCCCTTCCCGGGCGCTCAGGCAGCAGCAGAAGCTGATGCCAGAGCACAGGGTGCCGACAGCTTTCTGTCACTGCGACGCGTGAAACCTGCAGCGTTGTGCACCCACCTCCTCCGGATGGGAACGGGGAAGACGCCCCGGCTCTCGCCCCATTTTACGAGCTGCACCATAAGCCTCCGAGCAGGTAGCTAGCAGTGAGCTTTGCTCTCCGTCTCCGAGCAGACGAGACGGACACATTTTCCACCGAGCAACTTGCAAACTGAAAGCAGATTTCAAAGGCATAGTGGGATTTTGGAGCAATGAAACCTCCTCGAATAATATCATGAAAACATTGACATTTAACCAAAAAGCCCTCAAAGAACCCATAAACATGTGTATGGAAACCTTGCCAAGGTTTCAGTCTCTGCGCCAAGCTCAGCAGCAGGTTACATCCCCCGTAACGCCCGGCAGCGGCACTGCCAGCCTCACTCCTTCCTTTCAGCACAACCACATTGGTGAAATTTAGAAGATGTTCGTAAGCAATTTGCCATCAGGAAAAAAAGGCAGTTCCACGATGCTCACATGTCTACGCTCGCTCTGGTTGGCATTCTTCACCAGCTCTTGTGATCTGTTTTTTAAAAAGGCTTTTAGACCCAATTGAAAATCCACACAGCTATTAAACTGGAAGGTTTAACTTACGTATCAGTCAACGAGATGCAACCAGGATCAATTTGTATTGATCCTGGATGTCCCTTGGTAGCTACCAATTTGGAAAAGATTTCTTGCTAACCTTGCTCCTACGTGCAGCACAAAATGATGTCCAAGAGTCAACCCCGGTCTTGCAGCCTCGGGCACAGAACACCCAAGCTCATCTGCATTGCCTGGGTGTTACGCCTGGCCAGGAGCTCGCGTTCAGCTGCAATGTGGTGGAGCCCAGCTGCTGCCCAGCAGGTTGTATGGGACCTGGGCTAACAGGTCCCCATCCTGGACACCAACCGGCCCCGCAGGCACTACCCCACGGGTGTTAAACGGACCAGGCAGAAATGATGCTGGTGGAGAAACATGGGGAGATGGTAAAATTGAGACCTCGATCTCTCCCACAAATCTGGCTGAGGGTGAGCAGAGGGTCCAGGCTGATAGTATGGGAAAACACACATACATGGGTGGATGAGCACACGTGTAGTACAGCAGTGTAAGCTTCAGCTTCTTAAGAAACCAAGCTAAAAAAATACTGGAATACATAGAAAATCCATGAAGCAACCAGATGGTAGGGAAACTGGAACAGGAGCTGTAAAGTCCCCAGCTTGTTCTAAAACCCTTTAAAAATTCAGCAAATGAAGTAACAGTATTAAAGATGCTTCTCACTGGGCAGAGCAACATTATAATATCTAAGGCAAATAAGAGCAGCGACTTCCAAAAAAATTACCTTGTTCTCCCCAGAGCTGAACGATTGCCGTTCTCTTTTCAGGTAGGCTGTGTCATCTCTAGCTGGATCCAAACGGAGGAGCAGAGCAAATAGACCCCTGAGTATTACCTGGGAAATTCCTGGGCTATTTGATCCTCCGCACTCTGGGCATGAGACATCAGCCAGGGGACACAACCAACTTTCCAAAGAGCCTTTATTGCTATTCTGGTACATTTTCCTTTCATTGCTGCCCACGCAAGAGGCCCTTCCCTCTCTCTGACAGAGGCAGTAACAGCCGAGGGTCGTGGTTACTCCGTTCTGTCGGGCGTGGGAGCGACGGAGCTGGACTAAATCCCCGCTTCTGGGTTTGTAGCCAATATAGACAAGCGAAGACAAGTCAAGCTTTTTTTTACAGACACATGGCCTTGGCAAAATTCTTCTGCTAGGAAGAGCACTAAGTCACTTTGTCCCTTATCACCTGCGTTCGCTGCTGCTAACAATAGCTTTCGGGACTTTTTTAAAAAATTATTTATTTATTTAGCACAAACACTTGGCACCTCAAATGCAATATGAGCCCAAGCTACCAGAGGAAAACCTGAAGGGCCCAGAGAGTCTCCTTGTGGCACTGGGAGGAACTCTGAGGAGGCAGAGAAGGGGAGCGCATTGAGAGCTCTGTAATGAGGTGTGAGGGTTTAAGCTGCAGCAATAAAACGCTGAAGTCTTGTTTAATCAGTCTCAACTCAGGTGCGTAAAGAGACACAGGAAGGAAAGCGTGCTCAGGCAGATGGCTCTTTCTGTAGCTACAAAATCAATACAAGTGGGTCTTGGAAGTGTGCCTTGGGATTGAGAAAAATAAGGTCTGGTGCATAGGGAGCCTTAAAAGAAAGCCTGAAAATAGATCCTCCCAGGGAGGAAAATTTTCGAGGAAGTTTGTATTTTCTGACTATTGATACCAATAAAGCCAAATCCCCCAGAACACATGGAAAGGCACATTTGGGCTATATATAAACAGATCTATTGCAGGAAGAGAAAGACAAAAGCCTCCCCGCTCCCAGCCCGCCGCTGCAGCCGGCACAGCGCAGTAAACACACCGGACCATTTCTGGGTGCCAAATTTCCTCAGGCTGTAACGCGAAGTCACTGGGCTGTGAGCGCAAGCGAGCCCTAAAGCTTCCTCTGAAAGGGTTTTTTCTTTTACTTCTGGAAAACAGTTGTACTCCCACTTTCTGAGAGTGGGGCTGCGTATCAGAAGCCAGACCCAGCATTTACACACACGATTCTTTGAGCAAATTAATCCATTCAGATTAATTCTGTACCTTTTACAAGGATGTATGGACTGCAAACACGAGACCTTTCATCTACAGTGCACACACACACACACACGTGCCATTCGCTGTGCATTTGCTGGTGATGATACCAGTACAAACCAAAGCTGGCCCCCAGGGACCACTTTCAGCCCTGACCTTCCACACCCGCGTCCTTATCATACCGTACGTGGCATTCATGCTGTATGTGATTATTTCTTGGCATAAGCCTAAGAAAATATTCCCCTATTTCACACAATAACCAAGAAAATGGAGATCTCCTTGCTGGTAGATACTGCATTGGGATACCAGCCATCAGGTTCCCCATGGTGATCTATGGGTAAAAAGACCTGACAAACCTTAGACCCTTTTCAGCACTCAAAGATGTAACTGGGAAAAAAGTCCTCTGAAATGCAGAAAACAAGGTCTGAGTGACAAGCGTAACGGACGTAGTGCCACAGCAGCACTTCATGAGTAACAAACTTCCAGGTTCGAGGACTACAAAGCCATAGGAGCTTCAGAGGGTTTTGTGCTGGTTTTTTCCCCCACCTTCTCCAGAAAATTTGAAATTAAAAAGAAGAGGAAGGTCACTTTAAAAGACATCACATCGTCAAACAACAGCAGCTTCACGGCTGCCTTTGAATTCAGCGTGGCAGAAAGGAAGAGGGGAGGATGCCAGGTCAAGTATAAAATACACATATTTCTTTCAGAAAAAGCTGAACATGTGAAGAACACAGTGGGACAGTTTTAAACCATAGTTGTTGTATGGGGCTTTTTTGAACTATGGCCTAGGCTGATCCTAAGCCTGAAGTGCTGGGAGGAGAGGACTGCAACGACTTGCTAACTCTCTGTCTCCAGGGCAAGCACATCACACGCCAAGGGGATAAAGACCCCTTTCCATTCCCAACCAGGCTTAAACCTGCATGATTAAAGAACTGTCATAACCACCTCCACAGCATTTCATGCATTCACACAAGCTCCTCTTAGCCCCCAAACTCATCCTCACCTTTTGCAGCCAGCAACCCCGAGCTTTTTTGCTGCCCTCTCCTACTTTCTGCCACTGAGGCACTTTCTGCTGCTTCTGCTGCCCCCAGCCTGTTGCTGCAGGGGTAGAGTTTAGCCAGGGTTAGCAAAACATCTCCATCTTCATATAAACCACAGCTGTCTTTGAAAGCTTCTGAGGTGACATTAAAAAGAAAAAAAAAAAAGCCAGCAGCGCAACAAAAATCTCTGAACCTTCCTCCCTCTTCCCCCCTCTGATAATTCACCTGGAAACATAAAAAAAATCAGTTTGCAAACAGAGCTTTTGTCCCTGGGGAGACTGCAGAGTGCAGGCACCAGCCTCCCGTTCCCTCGGGTGGGTTCAGCTCCCCTCCCAGACAACAGGACCCGTGGCACGCATCATCCAGGGGCGTCCGAGGAAAACCTGTCTGAGGACACGGTAAGAGTTTATGAGAGGAAAACAACGCAGGCTACTGAAAAGCTCTAAAATCTGAAGGTGCAGGGCTTCCGTAGTGGGAAGCTGAAGGCTGTAAACATGCAAATTGGAAATTTAGCATGAGTTTTTAATGGCGAAGGTGATTAACCATCGGAACAAACTAGCAGAACAAGCGACATATTGCTGTGCCCCAGACAAGACCAGATGCCTTGCTGGAAGACGCGCTTCAGCCAAGCGCAAGCTACCGAGCTCGGTATCAGAGTTACCAGGGTGAAAGCTAACGGCTTGCGATATCTTGTTTTCCAGATTAGCTGCTCTGACACTCCTCCTGGGCCTTAAAAACCAGGAGTCTGTGAGGACAGCCCGAGGGGCTGAGCAGCATCGGTGCCGAGGTGAGAACAGCTGATAGACCTGCCAGCTCCTCAGCACTGTCCCAGCCGCCTTCCACCACACCTGCATTTCATTTTTTTTGCTACCAAAACTGTCCAGCTAATACCACCAAGGGCATACCACCACCCCAGGGTCCTGCACCTGGGGAGGAACAACCCCATGCATCAGTACAGGCTGGGGTGGACCTGCTGGAGAGCAGCTCTGCAGAGAGGGACCTGGATGTCCTGGTGGACGACAAGGTGACCATAAGCCAGCAGCGTGCCCTGGGTGCCAAGAAGGCCAATGGCATTCTGGGGTGCATTAGGAGGAGTGTGGCCAGCAGGACGAGGGAGGTTCTCCTTCCCCTCTACTCTGCCCTAGTGAGGTCTCATCTGGAGTACTGGGTCCAGTTCTGGGCTCCCCAGTTCAAGAAAGATGAGGAGCTACTGGAGAGAGTCCAGCAGAGGGCTACGAGGATGATGAGGAGGGGACTGGAACATCTCTCCTACGAGAAGAGGCTGAGGGAGCTGGGATTGTTCAGCCTGAAGAAGAGAAGGCTGAGAGGGGACCTAATATATACTTACAAATATCTGAAGGGTGGGTGTCAGGAGGACAGGGTCAGACTCTTTCCAGTGGTGCCCAGCGACAGGACAAGGAGCAACGGGCACAAACTGAAGCAGAGGAAGCTCCAGCTGAACATGAGGAAGAACTTCTTCCCTCTGAGGGTGACGGAGCCCTGGCCCAAGCTGCCCAGGGAGGCTGTGGAGTCTCCTTCTCTGGAGATATTCCAGCCCCGCCTGGA
>Ga0065711_1047421_pt1 | contig 12337 bp, 11 predicted proteins | sample Hoacrofraction12_FD_59098 | JGI IMG/M metagenome (GOLD analysis project Ga0065711, IMG submission 59098) | Hoatzin crop microbial communities from Cojedes, Venezuela - Epithelial fraction 12 v2 (version 2) | ecosystem: Host-associated > Birds > Digestive system > Esophagus > Crop | place... | reverse complement strand
AAGGGGGAAAAAAAAAAAAAAAAAAGTCTTGCGGCATTCAGTCTTTTTTAACTAATTGCTGCTGTGCAGACGGCTGAGGTGTCAGCTCAAGGATTGGTTTGCACGAAAAAGTGGCTTTATGCAGGGAAATAATTGCGAAGCCCAACTTGAACAGAGAGGCTGACAACATTAAAGCCTGGCCAGGAAGAAGCAGGCGGTGCGCTTATGTAAATATTCTCTCATGATTCTGGAAGCCCCCATGAAACAGTTCACCTTGCGCTTGGGAACTAGAGAATGAGACTGTCGGCTGTGAAGGTTACTCTGACCAATTTCGTTTCCCTCTGTAAACTGGCTGAAGCCTGCAGCGCAGAACGAAAACGAGCTTTCCAAGTTATTTCAGCGTTGAAGCTCCAGCTGCTCTAGACGCAGGACAACCCCGAGGCCGGCCGGAGGCCTCGCTCTGCACCTGGTGGCACTGCCGGCGGTCAGGCCTTAAATCGGGGAGCCCTTACGTAGGACATGCCTTGGACGGACACCGGCGGCAACTGCAGCTGAAGAGATAAAAAACCCGCTGGGGTCCAATCAAGGAAGAGTTTTCCAGCCCAGCCAAAGTACTCTGAGGTGAACATGTCCCTGCTGTGCTCTGAGCTAAGTTCTGAATTTTTTCATGTAGAATAAAAGCGAAATCGTAAGTGGCTGCTGGAGATGGAAATGAAAATGCAGAATGAGGCCCAGAGAGTTGTCCTGGCTCCAGTGGTTTCTGTCCCTGAGTTAATGCAGCATGTGGTCTTAACACTTGTTCCACCACATCCTAAATTGGGTGACTTAATTACTACCAGGGTCGTTAATGCCAGGTTGGAGCCCTTCCTCTATTCCTAGCTTCCGTGAAAGTAGATATTTGTAAATGAATACAGGATAAAGCCTCTGCTATAGAAACCACTGCAGTGACTCGGGTTACATTAGAACAGTATGGAAGTCCATAGGGATTACTTAAATGCAATGGAGAGAAGCACAAAGCCTCAGGGGTCCACTAAGCAGTCTCTGAAAATCAGACAGAGAATTTTTGTAGTAAACGTGTTACCTCATATTTATGTCTGTTGTCTCTACCTGCAATAATCCAGTCCACTAGCTATCTTTTCTCAAGCTGTGTTTATGGACTTTGAAAATGAGTCATTTTTTGCTTTATGTAGGATTAACAAATTTTCCCCTCCCTCCCCATAATCCAGATAAATGATATCCACTCTCTGTGTCCTGCCTACTCAGAACTACCAAGTACATTTATCTTGCCTAAGCTTCTTTTCCAGGATCCATGCTGATTACCCCTTAAGCGATTACATATATCTAAATATTCTGTGTGCATAATTGCTCTCTGTGTATTTTCTGCCACTGCGATCAGATTTACAAGCCTGCAGCGTTCTCAGTCTTCTTCTAGCCATTCTTCTTCTGTTAGATGCTCACTGGTGCCTAATGCCGTGCTTTGTCCTTTAATAAATTATCAGGAAAATACATACTTTTTGTAGAGACAGTCAAAATGGCCACCACTAAGACTCAAGAAGGGAAACTTTCATTCTAAGTTATGTGTCTCTACCCTCACCCAGCCTAGAAAAGGCTTCTCCTTTCATACAGACCTGACAATTTGGAAAAGCCAAGTTGAAGGTGCGTTTCTTGGCACTTGCCTGGTTGGAGAGAAGCCAGAGGGGCTACCCACGGGGCAGGCGAGCCGCCCGACCTCGTCCTCAGCCCCTCCGCACCCAAGAGGGAGGGCAGCTGGTGGCGGGGGCCACAGTCGGCCCCGACGCGATGGCCCCGGGAGGCTTTCCACAGCGCTTCCCTGCAGAGCCTCTCCTGGCAGGCAGCCGGGTCCCTGAGCACCCCACCGTGTGCGGGGCTGGCCCGCTCTGCAGCCGGACCCGGCCAGCGCCAGGGAAGAGGGGCTGCAGGGCCAGCGGCTGCCTCAGGGCCCTGGCCTCTGACTGCGATATGCCCTGATGTTCCACGTCTGTATCGCCAAGCCTATCACTCCACTGTTAAGTACATTCCTCGCATTTTTCATTTCTGTTCAATATTCTTTCTGTTTCCTATATTGTCCCTAGTAGTTATTGCCTTACTCTTAGCTTCCTCTGTTATATCTCTCCTTTCCCTACTGGAAGTCCTCTTCAAAAATCATCAAACAAAAAAGAGCCCAATCATAACCTGAGATCTGAAACTAAAACAGAAATAAAAGAAAGACTGAATACAGAGGATAATATTTTGCTGAACTTCTATCCAGCTCCACATGTATTGCCCCAGAGAGAGGAGGAAATAAGAGTCCTTTGCTCTGTACTGTGAGGGGCCCAGAGCCACTATTTCCAGAGTTCTCCTCCTTTTGTCTGGACTGCTTGTTTCTAACTCGCTCTCTTCCCTTCCTCTGCGTTAGTTTAACACTGACCCCTCTAGATCTGTGGGATATGCAGGCACTTACCAGGAATGCCCCCATGGTCACAGTTCAATGAATCAGGTTTCTAGAAGCTGAAGAAGCTCTGCTTTTCTGCTGATGGAATGAACTAGAACAGCTCTCAGCAGGAGGGAGGAGGACATTGTGCAAAGCTCCCCACTTAATTGCCATGAGTAGATAGCGAAGGGAGGGGGTGTCAAAAGTACAAGTAAAGGTTCAAATCAGTATTACACATCCAGTTCACATTGACTGGATACATGATATTCCTTCTGTTCTTTTGAAAGTCAGGCTGAAATGAACAGTACCCTTAGGAAGTACGCAGGCCGTGAGACAAGCACTGCCTGCTGCAGAATGCTTAGAGACTTGGTGTGTGTGATGAGATGTATTTGCAGGTTCCACTCAGTGCTTGGCTCCCAAACAGCCTTGAAATGCCTTTGTAGAAGAAAATTGCATAACGTGTTGAACATTGCTTACGTCTCAGTATGGTAAGATATCTCTGTAAGGCAGAGGTTTGCTCTTACAGTAGTGTTATTTACATCTTGTTTGCATGAAAAGATAAGATGAATATTACACATGTTAATATTTTAGTTATAGATTTAAGTGTATCTTAATTTACACTAATGTTATTTAACTTGTTTTCAGATAGAGGACTTTGTTTACCGACACTGATTATCTTGTACTTTCACTGTGTCTCTTTCTGTCTCTTTCTCTTGTTTGTGTCTGTTGCATTTGTGTATGCATAGCTAACTATCCGCTAAAGGCTGGAAACAGTCGTGCACAGGCTTGGTTCCTGTTTGTTTCTCCTTTAGCTAACCAGAGAAAGTACAGTCCCCCAGAAGTGAGGAAGTGTGGTGCTTTAGGTCCTCAGGGAGAAAATCTGCAGCTATTGCTTCACCCGTGTGAACCAAGCAGCTCTTCATAATGCCACTTTACTGTTCACACGCCTGGGAGGGGATAAAAGATACCTGCTGCTGTCACCTACTGGGCTATGTGTGCCTGTGTTGCTTGCTCTTGCAAGGAACAGTAAAACTATTGCAAGACTGTTGATTTACTACTTAGATGAATTATTTTGAGAAAATATACAGAACGTCACATGGAGGAATGTGTTTTGCTTTCATTTGGACCCTTCCTCCTCCTTTTCACAAACTCTTTCCTTCCTGCTGTCTCCCTGTGGGAACTGAACTTGGGCAAAATAAAGCCCCCTTGTCTACAAGGGCATATTTGCCCATTTTCAGTTCTTCAGACCTACACCCATCTTTTGAAGCTCCACTGTTGCAAAGCATGTGGTCCTCAAAATATTTCTCTTGCCATTCCTGCTAGAATACTGAAATATATAATTAATCTTGACCTTGTGCCTTGTCAGCTTTTAATACTTCTAATTGCCTGTCTGCTCCGGCATAATCATAAAACCTTTTAACATCTCACTTAGTCCAGTTTCCAGAATTTGACCTTCTTCAGCACTTCTCACAAATAGCGGGCCAAATAAATTCATTTAGGCTACTGGCAGTGCCAGCATCATTCATCTTTTCTTACTGAGTTTCCCCCTGACTATTTGCTGCTTATATATATAAAATAGTGTTTCACTTAGTTCTACATTTTCTTAATTCTCTGAGCATTTTTCTGTCATAGGGTCATAGGATAATTCAGGTCAGAAGGGACCACAGGAGGTCTCTAATCTGACCTCCTGCTCTAAGCAGGGTCAGCTCTGAGGTAAGGACAGGTGGCTTTATTCAGTCTGGTCTTGAAAATCTCCAAGGACAGAGACCACAATCAGTTCCAGTGCCCGACTGTCCTCATGGTGTGAAAGCTTACCTTACGGCCAGTCTGAACTACTCATGTTTCAGTTTATGTCCATTGTCTCTGGTTCAACAGCTTTTCAACAGCTCCCTGTCTGCCCGGACCCCAGGGCCTTTCCTGCAGAGCAGCTCCCCGGCCTGGATCCACTGCAAAGGGCTCTTCCATCCCAGGTACAACACTTGGCATCTGTCCTTGATGAATTCCGTAAGGTTCCAATTGTCCATTCCTGCAGCCTGTTTAGATCCATCTGAACAGGCTGCAGGAATGTGAAGGCCTTGTGCTTGAGCATAGCAGTGGCTGCTCACAATTTGGTGCCATCTGCAGACTTGTTGAACATGCACTCCATCACCTCCCTCAGGTCACAGGTTCACCCCATTTGTTTCGTCCAGTTGTTACAGAGAAGGATACCATTTTCCTCACACTATAAATGGTGCGGTTGGCATTGTCTTTCCAATATTTGTTGCAGGGCTAGTGTTTGCCTCAGAGATGAGTTCTTCAGGGTTATTGTCGAACTAATTGAACTGATGTGGGATATTTGTGCTACTTCTTTATGTCTCCTGAGTCAACAGGACTAAGTGGCCAGGACTGTTATACAAATCCAAGCTTCAATTTTATTGGTTCTTTAACCTCGAGTCCTGTTAAGCCTCTTTTTCGATGCATTATTTACCCATCCATCATTCAGGACTTTCAACACCACTGTCCTGATTTTCCTGTATTCTAATAACTCAGAATTGCGAAGCCACTCGCTATTAGATGATGATCAGTAATTCTGAAAATTAGACCATTCGCTTCTGGAGTTAAAAATAAAAGTACACTGGCTGAATCAACAGGCAAGAACAGAATCTGGTATTTGAAACTGAGGTACAGGGCTGTTTTGGAAACATCCCACACAGGCAGCAGACACAACAAGTGTGTGTGTATATATACCTATATATTTATAAAATGATGATCAGAAACTCCAAGTGATTACAGTTCCTACTGATGACTAAAAATATTTGTGTGCTGGAGTGCTGGTGGAGGGAGGAAGAGGATAGCAGGAGGTCAGAAGACGGTTTTATGTACAACCGGGGGCTGAAAGTCCATCAGCCCTGAAAGTTCAAGAGAAGCTTTTCCTGGACGTATGGGCCATGCGTGCCTTTTCTGTCTTCTGGCAACGGGCCAAGCTGAAGGACTACGAGCCTGTTACCACAACTGCCTTTTGCCAACACACCAGTCCCATAAAAAGCAGCGCAAGCCCTATCTGCACATGTTCTTACTAGTGCAGAAATGTCACTGGGGCTGGGGCAGGAGCAGTGCCTTTGGCGACCTGATCAGGTCCACCCCCCTGTGATTACACTCAACTGCCATCACTACCAGTTCCCAGACTGCAATAAAAAGATTTGGAACTTAACTGCTCCGCTCTTTGATAGTGATTTGAATTACAGTAACCCCAACAGAGCACTATCAGAACTTAAAAATACATGTAAGAGGACAATCTGTATCCTTATTCACCCCTCATCAAGATACTCCCTAGCACTGATGCTTCGAAGTTTTGTGCCTATGCTTAAACCTAAACATGGTAAGGAACCCTACTGAAATCAGTGGAACATTAAGCACAGACAGAAATATTTTCTGTAATAGTTTTCTTAATGTAATTCCTAATCCCTGCGGTCTACACACTTTTTCTGTAACTATTAAGGACAATTTTTCATGCTGGCAAATGCCCTATAACATTGCACAGCAGTCATTATTTTGGAAGCTAGTGTCACAAAACAGCCAATCCTCCTCGAGAGCCCTTTCTCAGGTTATAAAGAAGCTGTTTCAGACAGAAGTCTCATTTCTCTAAGGTTTTAATTAAATACAGATTCTGGCAATTTAAAGTAAACAAACAACACTGTAAAGCCACAAGTTCCCTGAGCCCAAAGCTACAACTCAAGGTCCCTCAAGACAGTGATAAGCTTACCGTTCAATTTATCTCTGAACTCCAAAATCTCATCAAAACCAGTGTCTGTTGTAGGAGGCTATATATTTCTATCTTATTATACAGTTCATCTAAGCTCCTGTTACACTGTAATCCCAAGATGCTCAAGCATTTTTGTATGTGAGTGGCTGGTTGTGAAGTTAACACATTAAACCAACAGCTTAAATAAAGATGTGCCACTTAAAAAGAATATCCAGTTTTGATTTAATAATAGAGCATGTGGGAACAGAATGGTGAAAAACTTGGATAATTTATGTCATTAGTGAGCAAATGTAAATCAACCTCACATAAATTAGGTCAGAAATCACTGATATCATTTGAAATTAAGTTATCTGACAGGTATGCACAGGTCTGTCACAGTTCACTAATGAGTTTTCTCTTTTCATTTAGGAAATAAATTAGATTTAAATTTGGAGTGTCCATTTTGGCATGTTATTGCAGCCAATAATCAAAGAGAGAAAAATTCTAAAGGAAAATTAAACCCTGTTTTGAAACATTGGTTCCTGCCCCCCCACCCCCAACGTACAGAGAACACCTCAATCCTCACGGCCCTGCAGCTTCTAGCCCTGTCCCCAGTCCATGCACAGCAGCACACGTGTGAGTGTCCACTTCTGCCCTCATACCCACTGACTGCTTGTCCTGCTTTCTGTCTGCTCCGACAGATGCCACACAGGCACAGGTCACCGCAGAGCTCCTGCAGGTGCCTCCTGAGGGTACGCTGGGGTGCTTTGGAGCAAGAGTTAGCCTGCTGCCGTCAGGGTCTCCACACGCAGCCATACCTTCTGAGCCTCCTGAATACATGTGCAGTCCCTCTGAAGTACACACTGGGGTGAGGGGAAATCCTGCTTAACAGCCTTGGTTATTTCTTGTGATATTGACCACCGACAAATTTGTTTCAGCCAACTGTCCTAATTCAGAAACCTGTATTCACCTCTGTAGCAGAAAAGACTTGAATGCAACGAGGTCAGACACGTGTGTGATGTTCTTCTAGGTGGGCGGTGTCAGACAAGGCTGAGTGAATGATTTCAGCTGTTTCTTAAGAGCTTGAGCACATGGAAGAAGAACTTCAATCACAGGAAGACTTTTTTGCTGAAGTTTTTCTGTGTTAAGAACTGAACTAACACATTACACAAATACTGAAGCAAAGAAGGCCTGGACAGCAAGATGACTGGATTTATGAAGTAGCCTGCGCATTGTATTCCACAGAATCTGAGATATTCTCTGAGTGTTAGCCTTCTCATTTCAAAATGCCTGCATCAAAATCCCCAGCCTCACCACTTCAACTGTAGTCCCCATATTTCACAACAGCCTTTTAAATGCATCCTCTCAACGGCCCATCATGGGTATGGGTGAGGAAAGCTACGGATACGGTTGCATCCTAAGCCAGGTGGAACTTGGCGAATCACTGTATTAGTCTGGAGTGGACTACAGAAGAAGTTTAGCCAAGTGGAGTGACCTGGATGTCAGAACGTCATCTCTCCTCTGCTCAGGGATGCAGCATCGGGTGCCAGTGCTTCCGCCTTCCTTCAGCTGTAGTACTTTGACATGGAGCTGACAGCTGCATTGACCACTTGGCCAGCGCCTCTTCCAGACGGCAGACAGAGAATGCCCCTCTGCCATTTTGTAACTCACATTTCTTTTTGTGTGGTCAGAAATGTCACCAACTTCTGACAACCTGGTTTTATTTGAAATCTACTGTATAACATACAGTAGGACATGAGAGCAGCTAAAAGATTGTTTTGAACTGAAATTCTGTTTTCCTAGAGATTTTCACATAAGTTTGCAAAAATATGGCTCTTAATAACCAGAAGGATTTAATGCATCATCTGATTTTCTTGTTTCACCCCAAGAACTGTGAATCCCAGAGTACCAAAGTAGAGTGGCTATTTAGAGCTATGACATCAGTTTTACTTTCTTTCAGTGTTTAACAGGCAAAACATTAAATTTGGGAATTTAAGAGAATCTAGCACTCCAGAATCCAACAAGTTCCATTCATAGACTTACTTTTTATTTTTGGAATTAGTTTGCAAAATCCTTAGCAAATTGGGAGTTTGTCTATTAGGAAATTTGGAATGTGAGGGGGCAGTTTAAAGCTTCTTTTTGAAAAAAAAAACAAAAAACCAAACTGGCAGCAACCTGCTTTATAAATCTGATGGGCACGAAAGTCCGGCTGTGCACAAAAGCCCTTGGAGATTACATCGCTGGCACTTCTGATACAGAGCTTCTACTGGAAAGCAAACACTTCTTATACCTTAGTGCTTCCCAAAACAGCCAAGAAATTTCCTCAAATGACTCACTCCTGAAAAATGTCAGGTTTCTATTGAACCCGCAGGAGCCCAGCTTTCTGGGAAATTGGCAGTAGATATTGCTTCATGGCTTCAAGACCACCAGTCTAATAAGAATTCTCTGCCTTTCCCTGATGGCTTTTCAGCTTATCGTTACGAGCAGAGAAGCATGCCGTTTTTGGAACTGATCCATACTTCAGTTACTCACAACAAACTTTAACAGCAAAATGGAGTCAAGCAGAGAGAACGACAACTTTGTGAAGTCTTACAGTGACAACCTTTTTGCAGTGCCTCAGCCCAGCAATAAACCAGAAAGCACCGAGTTCAAACACAGAGTTCTGCCACTGTTGAAGAACAACATGAAACTCCTCTCTGTGCACAGTTATTAACACATAGCACTGCTATGAAGCCATGCTAATAAAATCAGCTTTAGGAAGTAGAGAAAGGGCACAACACTAAGTCAACAAGTTATATTTCTCTTGAAATGACATAAATAGGTTGTATTCATTTTTTTCATTCCAATATTGAATTTCCCTAGAACAATAGTGGAGGCTAGAAAAGAACTGAAACATTTATAAAATGCTAACTTCAACTCTGTTTCATTTTATTTGTGGACAAATATATATGGTCTTTATCTCATCTTTATGTAGAAATAAATCAAAAGAGACCAGATGATATAAGAAACTTTGTTTCATTTATGAAAAGCTGTCCTTTGGGTTTAGAAGGACTAGAAGATAAAAAGTGAAGTGCATCTTTGCAGTCTGAACAGAAAATGAGACTTTAAAACCAGTGATTTTGTTTCTTTATCCCCAGAGCTGACAGAGCGCAATGAATACATGAATATAAACATCAAATAACGCTGGAATGAGGATGCAAGCAGGACTGACTCTGCAATGCCGTGCTTTCACAATCACTAAACTGGCAGAAATTGGCACTGCTTGTGTAAAAAGCAGCCATTCTTCCCTCTGCAGACACAGATTGTGTCTCATGCAATCTCAATGGTTTTGACCCTGAGCAGTTCCTGGGCTCTTGCTGACCAACACGAATACCTACAGAGCCACGAAGCCACCAACACAAAGCCAGAGAAGAAATGGGAAGAGTATGACCAATTCTTTCAACAGCAACATAGCTTAGAAGTTATTGGAAAATTACAGCGCGAGTTCCACTGTCTCTTGCAGTGTCTGTAGTGCTCTCTTAGACATCTGTAACCAAAGGAGGGAAATGCCACGACAGGTATCTGTCTAGCAATAAAGCATCTCGGAGGCTACGTTCTCCAGGGCAACTTCTACACTTTATAGTGGGGGGATGCTGAGGGTGCAGAGCCCTCTGACAAGATCTAACTGAATGGTAGTCTTTTCTTCACAGAAGTGACAGTTAACTAGCTTTGCATTTCCTGCTGGAACTTTGGAAATAATGATTCCTTATTCTTGACTTGGTATGAAAAAGGTAAGAGGAACTGTTATTTCTGTATTTTTGTTTAAATATTTACATCAAAGATGATAGACTGTTTCCGATTTTGTAACTTACCCAAAGTAAAAGCTACGATTTTCACCTTGTAGGCACTAGGAACAATTTTTCTTGGCAGGAAAACTAAATAGCAAACAGACATGACATCAAAGAACATACTTGCCTTTCACCTCTGTAATCTGTCACAGCCTTCAGATATGCTAATAAAACAAAGAAATGGTAGCCGGATGCACTTTGGTATTTATTTTTTATAGACTACATATGGAGCAAAATGGAAAATACATTGCTAAATAAATACAGATTACAAAATTTGATCATTAACATACTGAAATAAAATGTGTATTTATCTGAACAGAGTCCAGATCTTAACGCATTTATACAAAAGGATTCAATATCTCAGCATGGGACTTCCCACGTATTTAATTACGACAGCTTGATGTTCATGATCACCTTGCCAGGATTTAGGCAGAATTACCCCAAAACTCTTGGTCAAAAGGGTTAACGTAATGAAGTGTCAACCTAAGTTATACTTTTGAGCCATTTCATAGAAGTTAATGAATGAAAGGAGCTACCCCTTTAACCCAGTTATAGTCAGTGTGACTTACTTCAAAACCTTTTTGGTTAATTTCCTTTACACTTCAAAATAAATTTTGAGTTGTCAAAACCACACCAAAGTCATTTTTTAACAGCACTAGTGACAAGACTCTTGGACTGCAGGCTAGCTGGGAATATACTTTTAATTGAACATAGCCTTTGAATATATATCTAAACAACTTTTTGTGGAAGGGATGCAGTACGAGGTGGGGAAACTCATAATGCCTTAACATTTGATTTTTCTGTATCTTTGGTCATCCAATTATTCAAGACTGCAACTAAGAGAATCACATTTTTTCCATACATCTCTTGTCATCTTTGTATCTTCCAGTCACACTGTCATCCTCTGAAACATTCCCCAGAGTTACAACAGTTTAGTGTTAACTAGCTCCAGAGCCTTCTTTTTCAAATTAATATATTCTCCCTCTTTTTGAGTGGAAAAATTAAGCATTGGGCTGGGTAACAATGTGTACAAGGTGTAACACATACATAAATAAATCATCTTGACCACACTTCTGTATCAGGTGTTGGCTGGAATGCTGCTTAGGAAGCAAGTGTTCCCCAAACCACCCCTTCCTGTTTGAAGAATTGTACATTTTACTAAACACAAAAATGACTCTGTAAATGTGGAATAACTTAAGAAAGTACTCAGTATGAGAAAAATCTAAAATTCCAAGTCTCTCCTCCCAGTAAAACGCCCAACTCATCCCCATGAGGTGCTTTACGTGTGTGTGGGAAATCTTTTTTCCTTCCTGGTCAGACTGCTCCGTTTATAGTAACGGAGGCAGTGCCAATTAACTTATACCAGTTGAAGGGAAGGGATGGTGAGAGCACTTTTCTGTAGGTGGAAGGGACAGTTTTGCATCACCTTGAAAAAAAAAGCAGCCCATTTCATTAAAAAAAAAATAAAAATATATATATAGAATTGGGTACTGCCCTAGTCAGTATTGTAACATCCACTTTTTGTGTGGATCTAGCAATAAGCAATTTGAGAACAGTTTAACAAACATCAGCAATAAATCCAGAATGGCATATACCGCCTTCCAAATCTTAACCTATTTTCCCACATTTTTAAAATGGAAATGAAATAAAAAGACAACCACTTAGAGAATTATTTAGCGACCTGGTTTTAATAAAGTACTGTCACTTCTGACTATGTATGCCAAGGAAAAAACAAAAAAAAACCCAAACAAAACCACACAATGGATTAGCAAGTCTATTGTCCACCTCAATGTTCCTTAACATTTTTCTTCTTGTGGCTTTTATTATTCTCATCCCCAACTTCTCATATCAGTTTTAAATTTACTGTGACTTTTTAAAAAATACGGGTTTAAATTTAGTAAAAACTTAGCTGCCTATAAGTGGAGGGGACATACTCAGAATCTTCCTGATCAAGCACTGAGGAACAGGACGTTTCAGACTCGTATTTTCAAAACATTCTGTACCTGTTTTTTGTGCATTTATCACATCCCCAAGGCAGCGGCACCTTGACAGAGAATCTAACTCTGGAAATAGTTCACTGAATTAAGGAGAGGCAAGGTGGGAATCACTAAAAGGGCACACAGATTTCAAGAAGAATTGCAAATACTTACGATTCAGATAAACAAATCGTGATGGTAAAGAAACAACCAACAACTGTTTCTCATGCTGGCAATATATATTTATTGTCATTTTGGAGATAGGTTACCATGTGTATATCAAGACTTCAGACTAAAAACAAATGGGGATTATGAACTCTTACCATATGCCAGTTGGAAATTAAATGACTGAAAGTAAAGCCGACCTCTAGATCTTCAGTTGGTCTGGTTTTGTGGTGCCCCC
>Ga0065711_1047420_pt1 | contig 12338 bp, 8 predicted proteins | sample Hoacrofraction12_FD_59098 | JGI IMG/M metagenome (GOLD analysis project Ga0065711, IMG submission 59098) | Hoatzin crop microbial communities from Cojedes, Venezuela - Epithelial fraction 12 v2 (version 2) | ecosystem: Host-associated > Birds > Digestive system > Esophagus > Crop | place... | reverse complement strand
AGGTAAAAAAAAAAAAAAAAAGAAAGAAAAAAAGAAAGAAAAAAAGAAAAAGCATACCAAAAAAACCCCAAACCCGACCTGAACGTATGAACAAAAGCAATTGCCTATGATTTCTTTCTAAACATTTCTACATGTGCTGTTTTGTCACAAAGATTAATATTTAAAATTATAGTTAAGGCACTAAATATTCTTTGCATTTAATTCCGTTTTCCTCATCTGAAATGCAGTTGACTACATGTTGTTTGATGAATATATATGTATTTTTGCATATATATACATACACATATATATCGTTTTTTAGAAAACTCTGTTTCTTTTTCTTCTTCTCTTTGTCTGGATCATGGTGGGAATTTCAGTTAATGCCTGGGGCAAAGTGCCCTGCAAGGATGTTTGGAATTCCTTTGCTCCCCATAAAGGAGATCTGTGGAATCTGTAAGAGGGTTAGAAAATACATAGTTGTTCTATAACAATTGGCTTAACTTCTATTAGTTTATTTTCCTGTTATAATAATGAAATGCATTTGATATGCATATGGTATGGGCTGTATTTTCTAATTCTTAAACAGGATGAATTAGTCTGTCCCCCTGTTAATGTCGACTATGGCACATGCTATATTCTCATGGATGCGGTTATATATGTACATTTAAGCTTATATGTAAATAAGATTTCCTTTAGATGTGAGGATTTATATCTCAGCATTTAATTGCTGAAGACTTTAACATGGATATCATTAATTGTTCACACAAACTGGGTTTTGCATTTTATGTGGTATTAACCTAGTCAAGCTTTTATTTTTGTACTGCTTCACACCTTTGTGTCGGCAGAGTTTATGGGGCCATAAGGTGCAGAGAGAAAATTAAAACTGGGCAGAAGTTTAGCTAGAGAATGTGTTCAATTCCGTAGTATCTTCAAGTTTGTATATTAAAAGTGTGTCTATGCTTAGAGTAGATGTTTAGTGCTAGAATGACACTTTTGTTTGGAATTTGGAGCTTGAGGACTAGCTTGTCACGTTTATTTCTCTCCTCTGGGCTTCTAGCTTCATAAATGCTTTTCCTTACTACTTATTATGGTAAAGATAGAACGTTTTTATTGTAGGGGAACCAAACGTTTTGCTTTGTAAACACGAAACCGCGCACAGACTCTTCCTGCAAAAGTATTCTCGACACCGGCGCTCGTCCCATCTGCATGGATGTCAAGGCACGGCTGGTCCATATGTGTAACATCCTTTTCTTTTTGAAATGTGTGAAGAAGTTGCTAAAGCGAGTGTGCGATGCTGTGTTACGTGCTCCCTCTTTTCCTAGTCCTTCTGCCTGAAGCTGCGGCCCGACGTACTGTATATGCCAGCAGTTTGCTTTGCTGGCGATGCTGCGTCCTAGGTCTATTGCGTGATAGTGCCTTAGCGATAGCAACCCATGTGTTTTCTGACAGGCTAAATGCCTGCTTCAAACATGTTGGTTTTTCTTTACGCATTTCAGGGAAAAAAAGCAAAACCCCACCACCAGCAAAAAAACCCCAACCCCAAACCACCCAGATTTCTTGAACAAATGATCTGGTTTTTTTAATCTTGTGCTGACCTTTGGAGTTAAGCCTCTCGGTGGTGTATAAATAAGTGGTGACCAATTACTCTTGGGAAGAAGGAAGTTTGATGAATCACAGGAAATAGTAAATTATGTGGATTCCACATGATTCCCAAGGTTGAAACAACATTTTTTCTCTCTCTCTCCCCCTCCCTCCCCCCTCCCACCTTGTACAGGGGCCCTAAAATGTCACCGATTTGATGGGATGGTAGGCTCCAGTTACTTCTGGAGGGCACAGTGGGGGGAGTTGAGGAAGGCAAAGCAGAAGATTTCACAGTTTTTGTCACGCCATGTAGGTTAAATGTGTTCTCTTTGTTTCCTCCCTGGAGGCTGGAGAAAAACAACCATGGTATGCTAAAATTGTTCAAAAGCATAGCAGCTATTTGGGGACAGCAAGTGATGAAACTGGGGCCTTTAAAGAAAATAGTGTGAGAGGCATGGCTGCGGTGCTGATAACATAGTAAGTTTTGCTCCGCTGGTCTCCCATGATTTAAAGTTTCAACATATCCATGAAGTGGTAGTAATATAAATAGTTAGGGTGCGGAAGGCTGCAAATACTAATAGCAAATAGAGTGCAGGATGTGAGAGCAAATGTGGGAAGGGACCCTTTCCTGGTCTAATCTGTCTCTGTCTCTTCGCTGCTATTCTCCTGGCTTCCTTGTCAATTAACGTAATTGGCGCTGAAGATATTTCCCTAAAGGAGATCTCATAGTAGGGCATTTCAGGCAAAATCATTTGCAAGACTTTTAATCTAGTCAGGATATATTAATAGTATGCCGGTCTTTTTATGCATGAAGGTAATGCTCTGAAATTGCTACATTGTTCATGGTCCGTATAGCTAGACAAAACACTGGGCACTTACTGTCTCCACAAAATGAAAGTTAATTTATACAGCGTAGCAACATGCTTTGTTGTGGAGCCACATTAATATAATACAGTTTGAGTCGCAGGAATTTTTGCTACTTGATTTGGTCTTCATCATAACAAAAGTAACTTTCTAATGTAAAAGAAAGAATTTCCTTTCCATTGCCCTTCCCTCTTTTTTTGGCTTGCTGTTTGTGCCTTTTACATCAGGAGGTCTGTGGCCTTTATTTTACTTGAATGTTTGATATTTGCATTGTGCCACTAAAGGTTTTCACTCTGCGTTTGCTCTACAACAGAATTTATTTGTGGTATGTGGTAATAAAGTGTGTTGGAAAGAGGGTGTGAGAATGGTGCTAAAAGTGGTGTATCTAGCTGGAATTTAGCACACCTTGGGGAGAGTTCATTTAAAAACAACCCAAAAAACAAAACAACAATAAACCTCTAAATTGCATTACAAGCAGATAATTTTTTAGACGAATCATTGTGAAGTCTGATTTTGTCACAGAATTTCATTGTTTGTGTATCCTCAAAGACATAAATAGCTCTTTTTCTAATAATAGCATTAGCTTGCAAATAAGACTGTGCTTGTCAGAGGTGAACTCTGTTTGGAAGGGCCTCTGTGCCTAAGAGAGTGCCTCGCGGTGATCAAAGGCAACTGTAGGATGAATACCGCTTCTTCATTTTAAAAGTTTCTTGCTGTTGGTGTGTATTCCTTAGTCCCAAACACATATGTGATGCTTTAGAAAATAGCAAGATGGCGTTCATATTCCGTAGCTGTGCTTGTGCAAGGCTGTTGTGTGTTTGCTGTCAGGCTCACCGATGTGAAGAGCAGCTCCAGTAAAGGCTGTCAGCATTGGCTGCGTGGTTGGAAGCTGAGTAAATGGGTTTCAGTCACTGTGGGAGCGGTGCTGTGAGACCATTGCGGCTTTCCACAGCGGAGATGCCTGGGACAAGTGTGGTACTTGTGGTAACCTTAAAACTGTTCTCAGTTCAGGCTTCTTTGGGGCATCTTCCACAGCTCAGCTGCAAGGCTTTCATGCTACTGCACCTCTGGGAAGAGGCAGAAAGGAGCTGATGTGGAGAATGGTGTCTTGGTCTACAATGTGGAAAACTCCACAGCTTTAACTCACTCGTGGGACCTGGATTTCGGATCGTTTGAGCATGGCTCTTGGGCTGGGGGGGAGGGGGGGAACTGCAATTCCCGCCCGGGTGGCTTCCCAAGAGAACTGGAGGGCTGGCCTGACAACACAGAGCTTTTTCTTTTAGATGTGGTACTTGAGTTAGGGGCCTCCTGGTTAAGGCTTTTTCCTGGGCACTCACCCAATGCAAGTTACCTGTCAGTAATTTGAGCAGTTGAAGTTAAGGAAACTGCAGGCATGTATGCTTGCCAAAAATACCCACCGGCTTTTCAGAAGCTCGTTTGTCCTTGAGTGCTACCATGACTGGGGAACATCCACCCCAAGCCATGTAGAAAGAGCTGGACAACTGAGTCAAGGAGCGAGATGTGTTACCTGTGGAGCTGGATGTGCACAGGGCTTTCAAATCTGTCAATGAATTGAAAAATTGGCAGAAAAATTGATTTACATCGCACCAAATAAATCTAAAGCTTTCCATCTTAGTTAGTGATTCTTTGTCCTTTAATGTGCAGGTGCTTGGATCGCAAAATCCCACCTTTTCTGCTTGGAACATCCTGCGTGTTGCTCTCTTGTGGGTTTGTTTGGGTTTTTAATACTTCAACAATGTCAACTTCAAGTGAACTGTTGGAAAGTTTAGTGAAAAATGTGGAGAAAAATCTTACTGTTTTATACATTAAGTATTTCATTTAAGATAGCAGTGAACCTTTCTTTCACTGAAACTATTGTCTGAGTTTGAACCATGGATAGTTTCTTTTTGTATTTCAATATACAAAATACATTTTTCAGTGTATTTAGTATTGATTTCCTCCCCCTTCCCCAATCTAGCTGAAAGTGTTATGTGCTTATTTTTATTTGGACTTGCAGGTACATGATTAAGCTTGCTACAAACCATTACTCAACTTAATCCAAGGCCAGTTCAGTTTTCAGGCTTGGTGGAGCTCTCAGCAGGTGTTTAAACCAACTTTCACTGTGACGGACCACTTGGAGAGAGTTGCAGGTGAAGTTGGGCCGCAAGCTACAGACCGTTTAGTCACAGAGTACCTCTACTTCTATATTTAAACTTTCCCCATCCACGTACCTACCAATTTCAACAAAACTCTTCATGTAAACATTTCTAAGGTGCAGCGTGTGAGTTTTCAGTTGAGAGAGAGATGCTGTCCTCAGCATAGCCACTAACACCTTTCTTGGGCTAGTCACCTGCGGGAAGGTGACTGCAGTTTCCAGGTGCTGTCCGAGTTGGATGTGGGCCCTGGTTTCTGGGTTTCCCCGCACCCAAAACAATGCGTTTTCCATCTCTTAGCTTGGTTTCTTTTTGCAGAATTGAGTATAAATTTGCTTGAGAGGTACTGGCTCTCTGACTGTGTGGTTTGGGCGCTTACCATGGCACACAAAGCAAAACGACCTCCTTGGAATCTTTCCATTCATTTTAGGAGTCTGGAAAATAACTTTATTCCAGGGTGCAATATCTGGTTGGTGACTGAAAGGGCATGAGTGGTGGAGAAAGAGTTACGCTTTCATGCTAAACCCTTCCCAAAATACAGACATATATTAGCAATGCCTCTCTTTTTAATGTGAATAGAAAGACTATCTATAAAATATGGAGGGGAGAGAGGAAGAGATGGAAGCAGAGAGGCCTGGGTATCAACAGCTCACAAATGCTCTCCATACAGCCATCTGCTCCTCACCGAGATCCGTTGTGCTGGTCGTGCACAAGCAGTGCTCAGTGGTAATATTGATGAACTCCACTGTCTCTCTCGTAAAGGTCAGGCAGCACGCTTTGACTAAGGGGTATTCTTCATAGCCTATTTTCTTTGAAGTGCAAGATTTTACCCAGTTGAAGAACAACGTCAGTTGTAGGAAGGGAAGTGCATGTATGTACAAGTAAGGAAACATTTATTTTTCTTCCCTGGAAAAATATTTTCTGAAAATACTTTCTCTCCCCTCTTTCTCCATCTCTAGAGGCCGTTGTCTCATGAAACTCGAGGTTTCAGAAACCTCCCAGTAGAATGAGCTGGAAAAAAAAAATTCCCTTTCATTGTATCTTCTCGTCGTAATGGGAAAATGTGTGGTTGCCAGCAGACAATTTCTTGGTGTCATCTATTCTAATCAAAATGTTCTATCATTGGACTGCTTTCACGAGGAGTCTCATTTGGCTCTCTTTCTCCTCTTGGAGCAATGACAGCATCCTTTCATTCCCAAATGACACCCAGAAGTCCCCTGCTATTGAGAGTCAGACAGCAGTGTGATGCCTGTGACTTTCTCACAATCTGATAAGTATTCAGAAGTCTCAGGTTGTTTCTGCTTAGCTGGCGTGTGTGGAAAGTGGCCACTTACAGTGGTGAACTGACAAAATGTCTTTGCAACTAGTATCTCGCAGTCAGTTTTGTCGGGGGCAAAAATAGTGAATGTTCTTGTCAAATGGTTTAACATGCTCGCTACTTGTGGGCATGCCTCGCAAAACAGAAGTCATGCGGTGAAGGGGAAGAGAGCACGTTTGATGTATGTATAATCTAGTGTTCTGCCATGGTGTGAGAAACGCTGTGGCCAGCTTGTCTGTATACCCATCGGAAAAGCAAATCAAGGTTACCCATAATTAGAGATGGTTGAAGTAGAGGGTGTTCAGATGCAAGTCTGGATTACAGGCAAGCTGCAGTTTGTGTTTGAGGCTGAATGATCTCATCTGACTTCGAGGGCACTGAAACTGGAGATGTGTAAGTCTTGGGAGTATTTTGGTCTCAAATGGCAGAAATGCACGGTGTATTGTTTGTAACTTCCCTGTGAGGAGAAGAGAAATGTTTGACTTGGAGTTAGCCGCTGGTAGCTGATGTAGAGAATTTCACACTCCTGTCCTCTCTGTGAAGCCATTGTTTAATATTTATTGCCATGATATGTGAACTCCGAGGAGCCAATGAAGTGCGCTTTATGAAAAAGAGCAGAGGGCTGTTGCACCAGCCCTGATCTTTTGTAATCTATGGGGAGAGCCCATGGAAAAAAAATTAGTTGGCTTAATTGGAACTCTGTTTTCTGCCACTGGCTCTCTTTATTTTCTGCTACTGGATGATTTATGTGGATCATGGGAACGTTTCTTCTCTGTTCATGCCTCCCCAAAGAACTAGGATTTCATCCGTAAGGAGAGCAGATACAGACATCCATTTACTAGTTGAGTGCATCTAACCTCTTCACTAGATTTCCAAAAATCTAGTGCTGGGATCATTAATTATGCTTGTGAGCTATCAACATCAGATTAATAGGGCAGAAGATTTGTCATGAATGTGCTGTTTAGGTCTCGAGAGTAAAGGAGAAGAGGATGAAGACTTCCTCCCCTCCTTCTCCCCCCACCTTAGCTATTGGAATGATTACATCTTCACATCTAAATATGTGAGCATGGTCTTGGAATGCTAAAAGTGGATTCTTCTCGGGTTTATAGATTAATCTAACAAAGAGGGGTTAACAGTCAAACAGATTTGATGGTATCTATCTAAATGCCTTTTTACATAATTTATACTTTGCTAGCTATAAAAAGATGCTTTGGAAATGATTCAGAAAGTCCTTCAGGAATAGTCCCAATCTCTGCAGCCTTATTAAATGCATACAGGCATGTCTCCCAGTGAGAATCTCAAGCTGTGAAAGTCATTAGAATAATAAATTAAACTTCTATGTATACAGGCATTTTAAACTTCAGGTGAAAATTCCTTATATGCCACTTTCTAATTTTCAACTCAAGGGCTAAAGAAATGAGACTTTGGAACTGATCGGTGATCTTCTGCAAAGTTTTACATGCGTAATGAGTCACTGGGCTGCGCTGGCTCCTGAAATATGTTGCAGAGCTTGAGATGTTAACACTGTGAAAGGTGCTTTTCCTTTCTTGACTCCTAGCACTGCAACAGCTAAAATCTAATTAAGGGGAATAGGCTATTTAATGGTGGAAACTACACAGCTAATAACAAAGTGCATGTTGCTATTTTGGATTGGTTCCTGTCATCACTTTCTATTGATGTTTTAGTCAATATTATATTGTAAAATGAACTCTCCACATACATTGTGTAATCAGGATGACAAATGGAAATCATCAGGTTTTGCAACTGGCGAAACGTTGCTTAGAAGAAGAACTCCAAGGATTCAAAAGTCAAGGAGCCAATGGAAACAATTCTTTCATGGAAAAATCTGAGACTAGTGTCTGCATGAATCTGCAGTCGACTCTGGATGAAAGGCTAACTTTGCTTTTTAGTATCATTTTTCCAAAAACATCTTGCTCATGTAAATTGCTTCATTTGATGAGTGTGTTTACTTAGATGTTTCAAGGTACTTATCAGCCAGTTTATGAAGTGGGAAGAACCAAAGAGTGTATTTCATGTTCTGTCAAAAAACTGATGTCTGTAGAACCACTAGAATTAGCGACTTGACCTGAAAAATTTTATCTTTAGCCATTCTAAGTTACTTAATGCATGTCAGAGTGCTCACCAATGCCATGCATGTGAGGGAAGGGGAGGAGCACAGTATGTGTGAGGGAAGACAAATACATGAGGAAAACAGTAGAAAACTTAGAGAGAGGTTTGCAAAGGGGCTATATATAATCTTGATATTCCAGTTAGGAATTTGGTATATACCTTGACTAATTGATGTGGAGTGCTCCCTCATAAATTTCACTAATGTTACTTTGACTTCACTAGAGGGAAAAGGTATTTCTATGTAGACAAAAGTTGCAATTTCTTCCATTTGTGAAATTCTGATATTTTTGTTGGAATGGGAGAATTCAGTTGATGAAATTGATCATTTTCAGTTGAATGATGCTGCCTAAAAGCTAGGGAGTTGAAAAATTAGAATTTCTTGATTGTATGTTTTTGGGGTTTTTTTTAAATGTTTGAAGGTTAGGATTATGGAGGATGCTGGATCATTTGATTAGAAATGTCTTTCTTCGTTGATACTTTAGGCTATGATTACCAAATAAAGTAGTTTAGTCAGAAAGTCTGGCAAATGATAATTAGGAAAGGGTACAACTTTAACTGGAATCAAATGTGTCTTACTGGCTTCAACCACAGCCAGAATGTTATCTTCACAGTGTGAGTGTGGCCTCTCACTATGCTTGGGTTGAGGAACTTAATCAAGAACATTTTTATTCTCTCTCATAGAAACTGCAGAAACTGTCAGAAAAAAAAATCTATATGCAGGAGAGTTTTGAGGGGGGGGGAAAAAAGAAAAAAGTTAAATACTTTGCAGATAGTAACACTGAATCCAACTCCTGCTCATGCTGCTGCAGAGTTGTCTGTGGCAACAGCTGCTGCTCAAACAGCTAAAAACACTGAAGCATCTATTTCGACACAAATAAAAATAGATCTAAAAATGCTTAGTCTGAACCTAGTTCAGAAACTAATCCAAAACAAGTGTATTCTGGGAATTGGTTGTATTCAACAACTGGTAATTTTTAGCATTTCATCAGGCTATAGAGTGAAAGAAGTATCTACTACAAAAGTACTGAAGAACATAGTCAATCACAGAGCAGAGGTGGGTAGAACAAATGGTAACAAGTGGTGATGTTTCCATCAACTTTGGACTCTCCACTCACCGTATCGTGACTGTTTGCCCAGATTCCTGTGCTCCTTTTGGCCTGGGTGAGCAATAGCAATAACAGCCTTAACGTGCACTTGTTTTCCCTGACGTAGATCTTTCAGGGTGTATATATGTAGCCTGTTTCACATCTTCCTCAAGTCTGGATGAAAACCAGTCTCAATGGAACTCGATTTTTCTTCCCCAGAGTCTTTGGGAAACACCCCTCTTTAGGATACCTTCCAGGAACAGTAGGGGCCACTGGCACGTTGAGTAATTGCACCATCAGCAGTTGAAGAAAAAGGCATACCTTGCTTTCAGCAGCAGATTTTTGAGTTCTAGGTGTGTACAAATCCAGTTCCTCAGGCCTTTCAAGATGTAAGGGAAAATTCTATCACTCTGTTATTTTTCCTCTTCGTCCTTTTTTTTTTCCCTCCTGGGACGGGGACTCGACATATTTCTCTGTGAGTACTTATGGAGTCTCCAATTAAGAATATACATTCTCCAATTAAGAATATACATAAAAGTTTCCCATCATGAAAGTGAATGCCTGTAATTGTAATGGCAGAAGAACAATGGCATCCCATCTCACATTACTCTTCTGATTGTATGGTGGTCTTCTGATGTGAAGAGGCAGGGAGAATGTTTTTCCCAGACATGCATTTCTTGAAAGATCTGCCTTACTTATCCTCATGTGAGCCTGCAGAACTACATAGATTGCTATCCATGAGACTGCCCATCCAGTCTGAAATTCAAACTCTAAAGGACAATTGCAAAGTCAAGGGGTGATGCCCATGGCTTCAAATTCCATCAACCTGGGCAAAGCTGCAGAAGGAATAAACACCGCATGTTGTTTGTATTGCTTATTTCCGTAGAATTTGTGCCTTGCTTGCATGTGGTTCCCTTGGTTTTTGGATATCAGAGTGCAATGTCCTGTTGGCTTTATCCGTTTCAGAAAGAGAAATGGAAATTCTGGGTCACATTTGTTGTCTCTTACACTCTCTATGCCAGAGGAGAATTGGGGCTTAGGGCGCGCAGTCTTTCTGATTCATGCTCCTTTGCTGTGCCTGCTAGAGCATGTTGCTTTGGCTGCCGTGTCGGCGTCAGGGTGGAAGCCAGGGGAAGAGCACTGAAGGCTTGACCTCAACCTCTGTCTGCAAGGAATCCGAAACCGAAAGGGAGCGTTCTTCCGTGAAGCAACACGCTGAAACCACAAAACCAGTGTCTGCCCAGCATTGCTTCACGTGGCTTCAGAACGCAATGCCACAAGTAATTGGAAAAGCCACAGGGTGGCCTGCCTTGGTGCTGGGTCCAAACCTGTGGGCAGCAGTTTACAGGAGGAAGGTGTCAGAAACACTATTGTGGTTTTGAGGGCTCCACTCAGATGCTGTGCTAAGCCCCACTCTTCTCTTCAGGTGAAAGTCTGCTCTCCCTGCCCATGAGACGCTCTATTGATGAGAAAGAGAAGAAGATTTTTATAAAGCTGTTCAAGAGCATGCAATAATGTTTTCCCCAGATGACTGGAACCACTCCTTAAGTAAGAGAGAACCTGCAGGCAGAGGAAGAGCCCCTGCATTCTTTCTGTATTTCAACAAGAGGACAGAGACAGGCTTTTGACAGGTAGTAGGCAAAGTTTGATTAATTGACTTATCTGTGGGAGATAAAGGAACTGTAGCAGTCAGCAGTCTGCTGACTTATACCTCCCTAATATAGTTTTTTGCAGAACAGAGCAGTCAAATGGTGACCACATTTCCCGCCCCGATCCCCCCCTGCACACACACTTTCTGATGAGTTTCTGCTGAGCATGTAGATCTACTAGGGACATACTCCTGGTTTGATAATTGATATGCAAAGTCTAACTTTCCCTGGGATGGACTTGCAAAAAAAAAATGGTTTACAAGTAGGCTTAGCTTTTTCATCATATGTAGCATTGCTTTTGAGTTGTGGACTCTTTATTGCTGCTGTTACGGTTGAGAGCTCTTCCCATATTTCTATGCTTTCGTTGCCTTTTGTGCACAATATGTGAATGTTAGAATCCATGTTTAACATGTGAATAGCCTGAAAACTTAACTGCTGCTTGATCATGAGACAAATCTTGCTCCTCCTCTCATGTCACTAACAGATGGGTGCATCCACTGTGTTGTGTTAAAGGAATAATTAAACGCTTCATTCACATGCGATATGGAATGACCAGAAGTGGTTGCATCCTGCTTTGAGATGCGCTGTAATTTGTACCGTTACTTTGGGTTGTTCTGGTTTTCTAAAAATAATAAATGACCCTCCGAACAGTGGTTGGCCGGAGGCATACAAGAAGCAATCCATAGTATATAGATTTGTTCAATGGCATTTAAAGGACCTTGATTAAAATTCAGCCCAGGCTGGAGTGATGAGAAGACTGTTTACTGAGGGCTGTTTGAAGTCATACATTGCACTGCAGACAGACCAGAGGGATGCACAGATTGAAACGTTTTACCTTGCCTGTCTGAATCCGGCTGTCAGGACCTGATGGCACTCTGCGAGAGAGGTATCAACATTCTTGAGCGGTTTGACTGCTGCTGCTTACCAGTTTTAATTTTCATTGTTTTCAAGTCGATGTCTGCATGAGCTCAGCATCAGAGATCATGGCAATAACAACGGTCTTGTTAGCTGGATCTGCGTTTTTTGTCGACTACTACAGATGCTATGTGTAGATACTTCATTTTAAAGTAGTATGCATTTGAAAGTTTGTGCTGTAAAGCAGACATCACTTTTATTCCTCTTTTCCCTTAGCCCCATTCAAGCACATCTCCATGCATCTCTGAAGAAAGATGAAAGTATTATTCTCTTATTCTCTTTCTCCCTCTCTGACTAGAGTACATAAATACCATAGATAAAAAAACACCAAAAAAACCCACCAGGCAAGCACTGTGTCCAACTTTCCTATTGTTTTTGTTTTGTTTTTTTCAGATGGGGAACTTGATTTGTTTGTTTTTTAAAACTAAAAATCTGAGTTGAACATATGATTTAAAAAAATAGATTCTTTCATTTTATTTTTCTGGGTTCTGTCTTTTGACTAGGTTTCAGGGTAACAACTGTGAAAGGACTTTTCTTGTTCTATTTCTATATGTATGCTTTGCCACAAGCTGTGTAACCTTGGGAAAGAGAGATGCAGGTGGTACAAAAGGGTGTTGTGGTGGTTTGTTTTTTTTTTTTTTTTTAAAATCAGTTGAAGAAGTTT
>Ga0065711_1047419_pt1 | contig 12339 bp, 7 predicted proteins | sample Hoacrofraction12_FD_59098 | JGI IMG/M metagenome (GOLD analysis project Ga0065711, IMG submission 59098) | Hoatzin crop microbial communities from Cojedes, Venezuela - Epithelial fraction 12 v2 (version 2) | ecosystem: Host-associated > Birds > Digestive system > Esophagus > Crop | place... | reverse complement strand
AGAGCCGCGGGAGCCCCGGGCCTCCCGCCTGGCAGGGCCGAGCCCGGGAGCAGGGCCCGGCCGCCCCCCTGCGCTGCGGGCGGGAGTGGGGACGCGGCCAAGCGCCGCGGGCAGGGCAGCGGCTGTGGGGCATGCCAGAGAACCCCCCACAGCCCCCGCCAGTCGTGAGCCCCCGCCGCAGGGTCGGGTGAGGCCGAGGCGCCCTGTGCTGGCCTTGCCATGCTGCCCTCCCGAAATGCCCGAAGTGAGAAGGGACAGAAACACAAATGATGAGCGTTGTTCGCACTTCTTGAACCTCGCCGTTCTTCGGTGTCTGCTTGGGGTGTCCGGGCTGTTGGGAGCCAGCACGGCAGCTGGTCACAGTTCTGACCTGGTCACAAGCCACGCAGCTGCCCTCTGCCAACACGCTCCCACACATGCCCCACATTACCCGCCCCCCACCCGGCCGAAGGGCCTTGCTGCGCTTACCCCCGGTGCCCACCCGGCCTGCCCGGTCGCTGCGTGCACTGCGCCTAGCCCCAGCGGTTGGGGTTTCCTGTGGCAGGGCCAAAGGGTCAAGGCCAGGCAGCAGTGGGGCTTGGGATGGGTGCAGTTGCCCCGTGGAGCTGATTGCTGTAACATATTCGTGCTTCCAGAATAGTTTCCCATCAAACGGACTGAATTTTGTGGGCTTCTGTGAGTTCTTCTCCCCTAAGACATTATTTCCTGCCTCCTTCCTTCTCTGCCTGAAGTTGGATGTACTCTTTTCTTACCTGCCAATATTGGTAATTCAAATTAATGTATTTGTTATAAACAATGGAGTTAAATGGAACATGATTTTTGTACATCCTTATCTTCTCTTTAGATTCCATTTTGTTGTATACTTTCTGTTTTCTTTCAAGGAGTCTTGTACAGATGAAAGTGGTGTCCCTTTAAAAACATAGAGCAAAATTGGCATTAATGATCACACCTGTAGGGAAGAAAGGTGAGAGCAAACCAGGAGGCAGAACTGATAAAAGGCTGCTAACAGCACTTGCCTGTCCTGGAAAGGGGGGGGTGTTGGCTTCCTAGGCTGAGAGTGGAGATGAGAAGTGAAGGTGAAAATGGAGTCTCCACAGTGTGAGCAGAGGGTCACGAAGGTCTCTCTAGCTGAGATACTAAGGTGTTTTGAACATCCTATAAGCGAGGAGCAAGCCTGGGCTATATGCTTTCAGTGTTGCCATAAAATGGAGCAGCTGGCTCAGGGGCTGTGTCCACCGCTCTATTCTGTATTCATAAAAGGTCCTGGAAGCATCTTTATCCATGCTGATGGTACTGCTTCCTTCAAGGCGTACCACAAGTCCGGTAAGAGCGTAGGTAGCTGTGGATGCTAAGGGCTATTCCTATAACAGGCTGTAACATGGGGACAAAATGGGGAGGCTTTTTTTCCCTGCTTTTATTTTTTCCCTCTCTTTTCTCTGTATGTTCTCATGAAGCTGTTCTGCTGCCTATACTTCATTTCAAAGGGCTGTAGATGAGTGGCAATAGAGATGTACGGCATACTAATTTTTCTCATAGTGCTGTAGCAAGTAGTTTGGTTCTAGGGAATAGCTAGAATGGAAGTTTGTTACCACTTATGTTATTTGAAATAAATAGTCTGAGGCTTTATTATATGTTCCAATGTATGGTTTCTTTGTTATAGTAACTCTCATGACAGATCTATGATTGACAGTTTCCCTATTTTGTTGCTATGTGTAGCCAGCCGGGGCAACGAGCTGCTTTTATGCACTGCTTGGTTGCACTGCTGCAGAGGTCAGTGCTAGGCAAACTCTTCAGGGACAAGAGCAGTTAATAAAGAATGACAACAAAGATCCAGTGCCTTCCTTGTAGTTAGGTATCTATGAGCAAACAGCAAAACTACTCAGCACCAGTTAGTCTGGGGCTAATGCTCCCAATAAGCAGAGAATCCTGTGTTGCTTTCCAGGAGTCCCCAAATACAGGCCTATTTTCCCCAGGTGGGACCGACCTTAACCAGAGGGTTTTCTTTCCTTATTACCAAGAATTCTTCTGATTTCTCCCTCTATACAGGGATTCTAAAAGCTGTTTATCAATCTCTATGCAGTTACCTTTTTCTCCCTCCCCTCTTTTTTCCCTTTCAGATGTTGGCAGCATTCAGCAGTCAGAGGACAAGGTAAGCCTGTGTCTTCACCTTCATTTTGTGTGCATATACAATTCTGCTGTAGTAGAAGGCCAGCTCAGGAGATGCAGACGTCTTTGGAAACTATCAAAGTGCTTATATTTGCTGTGGCCTGTGAGAGTGACTCTGTCCCCTGCAATCTGGAAAATGAAACAAAATGCTAGGACTGAACTCAAGTAAGACAATGGGACTGGGAAACAATGTGCACAGATGCTGCTTACTGTGGAATAGCCCACAGTCATTGTCTCTTAATAACAGATGACTTAAAGGTGCTAGATAAGGCCATTTAAAAATCTTAAAACTGTTTATTTAGGGACTATCTCGGGCTACCTGATGAGCATCTAGCTTCCTTTTGCATCCTTCTCATCCTGAGAGGTGTGCTAAGCCCTGAGGGGCAGTGGAGGGTATGTGCATGGCTGGGAGGTGAGAGCTGTGAAGTTCTCCACAATGCTTTGTGCTGCACTACTTCCTTGGTCTCTGTCTGCAGCTGCTGGAGTACTTGGGAGTCGTGATCTATGAAGCCCTGGACTGGGGAATCGACAGCCAAGTGGAGCGAGAACTGAGTGATCCTTTGGAGAAGCTGCTGTGCCACATGTTGAAACTGGATGATGAGGCAATGAAACCAGCAGTCACCCTGCAGGATGTTATCAAGGTTTCCTTCTTCCCACTTAGTAAATTTAGCAGCTTTAGAGGAGCTGATGCAACAATGCTGTTAACCAAGGGGCAAGACCATTTCTGGGAAAAAGCTGGGTAGCTTGTTGGAGGACACAGAGGGAGCATGGGGCTCTCCCATCAGAGGGAAAAGGCAAAACCATCTTAGGTGCATGCAAGTGCCTATGGAAAAGAATTAAGAGGGAAGACTGAACATGGCTCTTGCACAGCTGTGTCTACCAAGTCCTGTACATACTGTCCACATCTGATACCTAGAAGACTATGGCTATTGAAAAATGTCACTTGTCCATAGTATGCAGTTTCTGCAAGAGCTGGGCTTTGATTGTGTCAGCTCAAACAAATATTTTCCTTTCAACCATAATTTAAAGGTATGAGAAATTTCTCATCCCTCAGTCTAATCAGGGTAGGGAAAAAGAACAAGACAAGTGACCACCTGCTGTGGTTTTTTGTGCTTTGTCTGCACTGGAGGATTCCCCTTCCAGGTACTTATTTCAAAGCACAGCTTAAGGAGAACAAGCTAGATAAATTACACAGCTACTTACGTTACTGTTCTTATAAGACTGGACATCTTGCTTCTTTGTTCCTCTGCATCTGCAATAGGAGAAAAAAAAAAAAGATAAAAAGAGACTATGAGGAAGATGTTTTTTAACTGTGGATTGAGGAAAAGGAATCTTGCTTTATTCTATCCTACCAGTTTTTTTTCATTTCAAGATCTTTTTTAAATAGCTGCACTTCTTTCAGGCCTGTGAGGAGCATTTGTCCAGGCCTTCTGAGGCTACCAGCCATTACGAAATGACCTGTAGAAGTCTGTTTACTGAATATATGGAACTTCAGAAGCTTGTGGCCATCATCCAGACCTCCAAAGAGGTACATCTGGGATCGCCCCTTAGCTGCTATTCCTTCTACCTTCACACATTCACCTAGTTCTAAAGTAACCTTCCCATTGCACTAGAAATGGAGTACCTAGCTGAAGATCTGCTTTCATGATGTGAAAGGCTACTGTTCCTGCACCATATTAGTTATTTATTGTAGCTTTTGAAAGCGTGGGTGTTTGGGGCTTCTAGGCTTTTCAGATTAACATTAGTAATTTATACTGGATAGATAGGAAATCACTGAACATTGCAAGGTAATGACCTCATGTGCTTGCTTCTCAGAGTCTGAGAAAAATGGATGTGGAAGATTTGGTGGGAAATCCCCTTCAGAAGAAGGAAAAACGCTCGGTAAGAGATTTAATTCCTTCATTATGGCAGGTTGGGTTTTTTTTTGTCTACCTTGGCTCTCTGAGGCTTTCTGTTGACTCTTCTGTGAGAAGTAGAGCTTGAACACAAATGAAACTTCTTCGGTTGTTCCAGAGCTCATGTAGTTAAAGACTTGTCTGCAAAACAAGTGGAGGAGTGAACCTGAAGTTAAACTATTTCATGTGTTAACCTCATGTGGACATTTATTCTACACAAAGATTGTCTTTGTGGTTCAACTTAAACCACTTCTAAAAACAAAGCTGGAGGCAGTCTTTGGAGTAAGTGTCCACAAGTAGTTACTCAGGCTGTTTCTTCCTGCAAATGAGCCCCAAACACCAGCTCTTGGCAGGAGCTGACACCTGCCAAAAGTAATCTGCTCCTTTCTTGTATGTGGACTGAAAACTCCCAGAAAACTGTTCTGTTGGTGGTAGTACTGGGGGGGACTAGTTCACTCTTATTATGCAGAGTCTGTGCTGGTTCAGGGCTGGAGGGGACTGAAGGCCAGTAGCTCTGTCCATCTTTGTGGCTGTGCAGCTCCGGCAGCTCAAACAAAGGGCTGAAGGAGGGTGAGGTTGGAGATGTAGCTCCTACCTTCTGCTCACTGCCTTTCTTGTCTTTCCATTCTGTCCTTCCATAGATCTTGGACTGTGTTTGGGGCAGAGAAAGCAACTTATTTTGTTCTTTTCAAGGCCCTACACTGTCAGGGCTCAATCAGAAAACAAATAGCTCTTCAGGCTGGAGCTCTGCCCAGCATAAACAAATGCACTGTAGTCTGGAGTCTGCGGAGACAAACGGCAAGCCCCGAGAGACTTGTGGACTCGCTCCCTTTGTCTAAATAGCACTTGCTTTGAAGCGTGCTCAAACTATTCGTATGAAAATGTTTGTGAAATGTGTGTTTGGGCATATTCTCAATTTTGTGATCTATTAAAATAAACTGGCAAGCTATCTCAAACCACAAACTCATCAACTGCTATAGCTCTTTTCTGCAGGGAATACATGAATAAATACATGGGCTTTGCTGTGTGGCCTGAAGGCCAGTGTATTTGGCCTCTGCTCCTTCAGGAGACATGAATTCCAAGAGCAGGATGTCTGTTGCAAGTCCTCTGCCTCTAGTTTCCAAGTCCCTAAGCGCCAGTTGATTGCATTGCTCTGACAAACTTTTTAGTTTAAAATAACCAGGATTCCAACTTCACTGGATCCCACAGATTAGAGCTGATGCCTTGAGTGGTGCCAAGCAGCTAATACCCTCTATGGTCTGCACTTTTTCATGTTGACTGCCACAAAACAGGCCTTCTGAAGCAGACCGCAGCCTGGTAGCATGCAGGGTTTCAGCAGAGCTTATCCGTACATGTCACAAGACAATCTTCACCTTGAAATCTAAGCAGTGAGACCTCTTAGGAACACAGCTGTCTTACCACTCATCTGCTGAACTGAATTCAATGTGTTTGGAGTATTGTGGCATTTTGTGTTGTATTGCACAGGTGTGCAAAGTTTATGTGGAGATTGACAATATGTGGGATGGCCCAAGTAGAGTAATTGCAGTGATCCAGGTCAGTAAGGAAAGAAAAGTATGAGTGATAATGATGTCACTACATCTGAAAAATGTTTTGGGTATACAAGTTGCTCTGAAATGGCCAGCTGAAGGCAATTCTTGTCCCAAAACTAATGGGGCAATATTACAGTACAGAAGTCTCTCTTCAAGTCATATCTTTCAGTGAAGTTCTGTCACCATGTGAAACACAACTCTAGAAAGTACAAATGGCTCAGGATATTATTTCAAAGGTCTCTAATGCTGATCAATATTGCCCAGAGACGTTTGTGTGTTCTCTTACACAATAATAAATATAGCCTAGGACATATGGCTAGTATATGGTCACTCTTGACAGTTCTAGTTCTCTGGAGTCGAGGTATGACTGTACCAAAGCCAGGCTAAAACAATCCAACAAAAAAATCTGTCTTCCTGAAGGCAGCCATCAGTCATAGCTTGAATAAGACTCTTCTGATATTATACCAAGATATCTGAAGGGATAAGTTGAGAGGAGATGCTTCATACTGTAAGTGGAAAAGGGAGAGGAGTTTGAGTCAGAAACTTTGTTCTGAGGCAGTTTTCTAAAATGTTTTGCTTCCCTTTCACTGTTTATAATACAATCACTTGTTCTTACTCAATTTGCCTTTGGGATCCAGATAAGCTGTTGACTTAGCACTTCCATTACAATGTTGTCTAAACATGCTATTGAGTTGATTATTTTTTTTCCTGTCTTTAACTTTTGTTGGGTTATACTGCGTGCCTGAGCATCCTCCAATATTAATACAGGAACAGGATGAGCAAATGTCAGAGTTATCAGCTTGCATCTCCAGGCTGAAACTGACAACCTATGCTGTTGTGAAGGTTAAAGTATGAGATCCCTTTCCGCTTGTCTTCCTCTTTTGTCTGTGGTCCCTTCAACTCTCGGTTTCTGAAAGGTCAGAGGATTTTAGTGGTAAGATTTGGGATTTCATTCCTAATGTTTCCTAGGATCCAATAATATGAAAAAACTCTGGCACCTGGAGCACTTGCAGGAAGTAGGTATTTGAGAAAATGGGTCTAGCTGCCTGGAAGCAGAAGCTGTGTTTTGCTGAAGTACATTCATAAAGTTAATGACAAGATTTGGGAATGAGCCTGGTGAACCAGCTCCCAGATGCCTCGCTGTAAATTAAGTTCTGCGAAGAGAAGCAATTCTCTGCTCTGGTACTGTGTCCTGATCTGGAAGTGAGTTGAAGGGGGTGTCAAGGACACGCTTCTGTGTTTCTGAATTACTTCAGTTTCCAAGTGTGCCCTGTTACACGGAGGGAGGGAATGCTGCTCTGTGAATTCTAGCCAGCTGTTGACTTGGCCCTTACTGGTTTCTTTCTCCAAGGCATCCCTGTGGCCCAGTGTCATCCATGAACTGCAGAATGGCGTGAGGCTACGCAAGACCACTGAGCAACCACAGTGTCACGCGCCTCCAAAGAAACGTATCTGCTCTCCCTATGAATTACTTTTGGATGACATTCAGCACAAGAGGTACACCCTTCGGAAGGTGAGTGACTAGGGTTAACTTTGAAACCACTTGCTGTATCTCATTTCTAAGCAGTATTTGTCGAGACCTCGTCTCCAAAAGCCTGCCTTTCTCAAAGGTACTTCCAAGTCCAGAAGTGTCTGGGTCTCCCTCTCAGCTGCAGGTCAATGTTAGATTACCCTGTTTGTCCACCGAAGTGCTTAATTTCCAGTAACTTTTTAAGTCAGAGGTAGCCACGCTTTCATGAAGCTGGGTGGTAAACTTTTTCTCCCTCCAGGGGTCATCCACTCCCTTCCCTGGAGCAATTTCACTGCCTTGCACACAACAGTTTCATGAATCAGACGCTTGTCTGCGTGTGCTTTCCACCTTGGACGCTTGTGTCCTCCCAGGCTGCTTGAGCTGAGCTGTGCCTGGCATCTCACTAGTTTCTTTGCTTTCCTGGATGTTATGGGATATGTGCAAGTGCAAAAGCGCTTTGGAGCGAGTCTTTTGCTCAGCCTCAGGCAGAGGTCTCTAGGCAGTGTACATGAGCTACTGCAGGTGTTTAGTCAGGGCAAAAAACACTGAGCCCCTTCCAGAGGCAGCTGCTGTGCTCACTCAAGTGGTAGGGACTTCCAACAGTGTGGATGGTTGGTGAAGATGCCCAGATACAAAAATGTCTAGGATGTCTCTAAAGGCTTGTGATGCTGTTCGCTTGCTGCAGCTTGAGCTGGGAATGATGAGCAGATCTAAAACATTGGCATAAGGCTTTGTGGCATTGGCGTGCTTTGCAAAGAGATGTCTTGGCAGAAGATGAGACACAACTCCGCTTGTAATAAAGAGTGATAGTTTAAAAAGTGAAAACTTTGCATACCATGCTAGACATCAGCTTTTTTTCTCTTTGTTGGTGCTGCTAGAGTGCAGGGGGTTTAAAAGCCTCAGCTAAGCCATGCACCTCTATAAAACCCCAGCTCTTGCTAGTCTTGACTGTGGCTTCAGCCTTCAGATAAGGCTATGACATTTCTCTGGAGATGATGTCTTAATTGATGTATAAATGAATAGTAGTGGAAAGAAGACAATATGTCATAACTACCTGTGTTCCTAGCAAGGTACTGTGTATCAATGCATTGTGCAGTACAGAACCATAACTCAAGGTGGCAGGATGAACTGGGTCTTGATTTTATTTTTTTCTTCCTTTTTAAAAATTTTTTTCTGTGGTCGATGAGAACAACAAAGGTGTTTGAAGAGCAGTAGTCAGAAATGCTAGAAGAAAGCACAGAGTGCTACTCAGGTCTTTGTGAGGGCTCTTAAACGAGGATCTCCCCATGAGCAAAAGTATTTTAAAGCTTCTCTAGCAAACAGCGGTCTAATTTGCAAATGCATGAAAGCACAGCTAGTGTGGGAAGCTGTAGTGTTGCTCTACCTGCACTCCTACGCGTTCTGAAGTTGTACACACAGGGACAGTAAATGGCACAGCCTCAAAGTAAGAATAAGTGAATGAGGCACCTAAAGACATGCATGTGCAACTTTACTTTTTTGTCAGTTCTCCCCTATGCAGCAAGCACAGGGCTCGATGAGGAAGACAGTCTGTGTCACATGAATACCGGCCCTGCAATTCTATCTTGCTGTTGTTCGTAGTTTGTGTAGGGCTGTAAGCCAGTCTCTGGGACTCTAGCTTATGGGTACAGCTGCCTGGTGCTACAGTTCTTTAGTTACAGCCTTGTTAACCCATTCAATCACTTTCGTCCCTGGAGCTGAGTTCTCACTGATGAATGTGGTGTGACCATGGCACTTATCAGAATCACTTCTGGCATTAAAATCTGAGTACGATGTTTTCCAGTGGCTTAGAGCAGCTCATGAGCTGCTGTGGTGAGAAGGCTGTATGCTTCTTGTGCAAGCCTCAAAGGGCTGTGCAGCATTTCTGATTGCCTCTAGTTTGCCACAGGCAAATCTGTCTCTACCAAAAACTCACGCAAGTAAACTACATCATTCTACACTTCCCAACTCAGGTTTGCGGTGATTTCCCCACCTCTCCAATTCCTGACTTAGGTCATTCACTGTGCCACTGAATGGGAGGGTGTACCAGGAGTAGAGGAAGAACTATTGCTTAAGCATCATTTCTGCTCTTTCAGGTGATCATCGAGCAAACACAAAGGACCCCCAAAGTTGAGGTAGCTGCTCCCAAGCCTCTTCTAAAGCCTGTAGGTGACCTGGTTCTGCATCTAATGACAGCAAAACAGGATGATTCTGGAGCTGACAGGACAGTTTCTAGGAATATAGAGCTAATGTCTTAGCTTCTGGTTTGGATTTGGGAGGGGGATATATTAACCATACTTAACTTTTGGGTAGATCCTTCTGTCAAAACGTGGGGATAGGAAAATGGAAGGTGACATCTTCATAGGAGAAAGATGATCCTCTTACTCCCTACTTCCTCCACTTGGAGCATTTTGTGGTCCTGAAAGTACTCCTGGAGTTCTCAGTTTCAAATTTGAGAGTTGCGAAAGTATTCTACTATGCATGATCTAAAGGTTCTCTCATGTGTGTCTCGTTGCTGGGTGCAGTGCCCTCTTGAGTGAGAGGCACTTGTAAAGCAGTGCCATTGCTGAAGGAGTAGTTTTGTCACCGCTGGTCTCCTTGCTCTGTCCACTGGCTCTTTCTGGTGCTATGCTTTGCCCACAGGTGCTGGAGAGGAAGCTGAAAGAGCATGTGCCATGGGAGTCCAGCCCACATGAACAGCTCATGGCACAAATAAAGCAACCGCAGAAGCTTCGGTCAGCAGCAGCAAGGGAAAATGGGAGCAGGCCCAAAGGTACCTGTTACAAAGTGACCTATCAAGCATGCAAGTGAAGTCAGCGTTGACTAAAAATAATAGATGGCCTTTGAAATGAAAGCCCACTTATCTTTTCCATAGAATGTATAATGCAAGGGAGGTGGCAACACAAATTTTGTGTGATAGAGGTGGTATGGCATAAAAATAATTCTTTCTAGAAAATCCTTTTGTGGCTTATTAAGACTCAAAAGATGTTTCAACTTACCCTTTTTTTGTGGATGTTCAAATTTGTCTGTCCACTAAGTGGGAGAACAGGATTTGACCATCACCTAAAACTATGTAACTACCAGGACAAAGTCTAGCCAAATCTCAGTTTCTGTTGTGTGGATATCAAGTTTGTCATTTTCTTGTTGCAGCACAATGTCTTATCTTGTCTGTGCATGGGGGGTTTTTTGTTCCCCCTCTCTCCTGCAGAAATGCTCGTGACACCAAATATTGCCTTGAAATCTCCAAGTGATAGTTTCTTAACTCTGCAAGATGCCAGTACTGAGTTTAAAATTGTCAACCCTGCAACACAGCAGCTGCAATCAGGAGTTCAGGTATGGCTTTAAATGAAAGGACACTGGAGAGGCACAAGTATTACAGGCATTAGATCTGGACACAGATGTGTCCTGGAACATCAGGTTCAAATCCTAGTGTGGGCAATCTTGTCTCTCAAACATGAACGAATGTGGTACTATTAGGTTCACTGAAGTCCTTTCCTGTGCATAAGTCCATACCATATTTAAACACTGCCTTTTGTGGCATGACTGCAGCCTGTAGAAACAAGGTCTGCTCTTGTCTCTTAAAACTAGATCTTGCAGAAGTTTTAATATGCATAGGAGTTTTGCCAGTATGGGCCAAAACTATTCCTGCTCTTACCTCACAGTGAGGCATTTGATGCTATATGTATTGATGTGTTTGCATTTCATGTGGTATGTGAGCTTGCGGAAGGAAAACTGAATGATTTATTTTGAGGAAGCAACCTTACAAGTGAATTCCCATTCTTCTGCCTGTGGAGCAATTTTGGGAGCACCGTTCTTCAATAAACCATGCTATGTAGTCTTTCGGTTCTTTAAGCCCTGGCTTGATCATGAGAAGCTTGACTGCTTGGTTCTGGGATTCAGTCTGAGCATATTCAGACATTCTGTGGAACAGAACTTAAGCCCTAACACATCATGTCTAGCACAGATGCGCTGGCATACAAACAGGAATCTGTTTTCTGTAAACATTTCTGTCTGAAATGCAGTTGCTTAACTGAGGAAAACGGATATGAATTAATGAAAGCAGAAAATCTTAGCTATATTTGCACAAGTCTGTGCTACTTGTAGGAATGTTCAGCATTTGAGAACCCTGTGGTTGATGTGTTATTGCTAAACTAGAAGGGCCTTCATATGGAGACTAATAAGATGAATTTTATTTTCTGCATTTCTAGAGAAGCTAGAAACAATGCTATTCAGATACAGCACTACGTTTGAGTTGGGTTAGCGGGGCACAGTCTCTTGAACTGTTTTCCAGTGTTGCTGCATGTGAACTGGAGCAAAAAAAATGGTTCCAATATACTCTGATAGCTGTATAGGGAGGATTTTGTGAAGTTGGTTCCTGAACAGATGAAACTTTGGGACTAGTATCTGCATTGAACTTGAGTGAGAGAGAACAGATGAATTTGAAATTTCACTAGCTTGGATGGAGCTTCCTGGTTGTGAGGGGAATTAACTTGGTATTACATTTTGGAATATAAAGTTACTAAATATACCACATTGATTTCTCTCTCTGCTCCACTTTTCGCTGAGCTTTGAACATTTCTGGTCAGTCCTGGGTATCCTGGGTTTTGTTTAGCAGCAGCACTTCTGAGGAAGTGGGCTTGGTGTCTCTTGTATGCAGCTTAAGAATATCCTGTCCTCTGGTCTACAGGAAACCACTCCCAAGCTGCCTTCCAGCACCTGGCTTGCCTCAACCAGGTCATCAGTAGCATCCTGCAACAGCACAGGTCAGTGTACTTCTAGCTGTGCATCTAAACCAGGTGACAAAATACAGTTGGTGGCCTGCTGGGTTCCCAAAGGCTTAGGTTGGGTTCACTGTACACTTTCTCTTTGGCCACCTGAAGACACTGTACAGGAGAAGCTCCAACACTGTGTAATGAGTCTGGGGACATGCCCTTAGAAAACCATTCCTCTGCAGTTGACTGAAGCTTGTATAGCTCCTGCAGCTTCAAAACATTGATGGCATGACCCCAAAGGCCTAACTGGAATTCACAGTAAAAGCTAAATGAGTGTTTTGAATGTTGAAGTAGAAAGTGCTACTGGAAAGAGTCCAGAGGAGGGCTACGAGGATGGTGAGGGGACTGGAGCATCTCTCCTACGAGGAGAGGCTGAGGGAGCTGGGCTTGTTCAGCCTGAAGAAGAGAAGGCTGCGAGGGGACCTAATAAATGCTTACAAATATCTCAA